>ULRR01024991.1_pt1 | contig 11664 bp, 9 predicted proteins | sample 1955651 | NCBI WGS metagenome assembly ULRR01 (sample SAMEA4835688, study PRJEB28245) | human gut metagenome | biome: gut microbiome; material: fecal sample | place: Denmark | collected 2008
GTTAATCATGATGTCACTGGTTCGAGCCCAGTTGGGGGAGCCACAACAGAGTAGTCTTTTGACTACTCTGTTTTCTTTTTGGCTCAATGTCAATAGTTGGGGAAATTCGAAAAATAGAATATATGATAATCACAAGCGACAGGAATTAAGCTGTCGCTTGTTTTGTTGTAGAATTAATATGTTTATGAACATACGCCTGACTATAAATCTTAAAATATCACCGTGGGTATGGTGCCAAACTTTTTAATCTATCTTTTATTACATTGACATTTTCAACCATACAATAGACAATAATACATATATATGTTATGATAATCATATAACTAATTTTAAATGAGGAATACATAATGGTAAAACGTTCATATTATTCAAATGACATTCAAAGTTTTCTAAATCAAGATAATTACAGTATATTTGGCGAAATAACAACGAATGACCAGTTTTCTGCTGAGGACTTACAAAAGAATACTTGGAATAGAGAAATTGAAATTTTGAAGCGAGAGTTATCTCAGTTTTTAGATGGACATATTATATTCGAATATACTATTCCACGAATAGGTAATCGAATTGATAATATTGTTATTTATAAAGGAATAATTTTTCTGTTAGAATTTAAAGTTGGTGAAAAGAAATACCCTTCATATGCTATTGAACAAGTAACTGACTATGCTTTTGATTTGAGTTGTTTTCACAAAGAAAGTCATAACAGACTTTTAGTTCCAATTTTAATTTCTACTAAGGCTCACAGCGTAAAACAAGAAATTCGGATTTCAAAAGATAATGTTTTAGAAACGATTTGTTGCAACGAATACGAAATTGCCAAATACATAACAGAAGTTTCTTTAAAATTTATTCAGGATGAAATAATACCTGATGATTGGATTAACTCACTTTATATGCCAACACCTACGATTATAGAGGCTGCACAGGCCTTGTATCTCGGTCACAATGTTGAAGATATTTCGAGAAATGATGCAAGTGCGAAAAATCTTAATCAAACTACTAAAGCGATCAATAAAATTATAGATTATAGCAAAACTCATAACAGAAAATCAATTTGTTTTATTACAGGTGTTCCAGGTGCAGGAAAAACTCTTGCAGGTCTTAATATAGCTGTAGAAAGGCAGAAAATAGCTGAAGATGAGCATGCTGTATTTCTCTCGGGCAATGGGCCACTTGTTGATGTTTTACAAGAAGCACTTGCTCGTGATGATGCAAAGAGAAATCATATTTCAAGAAAAGAAGCCTCCAGAAAAGTAAAAGAATTTATACAAATTATTCATCATTTTAGGGATGACGCAATATCTGTTGATACTCCTCCTGTTGAAAAAGTTGCAATTTTCGATGAAGCTCAACGAGCTTGGGACGAACAAAATTTGACTGATTTTATGAAAAAGAAGAAACATATTGAAGATTTTAATATGTCAGAACCTGAATTCCTGATTAGTATATTAAACCGTCACAATGACTGGGCAACAATAATATGTTTAATCGGTGGCGGTCAAGAAATCAATAAGGGTGAATCGGCCGGTATTTATGGATGGTTTGATTCATTGAGAAATAATTATCCAAACTGGGACATTTATGTTTCAGATAAAATCACTGATGACGAATATTCCAAAGGGCATAATTTTGCCGAAATGACGAAAAATATGAATGTAAACATAATTGAAGATTTGCACTTAGCCGTTTCGTTACGTTCATTCAGAAGTGAAAATGTTTCAAATTTTGTAAAGGCTCTTCTTGATGTTGATATTGATACTGCTAAAAGATTGTATGAGCAGTTTAAGAATGATTATCCTGTCTTTGTGACTCGAAATCTACACAAAGCAAAACTATGGGTTAGAAGTCAGGCAAAAGGATCGCAAAGATATGGGCTTACTGCAAGTTCCGGTGCCAAAAGACTCAGAAAATACGGAATATGGGTTCAAAATAAAATTGAAGCCACGAATTGGTTTTTAAATGGTAAAAACGATGTTCGTTCATCATTTCATTTAGAGGAAACCGCAACAGAATTTGATATTCAAGGTCTTGAACTTGATTGGACAATTGTTTGTTGGGATGCAGATTTAAGATTTGAAAACGGTGATTTTAAACATCTGAAATTTGTTGGCACAAAATGGCAAAATATAAAATCTGCAGATAATATCCTTTACTTGAAAAACGCTTATAGAGTCCTCCTGACGAGGGCAAGACAGGGATTTGTTATTTTTGTACCGACAGGTGATGAAACTGATATGACCGCAAAACCGGAATATTATGACGGAATTTACCGGTATTTGAAAAGTGTAGGAATCAAAGAATTGGAATAACATTATCGTTCAGAAGCTGAATTTGAAGTAAATAATATAAGATACTCACGAAAAAGAAATGTTTAGGCGCTACTTTATCATACTGACCTGCTGAGATTACTACGGGAGTCGCCTGACAATTTAAATCAAGGAGACCGCCGAGAATTTTGTGTTTTGAGAATAGTCCGGTCTGTGCCTGCTTAACCTTATCCTGCCAGTCGGGGTCATAACCCTCAAGATTTGCGTTTGCACTTGCAAGCTGATTTGATACATCATCGTACTTGTCCTTTTCGACATACTGACCGCCTGCAAGGTTGCCGAGCTTAACATCTGCCGCATTGTTTACCTTTTCTGCAAACTGTTCAAATGTCAAAGCTTCGCCGCCAAACTGGGCTTTTAAAATTTCCATTAAGTCCATTTGTTTGCTCCTTTCAATTTATTAGCAATTGTGTGTATGCTCAGATATTTGAGCAATATTAAAAGCCCCCGAAATTCGGGAGCTTATAACCATAATCTGTAATTTTCGGGGTAAAAGTAAAAGGGATGTTTCAAACACCCCTTTAATACCCTTTTAAATTCGCTTAATTTTGTTTTTATTCAATCAACTATGTAACTTTACCTTTCAGTAATTAAAGTCGATACAAGGCAAATAAAACTATTCTTCTTTTTTCTCGAAGCCAATACCATTGTTGCACTCTTTCATCTCTTTTACTTTACCAAATTTAAAGTCCAATGGGATTCCGTCAGGAAAAGCATCACAACAAGGTATCCAACCGTCTAACAATTTATCTCTTTGATGTTTACATTCAAAACAATCTGAAATACAAATCATTAGTATTTCCTCCCAATATATTTTTCATAGAATTGCATCCATTCTTTTGATACTTTAACACCACGTTTTCTTAGAACTTCTAATTCCGCAAGTGCTTCCGCACCATCATCATAAGCAATAATACTGATACCTTCTATGTGAATTTTTGACAGTTCATCATATAGTTTTTTGACATCTTCGGATCTCATTCCGAAAATTGTCTTTGCGTGTCCACTTTCATGCCACACAGCTTCTTCTAATGTGTTTGCTATAGATAGTTTTGAATTTGCAAATATTTGATTGATTTTATCAAGAGTTTTTCCAGGAAGTATATCTGTGTTTAAAGACAATTGTGACAATCCGTTTGATAAAGGTTCAATTTGTAAAACAGGAGTTCCTTTATCATTTTTGGGTAAACTTTTTGCAACAATTTCACTAATGATGAATCCACCCTCAGATTCACATTTTGACATGGTGTCAATTATAACCTTACTCACTTCAGCGTTAAAATTTTTTTCGTATGTAACGACTTCAAAATCATCAATATCTATGCTTTTAATTATACTATTTTCAGCGGATTTTGCAACAGTTTTCTTCTTTCTCCACACCGCTTTTTGAGCCGTACTTCTGCCAAATCCGTAAGTCTGTGAGCGTGAATTATCTTTGAGTAATCCTGTTTTTTTACAAAAGCTATTCAGTTCTGACTCCTGCCGTTTCAACTTGCTTGAATAGTGGCTGAAATTTTTTTCTAACTTTTGTAACAGTTCTTCATCAGAGAGGTTATTCAAAGCCTCATCACAAGCGGCAAGTGTTCTTTTGGTTGCCCTGATTTTGCGTTCAAAAGCTCTTTGCTGTTGTTCTGCCTCATACAGCGTGTGCATTGAGCCGTCGGGATATTCAATGTTTTTAGCATTAAGTTCTTCGATGCCTTTGGCTGAGTACATTCGAGCAGAACCCTAAGAGCTTTTCTGTAAAATATCTGTAGAGCATATTTTGTCCTCCGTTTCAGGTTTTTAAGCAATTCCTTTTAACGGATCTTGGCAAAATATGCTCTACTTTTTATTTGCAGCTCTTTTTCTGCCCTAACTTTTATTATAGAGCAATATTTGAAATAGAAGGGCTTTGATGAGGGGTAAGGTTACGCACCGCAAGCAATTGGCGGGGGAGAAATCTTTTGATTTTAAAAATGTATAATACGACATACTGACAGTAGTATGTTATATTATGCAAAATATATAGAAAGTATACCAAAATTGTATAACTGAATAAAATGTACTAAAAATAAGGATAAAATAACTTAAAGATATTGAAAATAACTACAGTATGTGCTAAAATTAGACAAAAGAAAAGGATTCGGAAAACCGAATCCTCAAATCACACACTGTGATGGTTGCCTAAGCAACGGATAGAATGAATTTTTATTTGAACTCATAGTGTAAATCCAATAAGGTAATTAGATTATCTTAATAATATTACAAAATAAATACTTTGTCAATAGAAAAGGAGGAAATTTATGAAGAATTTTAATGACGATTATTATGCAGGATTTGATATAGGTACGGATTCTGTCGGATATGCAGTAGCCGATACAGATTACAATCTCTGCAAATTTAAAGGCAATGCTATGTGGGGTGTTGATCTCTTTGAGGAGAGTAATTCAGCTGCCGAGAGAAGAACTCTTAGATCGGCACGAAGAAGGGGTTTGAGAAAAAGAAACCGTATTGAATGGCTGCAAATGCTTTTTGATCAGGAAATTTCAAAAGTTGATAATGCTTTTTATCAGAGATTAAAAGAAAGTTGTCTGTATCTTGATGACAAATCATCAAATGTTCCGTATGCGGTTTTTGCAGACGGTAATTACACCGATAAAGAATTCCATACAGACTACCCTACAATATATCATCTTAGAAAAGAATTGATTAAGAGCTCACAACCACACGATGTAAGACTTGTATATCTTGCGTTACATCATATTATAAAACACAGGGGACATTTCTTGTTTGATAATATGGGGTCTGATTTTGAAAGTGAATCCTCGTTTGAAACTCTTTTTGACGATTTAAAACTTTACTTAAAAGAAGAATATGAAATTGAATTTGAGTGCAATGATTCGTTAAGATTTTCAGAAATATTAAAGGACAAAACATTGAAGAAAACAGCAAAATCGTCTGAATCATACAAGCTTTTCGGTTACAGTAAAAGAAATAATCCATATGAAACCGCATTGATAGATTTGATGTGTGGCAGAAAGGTTAAATTTTCCGATATGTTCGGTGATAAGTCGTTTGACAGTGAGGAAGTAAACGGTATTACCTTTGAAAGCGGTTATGACGATAATGAAAATACATACCGTGATTTGTTACAAGAAAAGTTTGAACTTATCGAAAAAGCAAAGGCGGTTTATGACTGGGCAATTCTTGCAGATATTTTGAACGGTGAAAAGTATATTTCCTTTGCTAAAGTCAAAACATACGAAGAACATAGTTCAGATTTGAAAATGCTCAAAGATTTCGTTAAAGAAAGATGTAAATCGTTATATGGCGAAATCTTTAGAATTACAAAGGACAAGCTTGATAACTATACGGCATATTGCGGAAAGTACAAAGAAAACGGCAGAAACGGTGTGATTCAGTATCGTACAAATCAGGCGGATTTCTGCAAATATCTGAAGAAAAAGTTTGAAAAGCTTGACAAAACAGGCTATGAAGAAATGTTTGATAAGATTGAAAACGGTACATTTATGCCGAAAATTGTCGTAAAAGATAACGGCGTTATTCCTATGCAGGTGAATAGGAGTGAACTGAAAGCAATTCTGAAAAATGCTTCAACTTATCTTGAATTTCTTAATAAAAAAGATGAAAACGGAATTTCTGTAAGTGACAAGATAGTCAAAATTTTTGAATTCAGAATACCGTATTATGTAGGTCCGCTGAATAATCACAGCCTAAAATCCTGGCTTGTCAGAAGTGATGAAAAAATATATCCGTGGAATTTTGACAGTGTTGTTGACATAGAGCAATCGGCAGAGAATTTTATAAATAATCTGACTTCAAAATGTACATATCTTCCAACGAAGGATGTAATACCTAAGAATTCGATTTTATACAGTGCTTTTACGGTTCTTAATGAACTGAATAATTTAAGACTTGACGGCAAAAAGCCTGATGTAAGTCTTAAACAGGCAATATTTAATGACTTGTTTATGACGCATAAAAAGGTCAGAAGAAAAGATTTGCTAAATTATCTAAAAAGCGAAAAAGGTGTTGCTTTTGATATTACAGGTATTGACGGTGATTTTAAGTCAAGTATGCGTTCCGCAATTGAAATGTCACAGTTTAATCTGACCGACAGCGAAAAAGAGGACGCTATAAAAGCTATAACTGTATTTGGCGATGATAAAAAACTTTTAAGAAAGCGTTTAAAAAGGCAGCTCGGTTCAAAATTATCGGATGAAGATATAATGAGAATTTCTAAACTCAAATACAAGGATTGGGGAAGATTATCAAAGGAGTTTCTTACTGAAGTTTATAATGTCGATAAAAATACAGGCGAGTTGCAATTTAACATTATCCATGCACTATGGCAGACAAATGATAATCTTATGGAGCTGCTTGGCTCAAAATACGGTTTTGAACAGAGCAGACAAAACTATCTTGACGGCATTCAGACAGGGCAAAGCCTTGAGAAAATGGTGGAGAATCTCTATATTTCTCCTGCGGTAAAACGACCTGTGTATCAGTCTTTGAAAATTATGCATGAAATCAACAAAATTCAAGGTCATGCACCTAAAAAGATATTTGTTGAGATGACAAGAAAAGACGGTGTGAAAGGTGACAAAGGCCGTAAAGAGTCAAGAAAGACCAAGCTTGTAGATTTATATAAAAAATGCGGTGAGGATTCGGGCGAACTCTGGGAATCTCTTGAAAAAACACCTGATGATGAATTTAAAAGAGACAGACTGTATTTTTACTATACTCAATTCGGCAAGTGTATGTACACGGGAGAACCGATAAATCTGTCGGAATTGTACAATCAAAACATTTACGATGTAGATCACATTTTCCCGCGTTCAAAAGTTAAAGATGACAGCCTTGATAACCGTGCCCTTGTAAAGAAACAGGTTAATGCTCACAAGGATAATACATATCCGCTTGACAGCTCCATTCGTGAAAAGATGAAAGGCTTCTGGCATTTGCTTATGGATAAAGGTCTTATTAGCAAGAAAAAGTACGAGAGGCTTACAAGGGTAACTCCGCTTTCTGACAGCGAACTTTCAGATTTTATTGCAAGACAGATTGTTGAAACATCTCAATCAACAAAAGCAGTTGCGTCACTTTTTAAAGAATTGTATCCCGATACTGAAATTGTGTATGTAAAAGCGTCTTTGGTAAGTGAATTTAGAGATGAAAGCAGGGGCTTTGGATTTTTAAAATGCAGAGAAGTAAACGATTTTCACCATGCAAAAGATGCCTATCTAAACATTGTTGTCGGCAATGTGTATAACGAACGCTGTACACACAACAAATCCATATTTATAAAAGGTTTGCAGACTAAAACATACAGTCTTAACAAAATGTTCAGTTTTAATACACCGAACGCATGGTCAATTGATGATAATAAGTCAATCAAAATTGTCAGAAAGACTATGAACAAGAACAATATCCGTTTTACAAGGTATGCTTTAACAAGAAACGGCGGACTCTTCAAGATGAATCCTCTGAAAAAAGGAAGCGGTCAGGTTTCGCTAAAACAGAACTCTCCGCTTTCGGATATCAGTAAGTATGGTGGATATGACAAGCCAACATCCTCATATTTTTCATTTGTGAAATATGAGGGTAAAAAGGGTAAAGAAATGCGTCGTCTTGTGGCAATTGATTCTTACATTAAGGCTCGGTATGAGGCAAACCCTGAAAAATATCTGAGTGAAACTCTTGGCTTGAAAAATCCTGTGGTTCTGATTCCCGTTGTAAAATATAATGCCTGCATTGAAATTGACGGTTTCAGAATGCACATAAGCAGTAAGTCAAATGGCGGCAAAAAAATTGTATACAAACCTGCTATGCAGTTAACAGTTAGTTATGATACGGAAAAATATATCAGAAATGTCGTTAAGTTAAATTCCATGCCTGAAAATTACAATATTACAGAGCGTGACAAAGTGAGTGCCGAAGAGAATGTTGAATTGTTTGATATTCTAATTTTTAAAATGACAGATACAATTCTAAAGGTTAAATTCGGTGATATGGGTGTTAAAATTGCATCTCATCGTGATACTTTTGAAAAACTGGATGTAAGAAAACAATGCTTTGTTCTTGCAGAAATTCTTAAAATTATTCACTCAAATGTTGTTACCGGTGACTTAACTTTAATCGACGAAGCTAAAAAAGCGGGAGTTGTTTCCACAAATTCCGTATTGTCGGAGATTAAAAGTGTAAAGTCGATTTATCTTGTTCATCAGTCGGTAACAGGTTTGTTTGAGAAAAAGATTGACTTATTAAATATGTAAGTTATCAGAAAAGAGGATATTTAGATGAGTTGGAGAACGGTAGTAATTACGAAAACATCCAAGCTGGATTACAGCATGGGACACCTTGTTGTGCGTGATGTTGAAAGCACGGTAAAGGTGCATATAAGTGAAATATCCGTGCTTGTTATTGAAAGTACAGCTGTTTCGGTTACTGCCGCTCTCCTTTGTGAGCTTATCAAGAAAAAAGTAAAGGTCATATTCTGCGATGAAAAGCACAATCCTCTTTCGGAACTTACGCCATATTACGGTAGTCATGACTGCAGTCTTAAAATTAAAAGACAAATTGCGTGGAATGAAACGGTAAAGCAATGTGTGTGGACTCAGATTGTAGCCGAAAAAATTAAGAATCAAGCTAAGGTTCTTGAAATATACAAACTTCCACAAAGCAGTATGCTTATGGGTTATATCGATGAGCTTGAACTTAATGATAAATCAAACAGAGAGGGACATGCCGCCAAGGTGTATTTTAATGCCTTGTTCGGAAAATCATTCAGTCGCAATGACGAATGTCCTATAAATGCTGCTTTGAACTATGGCTACAGTATTGTTCTTTCCGTTTTTAACCGAGAAATTACAGCAAACGGATATCTCACACAATTGGGATTATTTCACGATAATATGTTTAATCAATACAACCTGAGCTGTGATTTAATGGAACCTTTTCGCCCATTTGTTGATATAGCGGTAAAGGATATGAATCCTCATAAATTTGAAAAAGAAGAGAAAATATCAATATTCAATTTGTTAAACGATGAATTCAAAATTGACGGTAGAACACAAACTTTTATAAATGCCGTGAAAATATACTGCAAAAGTGTTTTTGATGCAATAGAAGAATGTGATACCTCGCTTATAAGGTTTGCAGGAAAATGAGTTACAGATTTATGAGAATAATGGTTTTATTTGATTTGCCCGTTGAAACTCCTTTACAGAGGCATAACTACGGAAAATTTAGAAGATATTTAATAAAAAACGGTTTTATGATGATGCAGGAATCTGTGTATGTTAAGCTTGCGTTGAATCAAAATACGGCAGCGGCAATAATTGACGCTTTGAAAAAGAATAAACCGCCGGAGGGACTTGTTCAGATTTTGTCAGTTACCGAAAAACAGTTTTCAAAAATTGAGATAATTACAGGCGATTATTCAAGTGATACCGTTGACAGTGACGAAAGGTTGTTAATGTTATGAAATTTCTTTTCAAGTATATGTCGGAGCCTTTTGATTTTTCAAAAAGCAATGCGGTCACTCTTGTTATAGAAAATAAAAAACTTTTCAGACATACAATACTTTCGGTTAGTGAATGTGATTGTAATGAAATGTTTGTGTTTTCCGAAAATTTTAAGCCGCTTGATTTTTCAAAATCAGTCAAATATGTTGACAGCGTTCTTACATTTGAATTTTCTGACAGAAAAATGATGACTAAGGTAAATTCTTTTTTTGAAAATTTGTGTAATACAAAATATTTTCCGCAAATTTCAGAAATTAAAGCTTTATGTGTGAGCTTGTGCTGCGAGCTTTCTAAGGAAAATGATTATGATTTTCAGTTCTGCGAAAGTATCGAAACAATGGCATTAGTAAAATTGTTTTCATTTGCGCCTGCAGATGCCTCGGATGATAATGTCGGTCATCTTTTAAGATATTTCAAACTTATGAAAGAGTATCTTGGAATAAAGTGTTTTATTGTTCAAAATCTGCATATTTATCTTGATGACAGAGAATGTGAAAATCTTTTGGAATCCGCCGTTATGCACGGTATATATTTGCTTAACATTGAAAACTCAGTACCGAAAGAAGTTTCTGAATACGAAAAACTTGTTGTGATTGATAATGATTTGTGTGAATTTTATTGACAATCATTATACAAATGTTATAAAATAACCTTATAGATTTGCCGTGCATAGTATAGTGGGTGCATTTTATTCCCAATTTGAGGTTTGAGGTTTGAGAATAGTGTAAATCTATAAGGTAGTAAAACCCATCATCGCAACAATAATAGCCGTTATCGGTTTGAGAATAGTGTAAATCTATAAGGTAGTAAAACTATTTATGCTGAATGTGAGGAACTGGGGAGGTTTGAGAATAGTGTAAATCTATAAGGTAGTAAAACATAAAATTATACAGAAGCAATCACTTTTGGGTTTGAGAATAGTGTAAATCTATAAGGTAGTAAAACTTTTGTAATCTCTCTTGATTACAAATATAGGTTTGAGAATAGTGTAAATCTATAAGGTAGTAAAACTACGCTTAAAACTAAAGGTGTAATTCGAGGGTTTGAGAATAGTGTAAATCTATAAGGTAGTAAAACGATTTCTTGCATTTCTTCCGTTGTTCCTCGTTTGAGAATAGTGTAAATCTATAAGGTAGTAAAACTACGGATTTGGTTGGAAATATCAAGAAAGGGTTTGAGAATAGTGTAAATCTATAAGGTAGTAAAACCAGTCAGAGAGGAACGGACACCCTCGGCGAGTTTGAGAATAGTGTAAATCTATAAGGTAGTAAAACAAACTGTTTTCACTGCATAAAGTTTTATCTGTTTGAGAATAGTGTAAATCTATAAGGTAGTAAAACCGGCTTGCTATCACTCCGCCCATGTTGTTGTTTGAGAATAGTGTAAATCTATAAGGTAGTAAAACCTTGTGATTTTGAAACAACAGTTTATAAAGGTTTGAGAATAGTGTAAATCTATAAGGTAGTAAAACCGGCGGAGCAAATACAGATGTAAGTGCTATGTTTGAGAATAGTGTAAATCTATAAGGTAGTAAAACTTCGCATCTTGTCACTGAAATAGTTCTGCTGTTTGAGAATAGTGTAAATCTATAAGGTAGTAAAACCGAAAAACTCCCTGAAAATGAACAGGATTAGTTTGAGAATAGTGTAAATCTATAAGGTAGTAAAACGGTTAGAACGCTTGTACACCGTACAATTCGTTTGAGAATAGTGTAAATCTATAAGGTAGTAAAACAACGGGCAAGTTACAGACATTGCAAAACAAGTTTGAGAATAGTGTAAATCTATAAGGTAGTAAAACCTGAA
>ULRR01019407.1_pt1 | contig 11657 bp, 5 predicted proteins | sample 1955651 | NCBI WGS metagenome assembly ULRR01 (sample SAMEA4835688, study PRJEB28245) | human gut metagenome | biome: gut microbiome; material: fecal sample | place: Denmark | collected 2008
GCGGAGCTGCGCTCCGCAGGAGGGCTTTAGTTTAACCTTTTAATTAAATTGTCTTTTTATATCTGCGAATTGCAATAACGGTCAAAGCAGCCGCGCAAAGCGCTGCAAGCGCGAGCCAGAGGGGAAGGGTACTGTAGTCGCCTGTCTGCATCGGTATATCTACAGCAGGTTTTTCAAAGCCGCAGACCGAGCATTCTTCATGCTTGGAGCCGGTTTCGGTCTTAGTGGCTTCCTTGTCTATTACCCCTTCAAAGTCATGGGCTTCCTCACCCAGTTTGTCACCGCAAACGGTGCATTCGTGCCAATGGTTGTTCTCGTCACTCTTCCATTCGCTTACCGCGATGTGCTCTTGGATTGCGATAACAAGAGGCTGACTTTCAATGGCATCGGTTGTGTTCTTGCCGTCTGCTGCAGTTACTTTTACTGTGTAGCTGCCGTTTTCAGAAACGGTCAGCGTGCTCTGGGTCTGTCCTTCTAAGAGCTGGCCGTCCTTGTACCACTGATAGGTATAAGTGATATTTTCCGCGCTGTGCGAAGGCTGAGCAGTCAAAACAGCGGTTTCGCCGATATGCGGAGTCAAAGTATCCGCCGTTACGGTAACTTCAGGAGCGTTTAACGTCCAAACAGCTTCCAGTCTAGTGGTTTTGGTAACCGTATCCGTGCTGAAATCCCAAAGGGTTTCGCTGCCCTGAACGCGCCAGCCGGCAAGAGTGTATCCTGCTTTAGTAGGAGTGGGCACGTTTGCCGGATCAATCTTGCCCCCCGTTACAACGCCGTGCCTGTTATCGCTATATTCGGTGCCGTCTTCATCGTAGAAATACACTATTTCCGCTTCGGCCCATACCAGAGTTTGGCCGTCAACAACCAAAGTTTCAAATATCGCTCCTGATACAAAATGCTTTGTATTAGGGGTCAGTCCCTCGGCGTATTCTACGGCTACTTTGCCGGCAGTGTTGTCGCTTCTGTTAATTTCAATGGGGCTGGCCGGGTTAAATTCGCCGGTAACATCTATCTGGGACAGGCCGAACAAATTCTGGAATAATATGTCGCCCGAAATATCAGGAGAGCCGCTCAGCTCCAGCTTGGGATAATCTTCCCCTTCCATATCATACGCTGTCAGGCTTATGGCGCTGCCCAATACTTCGTTTGTGGAAACATTGTCCGAAATGGTGCCGCCCGAAATGCGGATTATGGGCTGTGTGTCAACAAAATAGGCAAAGATTCCGCCGCCGGTAATGTCAGTAGAGGTGTTATTGATTATTGAGCCGCTGCGCATTTCAAAGACTGTGTCAGAACCGGTCAAACCTGTAGCGTAAACGCCGCCGCCGCAGTAATCAGCCGTATTGCCGTTTATGGAAGCGCCGTCCAGGATAACCGTTCCGCCCGTAATGGCAATACCGCCGCCGTAAGGCGAGCTGTTGTTTTTAATTTCTCCGCCTTTAATAGTTATCGTGTTGCGCTCGCTTAAAATGCCGCCGCCCCACATGAGAGAGCTGTTTGAAGAAATCTCGCCGCCGCTGATAATGGATGTGCCTGCGTTATAAAGTCCGCCCCCTCCTATAATGGTGTTTGAGCTGTGATTGTCCTTTATAATTCCGCCGCTCATGTTCAAATAAGCATTGTTGTTTATATAAACGGCAGTAGCGCGGTTGTTTATTATCTGCGCGCCCTCCTGGATATTAAGGGTGCCGCCGTTTGTAATAAACAGTAAATAGCTGGAATAATTTAGACCTTCGACTTTGTTTCCGTCGATAGTGGCATCCGCAATAGTCAATACTGCGTCCGCGCCGTCAACAGAAATAAGCTGGCCTGTATAATTCTCAGCTCGCTTAATGGTTACGCCGCTTATGCGTACATTGCCTTTAACTGTCGCCGTGCCGCTGACATATATGGTTCCGTCCTGCGCAGCAAGGAGCAGTGCCCGCTCCAGGGTTTTAACTGCGTGGTCGCTGTCCGCGCCGCTGTTCTGGTCGTCTCCGTTTGCGCCGTCAAGGTATACGTTCTGCAGTCCGTTGACGCTGAAGGAGCCGTCCCCGTTGTCTGTGGCGCTGAGTCCGGGAAGCACATATTTTTCGGCGATTGCTTCAGAGTAAGTTCCGCCCGAAATAAAGCCTTCTTTGTTTTCGCTGTCTACTTGTCCGTTGAATTCGCCGCCGTCCAGGGAGATATTTACCTGCGCTACGGCGTCTTCGTCATTTTTCTGGGGGTTGGCCTGTATAAAGGCCGCGCCGCCGGTAAAAACGCCGCTCTCTACGGTTACAGACAGGGGCAGCTTAGTGGTGTGCTGAGCAACGGCCAGGCCTACGTTAAAGCTGGTGGACCCGTTCCCGTTGGGAGCGCCCTGGTACTCGCCGCTGCCGCCGGTAACAGTGCTGTTGATAATGAGCAGTTCGCCGGCGCGTATCTCAATGCCCGTGCCGCCTTCGTTGCTGCTGGTAATGGTGGAGTTTTTAATAACCGTTTGGGTGTAGCCCGCCAGATACATGCCGTTGCCGTACTCGCAGGTGAGTTCGGCGCCGTCCAGGGTTATTATGGGCGCTCCCTGGGTATTGGTTATCTGCCCGTTTACATATAAGGCGTGGCCGCCTGCGCCGTCGGTATCCCTTACACTTTTAAGAGTGCCGTAAACATTGGCGACCATGCCGTAGTTGGCGCCGTTATTCTGGTTTATAAAGAGACCTGACCAGCCCTGAAGGGTTACGTCCGCTCCCACGGTTACTACCGAATAGTTCTGAGCGTCCTCATCTGAAGAGCCATACATCATGACAGGCGCATAATAGGGATATTCTTCAGACAGCATGCCCTCGCCCTCAAGATTAAGGGCTCCTCCTATTACGTTAAAGCGGCCGTTGGAAGCAAAGGAGATATCAAATCCGTTTAAATTAAGGGTTATCTCCTTGTTGGTGATGTTGATGCGGGGAGTGTTTGTCACGCTCTTGACCATCGTGATTTCACTGCCCACTCCATCCTGGCCTGCCGCCGCGACGGCGTCCGCCAGAGAGGAATACTGATTTTCCCCAATTACGGCAACAGTGTTTTCATTCAGTTCAATGTCGGGAGTTTCGTTCTGCGCCAGGACCAGGCCCGGAACAAGGGAAAGCACCAGAGCAAAGGAAAGAATCAGCGCCGTAAGCTTTGCCGGTTTGCCTTTTTTCATCTTCACAATCTTCCTTTCTTTAGTATCATTGAATTTGTATTGCCGTTTTAAGGCTTTTGCCTGTCAAAAGCAGCCCATACTCTAATTGCAGCCTTGAGCAAAATTTTAAGGATGGTTTGCGCTGAAGAGTACAATAACGGCAATTATAAGTTAACGTGCTCATAATAGCATAAAATCAGTTGTTTTTCAAGTAAAATTTTAGATAATCTGCAAGCATTTTTTTAACAGGAAATTTTAAAGGAATGAACGGAAAATGTCTTAATAGACGCTGCTTTGGAAGGGATGATAAATGTTAAAAAAGCTTTAAGGCACGGCAAATCAATATAAAGGATAATACGGAGGGAGGCCTGCGGGAATTTATCGGATTTTACGGGGCAGAGCAGAGGAGAAATTGAGAGTTATCCTGCTCAAAATAGCGGAAATACTGCAAGCGGCCGGAAGCTGAAAAAGCCGAACAGGAGCATCGGCATGCAGCGGGGAGTGCGGTCAGGTTTTAGCGGTAATAGAATCAATCCAGCGGATATAAGACGACATAAGCTGAATCAAAAAGCCCTGGAATAGCGGGAATAGCGGAGGCGGATAAGAAGTCTTAAACATCAACATACCGCATTTTCATGCTTTTTATATATATTCACGCCGCGTATTCGCTCTGTAATATCAATCCAGAGGAACCGGCATAGCCCATGCTTCAGCAAAAGGCCGGTATTGTAGGGGGTTTTAGAGAGGTTATAAGAAGTCTTTAACATCAATTCAACGCACCTGCCCCCATTCTTTTGCAAAAATTACGGGCCGCGCGATGTTGCACCCCCGCCTCTAATATTCAGCGCCGCTGCGGCATTCTGCTCAAAAATAAAAAAGAGATTTTGTAAGCGCTGAAACAAGCGGGCCGGAATTTACAGTAAGGAAATGCCGGGAACAAGCGCGGACAGCTGCGGCAGGGCCGTTCTTACCCTTGCGCGGCTTTCCTTACGCCGGGCAGCTGCGCCGCCGGCGGCTGCGCCAATGCTCCCCGCTGTTTCTCGAACCGTCGTTCAAGCGGGGATGCCGCCGGCTGAATTAATTTCCTCTGCCATTTTTCTCAAACCGCCGTGCGGGCGGGGCAATGCGTTTAGAACGGCGGTTCTGGGCAGACTAAAGGCCCGCTATTTCAGCGGGCCTGAGAGCCGTACAGCTTTAAGGGCGCAGCAGTGTTCAGCGTATATTGTAGTATATGGCCGAACTGCTTACGGCAAGGCCGATAATAAAGAGCAGCATAAATAGCGCCGCACTTACTATAACCCCTATCAGCGCGCCTTTTCCTGCCGATTTTGCTTTTCCAGGCTCGCTGTCCATCCATACCAGATAAAGGATAAGCCCTACAATAGGGAAGAAAAAGGAAAGCACAGCTATTCCCGGAGAAGGCCGGGTTTTGTCCTGTACCGGCGAAGCGCCGGCCTGCACGCTTGTACCGCAGCGGGGACAGAATAACGAGCCGTCGGGCAGCTGCTGACCGCAGTTTCTGCAAAACATTTTTAAAAACCTCCCGTTTTTTGTACCGCCCTGATTGTTCCTGCCGGCGCCTTTTCAGGCGAACCGGCTAAAGAGCGCTTATCTGTATTATAGTATAATGCCGTAAAGATATCAAGCCCGAAATTTTAACAGCCTGCCAAAACGCAGAAGCGGGCGGAACGGTCAGTCCAGCTTAACCAGCCTGTACTGGTATTCCGAAGCGGGCTCGCCGCAGTGCTCTACGTTGAAAATAAGCTCGTATTTATCCCTGCTGGAGTCGTAGGCGCACTGCCAGTAATCGTTCCCGAAAACAGACTGGTCCACTCTTTCCCATCCGTTAGGAGTAAGCTGCTCCAGGGCGTAGCTGCGGTATGATTCCAGGCCGGTGAAAACCAGGGGAACATAGCTGAAGCCCCCTTCTATAATTATATGCGCCGACTGCCCGAAATCCGCTTCCACTGTTATGGGATAGCTGCGCGTAAGGGTTCCCGTCAGCACGCGGCAACGGTACCTTCCGGCAAGAGAGGCACGGTGGGCCAGCCTGAAAGTGTTGAATTCCTCAGACGGCACCCCTCTAAGCACCTTGCTGGGTCCGTAGTAATATTCCTTTTTCACAGGGAAGTTTATATATTCCACAGTGCCATTTATGACGCTGCCCGCCTTTATGACGCTGCCCGCTTCCTTATTTACCGTCAGCTCGGCGGCGGCGCACGCTACGTTGAAATCATGTGTGATCCGCAGATTGACCGCAGGCTTGTCATATTCAGCGCCGTTTATTACGGCCGAATAGTCCAATAGATTTATGAACCTGTTGGCCACGGGGCCGTCCTTGCAGGCGTTGGTCTTTTGTATCTGCGCCTTGAAAAAGCCTATAAACAGACCTCTGCCCGGCACGGCGATGCGCTGCATCTCATTTCCTGTAAGCATATATTCGTTTTTGTCTGAAAGGAGCGGCTCAAATTCCCCTTCAAAAGCAGTGTCCCCTATTTTAAAGGAGATGGGGCCGCAGTCATTGCCTATGGCCATAGTGCGGTAGGAATTGTCATTGTAGCCGTCCGCGCCTAATTGGTAAAGGGCCAGACGGGTAAAATTAGTATCCTTTAAAAAGGTGTATTTAAAAGAATGCAGGGCGCGGGAACAGTCGTCCGTCCTGGGCAGGAAGGCGGTCAGCTCCAGCTTTATGCTTTCGTCCGCCGTAACGGCCGTATAAACTACCTCGCATAAATTAGGCCCCTGCTTTTTAAAATATGTGCGCACCCGTTTGAGGGGAACGCGCTGCCCTTCCTTTTCATATACCAGGAAGTTGCCCCCGCCGTTGCAGCCCGTCCAATTATAGCGGGGCAGATCAGGGTCGTTTAATTTATATACCAGCAGGGGACGTATGTCGTCTATAAACGCGCGGCCGTGCGCGGTTTCGGGGTCGTAGCAGAAGGCTTCGCCAAAGGAGCCTATGGCGCTGGATTCCCATTGCTGGTAGTTTCCTCCCCAGCCTGCCAGGCAGAGCTGCGCGTGGCTGGAGGCAAAAGCGCCTCCCCAGCCGGCAAAGGTGCAGTTATAGAGATAATTTGCATTAGAATGCGCTTTTAAATTGAACAGAGCGTAGGCGTGCAGCCACGGCCCTTCCCAGAAGCGCTTGGGATGGTTGTCAGGCGCGTAAAAATATCCGGCCGCAGGGTCGTTCCTAAGCTTGTGCCAGTTTTTGGAGAGCTGAACGGCTATGCCTGTGGGGAAGCCCTCCTCATCCCTTATAAAAGGGCACAGACCGCTTATGGGGAAATTCACCTTTTCCTTTATAAAGCATACCGGCAAAAGCAAGTCAAAATCCGAATTATTTTCAAGAGTCAGTTTTACCTGCTCGTACCGTTTGCGCGCTTCTTGGTCGTTGAACTGCTCCTGGCCTTCGGGCGTTAATTGGGAAACGTCCACGCAGAAATAGCCGCGCTCGTCATAAACGGTGTTTAAAATGCGGCCGGTATGCTGGTCCACTGCGCTTATCTGCGCGGACTTCTGAGCCTTGAGCGCGCGCGCCGCCTTAAGAGAGGGCGCGTATAAAAAGGAAAATCCATTAAAGGTCCCAGGCTTCAAAGATATGGGGGCTTCAAATATTATTTTTCCATCATTAATTGAAAGGCTTGCTGAAGTAATAAAATAGTATTCCTCATTATTGGTCCGCAGTACGGTTATTCCCTCCGACTGGCTAAGCAGGGAGCATTCCCCCAAATCCAGCGTAAAGCGCGTGTTTATTTTTTCTCCGGTTTGGCGCATGGACTCTTCGTCCGGCACATACAGCCAAAGGCTTACTGCCAAAAAACGGGGAAAGGCGGCGAGTTCCAGCCTGCCCTTGAGGGGGGAATGGTTAAAACGGTAGTACATTACATCCATGCGCTGAACGCTTACGCCCGATTCAAGTATCCGGGAGACCGCCTGCGCATCCTGGTCTATAAATTCCAGTCCCTGGGCGGGGACATATTGGCCGTTTATGCATATGGAAAATTCGCTTGAGCACTTGGGCAGGGATAAAACGGCGGAGTTGTCCGCCTCCAGAACCTCTTGGGCGGCCGGGGGACTGTTTATTAATCCCAGGCGGTTTATGCCTCCCGTAACAGTTTGGACGGATAAGCCGTAGGAACCCGTCTGGAAGAGCATTTCCCTGTCCCCTTTATTAAAGCCGTCCTTCCACCACATATATGTATAATCGCTGTACTCTCTGTTCATAAAAAGCCTCCGCAATGAATTAATAAAGCTGTTTTAATGATGATATAATAAAACCCTCTAAAAGGGAACGCACGAAAGTAACTATTGATAGAATAGAATTAACTTTTTTTATTAGCCTGCCGCCTTTTATATATTAAAAAACTGTGCGGCGCATAAAGGACTTGCAAAATATCCGCTTATAATGTATAATAAGAAAAAAGGTCCCGGCTGCAAAAGACAAACCTTTTCGGGAGAATATCGGAGCTTAATATATGTTAATTTCCATTATAGTGCCCTGTTATAATGAACAGGAGGCGCTTCCCCATTTTTATAAAGCCATCTGCGCTGAAGCAGAGAAGCTGGCGCCCAGAGAGCTGGAGTTTATATTTGTGGACGACGGCTCCCGTGACGGCACGGCCCGGCTGCTTAAGGAACTGGCCCAAAAGGACAGCAGAATAAGATCTCTTATCTTTTCCCGCAATTTCGGCAAGGAGGCCGCCATGTACGCAGGGCTGGAACATGCTGGCGGGGATTACGTCGGCATAATGGACGCGGATTTGCAGGATCCGCCTGAAATGCTGGAAGAAATGGCACGCATTCTGGACGAAGGGGAATATGACTGCGCCGCAACCAGGCGGGTGACGCGCAAGGGGGAGCCGCCGGTGCGCTCTTTTTTCGCGCGCTGCTTTTACCGGCTGATGCGCAGGATTTCCAAGGTGGAAATAGTGGACGGCGCGAGGGATTTCAGGCTTATGAACCGGAAAATGACAGACGCTATCCTGGAACTGCGCGAATACAACAGGTTTTCAAAGGGTATTTTCGGCTGGGTGGGCTTTAAAACCAAGTGGCTGGAATATGAAAATACCAAGCGGGTGGCGGGAGAAACCAAATGGTCATTTTGGAAGCTGTTCAAATATTCCTTTGACGGAATAGCGGCGTTCAGCACAGTTCCCCTGGCTGCCGCTTCCTTTTTAGGGATACTGCTTTGCATATTATCCTTTTTGGGAATAGTCTTTGTAGCTGTGCGCCAGCTTATATTTCAGAACTCCGCCTTCGGCTGGGCCAGCATGGTATGCATAATACTGTTTGTGAGCGGGTTACAGCTATTATGCATCGGACTGCTCAGCCAGTATCTGGCCAAGACCTATCTGGAGGTAAAACAGCGGCCAATATATATACTTAAAGAGGACAGCCGGGAAAAAGAAGTTGAAAATAAGGACAAATAAGCTTAAAAAACCTTGAGCATTTAAAAAACGGGGGCGCCCCGCCCTTTTAAGGAGAGCGCGCCCATGGCATTTTAAGCGGCGTCAGGCACAGCCGTATTTTCCGGCATTTCCCTCGGCTTTAGTTTTGCGCGCTCGCGCCGCGGGAGCTTACGCTCCCGGCGGCTCAGATATATAACCCCCACGGCCGCCCGATACGGGCGGCCTCCCGCGCCCCGCGGCGTCCCGGCGCTTTGATAAAGGAGAAACATATGATAACAGCGAAAGTTTCCAGGCGGATAAAGACCACACTGCTTATCCTTGCGGCCTTTTTTATTCCTTTTCTTATAATGGTCTTTGTTTATTCTGCCTGTGGAATGGCGCCCTGGGGGGATAAATCTGTATTAATAATGGATATGTCCGACCAGTACGTTGCCTTTTTTGCCGAGCTGCGCAGTATTTTTGAAGGGGAAAGCAGCATATTTTTCTCCTGGCACAAGGCTTTTGGATGTAATTTTATCGGGGTGTTCGCCTATTATCTGGCCAGCCCCTTTTCGTTTATTACCCTGCTTTTTCCGGAAAACCAGCTCCCAGAGGCGTTAATGTGGCTGACCTGCATAAAGATAGGGCTTGCAGGGATGTCCTTTGCGCTTTTTTTACGGCTGGCTTTTAATAAAAGACCCTGGGCCATACTGCTTTTTGCATGCTGCTATGCGCTTATGTCCTATTCAAGCGTATATTCCCTGAGTATAATGTGGCTGGACGGACTGATATTTCTGCCCATGATAATGCTGGGCATAGAGCGCCTGCTGAAAATAAAGCTGGAAGATAAAAAAGCCTTGGCGCAGCACTGCAATTTGAATAAGGGGGAATTGCAGGGACAAGCCGGGCCAGAAAAATTTTTAATGGCAGGTCGCGCGCAGGATAACGCCGGCCGGGAAGAAAAAGATGCGGAAAGCAGTCTGCCGGCGGAGAGGGCCAAGTCGCAGGCGGCGCGGGCCGAGGTAGATTATGCGCAATCAGGGGCCGGCGCAGGGGAGGCCCGGACGCAGGGCGCCGTACAAAGCGTGCGGGCCGAGGCGAGCGCAGGAACCGCCCAGGCTGCTGAGGCGGGTAAAGCGGGACGCAAAGGGACGGCCGGGCGCCTTAATTCCGTTATATTCAGCTTTCCCTGGCTGCTGACTTTATTTTTGGCGGTAATGTTTATAGCTAATTATTATATCGCCTATATGATAGGGATTTTTTCGGTGCTGTACTTTCTGCTCCGCTTTTTCGCACAAAAGCCCCCGCGGCTGTTTTTAAAATATTTCTGGAGGTTCTGTGCGGGCGCGCTGCTGGCCGCATTTTTAGCCGCCTGGCTGCTGCTGCCCACTGCGGCCGACCTGCTTTCGGGCAGATTGGCCGCGACCGGCTCTTCGCCTGCGTCAGGCACATATTTCGGGCTGATTGAGCTGCTGGAAAAATTACTGCCCCAAAAGTACGACAGCATTACCAATAATGGCCTGCCCTCAATATACTGCGGCCTGTGCGCGCTGCTGGGAACGGTTATATTTTTTGTTACCGACAGAATATCCCTTAAGGAAAAGCTGATATCTCTGGGCATAATGGTTTTTATGCTGGCCAGCTTTATATTTAAGGGGCTGGATTATATTTGGCACGGCTTTGCATATCCCACCTGGTTCCCGTTCAGGAACGCCTTTTTATTCTCGGCGTTTCTGGTGTATACGGCATACAGGGGAGTCGCCGCCCTGCCCGTTCCCGCTTTTGCGGCGCGCAGGGGAGCGCGCGCGTGCGCCTGCGGGCTGGCAGGGATTGTTATTGCCGTACAGTGTTTTGGGCTGTATGCTAACGGTAAAGCAATGATAGAAGGGCTGGATAAGCAATTCGGATATAAAAGCCTGGAATCTTATGCGCAGTTTTATGAAGAGCTTAAGCCTCTTGTAGACAGGGCTGAAGCGGACGAGGGCTTTTACCGTATTGAAAAGACCTTTGAGCGCAGCAAAAATGACGCTATGACCTTGGGCTATAACGGCATAACCCATTATTCCTCTGCCTATAACGGGCAGATAAATGAATTTACCCGGAACCTGGGCTTTGCTCAGACGCATTTCTGGAATTCCTATTACGGCTCCACCCCCATAACAGACAGCCTGTTCAGCGTTAAATATATAATGTTCAGGAGCAGTGTGCCCGGCTTTTACAGAGAGGCGGCCCGCAGCGGCGAGACTGTTTTATATCAAAATCCGTTTGCGCTGCCCGTAGGTTTTATGGCGGAGGGAACGGAGATAACCGGAAGAGGCTTTGAGGCGCAGAGCTCTATGCTCTCTTCTCTTTCGGGGCTGGAGGAAGAATATTTTATACACTGCGAAGTAACGGGCGGACAGGGGGAATATACCATTACTCCCGCTATGAGCGGGCCCTGCTATATGCTTATTAATAATGCGCCCTACGGCTGGGGGGAAATATATCTGGACGGCCAATTCAAGGGCAATTATTTTACAAGCGAGACGTGCTGCATACTCTACCTGGGCGAATTGGAAGCGGGCCAGAGCAGTATTTTAAGCATACGGGCAAACTTAAGTTACCCGCAGCCCGAAGTATGCACGCTGGATATGGATAATATGCTTAAAGCGCTGGATATTTTGGCGCAGGGCGGTCTGGCGGTTGAAAGTTACCGGGCGGATTATATAGCGGGAAGGGTAGACGCCGGCCAGGGCGGCCTGTTTTTTGCAAGCATACCTTACGATGCGGGTTTCAGCGTCAGGATAGACGGGCAGGAGGTCGAAACCTTTGCGGGCTTTGAGACTTTTTTATGCTTTGAGGTGCCTGAAGGAATGCATGAAATAGAGATAAAATATACTGCTCCCGGAGCAGCAGCAGGCGCCGGTATGAGCTTTGCAGGCGGGGCGGCATGCTTGCTGGCAGGGGGGACGGCTGTTTGCCAAACCAGACGGCGCAGGAATAAGAAAAATGTAAGCGGGCGCTGAAAGTTAAGCTTATAGGTCTGTGAGCCTAAGAGAAGGAGAAAAGTAAAAACTTTAGGGGCGGGTATAAGTGATTCAGGGGGGCGGCGCGGACTTCTGGCGCCCCGAAGGGGGCGCCAGAAGGGGCGTCAG
>ULRR01040144.1_pt1 | contig 11640 bp, 11 predicted proteins | sample 1955651 | NCBI WGS metagenome assembly ULRR01 (sample SAMEA4835688, study PRJEB28245) | human gut metagenome | biome: gut microbiome; material: fecal sample | place: Denmark | collected 2008
TCCATACATTTATAGCATATTTCATCCCTCACAGAACGATAGCGTACCGCCGGTATATAAACCCGTTCCGCCAAGGAACTGATACAACTTGGGGCGCCCTTCCTGACCGAATGGCGCCCCAAGCTGGACTGTTTTTTAAGATGTTATTACTGATATCTGCATGTGTTAATGCCTGCACTGCTATTCCTGCATCCAATCTATATACAGAGCATAGCCTTTTTGAGGGTCGCTTATCAATACATGCGTGACTGCTCCGATGAGCTTTCCGTCCTGGAGGATAGGACTGCCGCTCATTCCCTGCACAATGCCGCCGGTTTTTTCAAGCAGTCTTTCGTCAGTTACCTCTATTATCATGCTCTTTGCCGCTCGTACATCCTGCTTATTGGCTTTTATTATATTAATCTCATATTCTTGTATACCCTGTCCGTCTATTGTTGTTAAAATGGTTGCCTTGCCCTCTTTAACGCTGTTCCTGGAGGCCATTTCCACGCCCTGAGGATAAAGCTTATTTATTATATCCGAATAAGTATCTCCATAGAGCCCAAATTCAGTATTAGCGGAAATACTGCCGTATGCAGGAGAATTTAAACGGAAGCTGCCCTTCAGCTCTCCGGGTATGCCTTTTTTTCCTTTAACGATATCGTTAATAGTACATTCTACAATTTCACCTGTTCCCACCGGGAGAATTGTTCCCGTGTCCGGGTCGGTTATGGCGTGGCCCAAAGCGGCGTATTTTTTATTTTGGTTGTCAGCATAGGTTATTGTGCCTATTCCGGCCGTGCTGTCCCTGAGCCATAAGCCCAGCCGGTATTTTTTTTCGTATATATCAAAGGCCGGTGTTATTTTAACTTCTACATTTTTATTGTCCCTAAGCACAGTGAGAGTTATGGGCCTGTTTCCGCTCTCCTCCACCAACTGGCCAAGCTGGCGGGCGTTTTGCAGCTGCTGGCCGTTGACCTTAGTTATAATGTCTCCGTCAAAAAGCCCCGCTTGCATAGCAGGGTTCACTTTTTTGCCGCCCTCGCAGGAGATATCCGAATTTCCGGCCACGATAACGCCGTTTGTATATAAGGATACCCCGATGCACATTCCGCCGGGCGCAACGGTTTTTTGAGGCAGTATATATACCTCTATGTTTTTAATCTCCATTCCCAGGAAGGAGACGGGTATATTGCCTCTTATTATTTCATTTTCCCCTTCGCCTAAATGCTCTGAGTCATTAGTAATATCTGCATTTGCACTCAAAATCAGGCTGTTTTTATTCTGGCAGAGGCTAAACGGAAAAGAGCATTCCAGCCCTACTTCCTCATTTTCGTAAATCACCACCCTGTCAGGCAGCTCAAACAGCTCAACAAGAGGCGCGCTTCTCAGGACGGTTAGAAGCAGCCCGGCGCCAGCCAGAGCTATCAATTTATTTTTAAATTTCAATTTCTTTCAACTCCAAATCATTTTAAAATTCCGTTTCTATATCTTTTGTAAATGGCATGCAAATATGCTTGTTAAAAAAATAAAGCTTCGACAAAAAATGCCGAAGCTTGTTCAGGAGTGAATTTTTGCAATTTGTTAATTTATGTATTTTTGATTTTCTGCTTAAAAGCGGCGCATGATTCAAGCATTTCCTTTCCGTGCCCGCGGGCAAGAGAGGTTTCTCCCCCGCCTGTCAGCCGGGCTATTTCATCTATACGCCCATCCTCATCCAGCAGGGAAAGCCTGGTGACTGTATTGTCCTGAGTGGATATTTTTTCTATAAAATAGTGACGGTCGGCCATAGCGGCTATGACCGCCAGATGGGTTACGCAAAGCACCTGATGCGAAGCAGCTATTCCGGCCATTTTTTCAGCAGTTACTTTTGCCATGCGGCCGCTTATGCCGGTATCTATTTCGTCAAAAACCATTGTGGGGATCATGTCTTTTTGAGCCAGTATTCCCTTTATCGCAAGCATGAGCCGGCTTAATTCACCGCCGGAAATTATTTTGGTCAAGGGCTTAAGCGGCTGTCCCGGATTTGCTGAAAACATAAATTCAGCCGTATCCGCGCCGTCCTGAGAGGGCGGCTTCTGGTTCATCTGAATGGAGAACAGCGCTTTATCCATGCCTAATTCGGCTAACTCGGATTTAATTTTTTTTGCAAGCTGCTCAGCGGCCTTTTTGCGTATATCAGTCAATTTGCCGCAGGCCTCGTCCAGCTCGCGCTTCCTTGCTTTCAGCTCTTTTTTTAAATTTTCAATGGTCTGTCCGGCATTAAGAAGCTCGTCCAGTTCTATTTCGGCTTTATGCATGTAAGCTATGGCTTTTTCTTCAGTATCGCCGTATTTGCGCAGAATATCCGAAATAAGCTCCATGCGGCTCTCCACCTGTTCCAACCGGCGGGGGTCGTTTTCCAGAGCGTCCGCCTGCTCTGATATTTCACTGCTTATATCTTCCAATTCATAATAAGCGGATTCCATTCGCTGGACCAATTCGTCAAAATCGTCTGTATAGCGCTCTAAAGAACGGAGAGCGCTTATACCCGAACGTATATAATCCAGCGCGGCGCCTTCTCCGTTAAGAGCCTGGGAGCTCTCGGCCAGGCCTTCGGCCAGCTGCTCCACATTCAGCAGCCTGGAGCGCTCGGTGTTAAGCTCTTCCAATTCGCCCGGCTCTAATTCAGCCATCTGAATTTCATCTATCTGATATTTCAGCAGGTCTATATTACGCGCTCTTTCTTCATCAGTGCCCCAATCGCCGTGCAGCCTGCGTTCAACGCTTTTATATGCCTCGTAAGCCCTGCCTGCCAGGCTTTTGGCATTAAGCGCTTCTTCTCCGGCATAAGCGTCTAAAAAGGTTAAGTGGTTTTCGCTTTTCAAAAGGGCCTGATGCTCATGCTGGCCGTGTATATCTACCAGCCACGAGGATACTTCGCGCAGCATGGACAGGGTGACAATGCGGCCGTTTATCCGGCATGTGCTTTTCCCGTCCCTTGTAAGCTCGCGCGATAAAATAAGGCACTCGTCCTCAGCGTCCAGACCCATTTCTTCAAGCGCATTTATGCGCTCGGCGGGGATATCAAAGCTGCCCTGGACAAAGCCCTTATTCTGCCCTATCCTGACTAAATCCTTATCTCCCCTGGCTCCGAAAAGCAGATTGAGCGAATCCACCAGTATGGATTTGCCCGCCCCTGTTTCGCCGGTAATTACATTCAGCCCTTCTCCGAATTCTACATTAATATTATCCATGAGGGCTATATTTTTAATGTTAAGGCTGCGCAGCATATAAACCTTCCTAATTCATAAGCTTTTTAAACTGATTCATTACGCCTTTAACCGATTGATTATCGGCTGTGACCACAAGCACCGTATCATCGCCGGCAACGCAGCCTATTATCCTGTCGTCTGTCATGGAATCCACCACTACCGCCACAGTATTGGCGCTGCCCTGTATGGTCTTAATAACTATAAGATTATTGGCCGCCTGGAGAGAAAGAACCGCTCCTGCAAAAAGCTTATGAAATCGTTCTTCCTGCTCGCTTTTGTTCTTGTGCTCGGTTGAATATTTATATCCGCCCTTTTTTGAGGGGACCTTTATCAGCTTCAGCTCTTTAATATCCCTGGAAACAGTCGCCTGAGTAACCTGAAAGCCGTTTCGGCTGAGTTCGGCCGCAAGCTCGTCCTGCGTTTCCAGCTCTTTTGCTTCTATAAGCTCAAGTATTTTAGCATGTCTCTTGGACTTCATATGTTGCACACTTCCCTATATTTTATCCTCGCCCGAAATGCTCCATTCGTTCAGCTTTGAATTTAAAAGCTTATAGAAATTCCGGTTTTTTACAGTCAGGAACTTAGCGTCAAAGGGCGCTCTGGTAACAGTGATTTCGGCATGATTTTCATTAAGGCGCTGTTCCATGCCGTCGTATATAATAGATACGTCCGCATCAGCTACCACTCTTATTTTTATTATTTCATTATCGGGAAATACGATAGGGCGCGACCTTAAGGTATGAGCGCATACCGGAGTAAGCAGCATGGCTGAAAGAGAGGGAGAAAGCACAGGCCCTCCGGCCGAAAGAGAATATGCAGTAGAACCGGTAGGACTGGCTATTATGAGCCCGTCGGCATAAAAACTGTCCGCCATAATGTCGCCGGCAAAGACATCCAGCCTTATAATGCGTTCGTATACCGCTCTATGTACTGAAATTTCATTAAGGGCATAAAAAGTCTTGCCGTGGACCCGGCATTCCAGCATCATGCGTTGGTCAATTTTATAATCGCCGGCGGCAATGACATCCAATGCATCGTTAATTTCTGAAATTTCAATTTCAGAAAGAAAGCCCAGGCGTCCCATATTTATCCCCATAACCGGCTTGCCCTTTATGGAGGCTTCGGCTATTACTCCCAGCATGGTGCCGTCTCCGCCTAAAACAAATATGGCGTTGCTTCGGTTAAAGAAAGTAGCGCGGTTAATAACCGGGCGGCCCAGCTTTTCGGCCACATCTCCAAAAAGAAGAGGTTCTATTCCGCGTTTTTCCAATAACTCTATCAGAAGCCTGGTAACATCCAGGGTTATATCCTTATTAAGATTGACAATTATACCTATACATTTGAGCATGAGCGCACCTCCGTATATATTATATACGAAACTGCATAAATATACAAGGAAATAATTTATAAATAACCTGAATTTAATTAATGTGCTCTTTTGCTGACTTCTTTTATCTTGCCTATTGCGCAAGCTTATCAATAAATTTAACCGAGCAGCCGCCTATGGAAAGGTGCAGCGTGTATTCCGAACTGCCGTCATGATATCTGGTTATTCCTGTTCCGGCGTAACCCGTTAAATCGCCGTATGAAATTTCATAAACAATGCCTTCGGGAGATACATTGTTTATGCTGTAGGATAGCTCCCATGAATTTCCGTTTTCACCGCTGTTTAACACCATGCGGCCCTTTTCAGCTTCCAGTCTCAGCTGGTCAATTCCTGCCTCCTCATATAAATGAGCATTTTCAGGCGAACAGATGGTTATATCGCCTGAATTATACTGGATCAAAACAAACTGCCAGTCATGATTTTCTATAGAGAAATTATTTTGGTCAGCGCCTTTATTGGTAAAAATTAAAAAACAAATGATTATAGCCAGGCATACGGCGGCCAATGTGACAATTAACCATGCCGGTTTCTTACAGCCGGGCTTGGCCGCTGTGCCTTCCCTGGCCGCTGTTTCCTCCAACGAAGATTCAGAATTGTTTATATAATTATGCATTTCGCTTTTAACTTTCCCCTTTTTAAATTTATTTATATGCAATTCTATACTTGCCTTATTGCAATTTTCGCCCTATAGTTTATACTTTTTATATTTTTAGGTTCGGGCATTGCAAAATCTGATTTATCAATGCCAACTTGCTCAGTCAATATTTCACGGTTTCTTTTGTTTTGCTGTCAAACATTACAGTATGGTCAAAGCAGGTGATATTTTCTGTTCCCAGCTTCTCCATCCATTTAATAACCTCCTGAGTTTTAAAAGGGCCGGCTCCCGGAGGCCCGCCTATATACGGCACGTTCTGCCAGAGCCAGTCGGGTGTGGGCCAGAACGCCCATTTGGGCTGTATTTCCTGATATACATCCTCCTCTACGCCGTTTTGGCCGTGATGGGCCATTTGTACAGCATCAGCTTTAAGGTCATAGCCTTTTTCAAGCAGACGGCGTCCCCCTTCCGCGCCTAAGTCGCCTAGAATTATGAGGGAAAAATCCTCTTCGCTCACTCTAAAAACGCAGGATTGGTTGTTAAAAGGCTCGTTTAGTAAATCGGGATTAGCGCCGCTTAACACCTCTACGCGCATAGAGCCCAGTTGAAATACCTGGCCTTCCTCAATTTTAAACACATTATCAAGTGTGCGCTCAAATCCATTCCAGTTAAGCAGGTCTTCTTCATCCCGTTTGCCTGTTGCCCAGCTGTCGGGCAGCATTGAGGTGCCAATCCTGTCTACGGTAATTCCCTGCGGCTCTGTCAATACGCCTATTACGGCGTTGTGGTGGTCACAGTGGGGATGGGTTATGAGCCATAGGTTCACATGGCCGCCTGCGCTTTTAATAAGACGGCGCAGCTCGTCCTCGTTTCCGCTGTAGCCTCCGTCTATAACCAATAATTCGCCGCTCTCGGCAATAATCTCATAGCCCATGCTTTGCTTGTCGTTCATATTGGTCTGCTGAATTATTTTCATCTTTACAAGCTCCTTATTTATTGCCCTATTAAGAATTATATTGGATCAAGGGTATATTCTAAATATAATACCCTAAATTAACAAGGGGATGCACGCCTCCAGCGGTCTGATTTCGGCATTTTCTGCGTCGTCGTCAATGGGTTTATGTTCAGTACACGGAGCGAAAAGCAACACAGCAGGACACTCAAACAGCCCTGTCCTGACCGTATATGCCCTTGTCAATTTAGGGTATAACTGCAAAAAACGGCGGGAAACCCCGCCATTTTTCAAACTATATAACCATGAATAAAAAACAGGGCATATAAGCCTTTAGACTGAATTGTAAAATTCACAATCAAGGCTTAAATCATCAATACAGCGTATTGAAAAATACCGCGGCGTAAATCCATACAAGAGCTATTAAACGTCACTGTCCGCTTCCAGGATAGCAAGCTGGGCCTCCAGCAGATATTTTATTCTATTTTTTATATTTTCTTCTTCCGCCCTGAGAGAATCCACATGCTCAAGCTGTTCCCGCGCACGCTGCTCCGAAGCACGCATAAGCTCGGAAGCACGCTGCTGGGCGTTTTTAATAATGTTGCTGCGCAGCTCTCCCGCCTCAGCCAAAGCAAAGTCTATAGCCTTTTCTTTGGATTTAAATTCTGCAAGCTGTTTGGATAAGGCGTGCAGACGGCTGTCCAGCCGCTCGTTTTCATTTTGAAGCATTTCTATGCGCCCGCACAGCCTGTCTATCTCTGCATCCACCTCAGGAACTGAATATCCGTTTTTTACTTTAGAAAATTCAGCGCTCTGATGTTTGCTGTTATCCTCCACGGCTTATCCCCTCAATCTTATTGCCTGTATCTGTCGTTTTCGTCCAGCACTAAAAATCCGTCCGTGCTGGGCTCCTGCTCTTTATCCCTCTCCGGCTTCTCAATTTTAGTATCGGTAGAAGTGAAAAGGTAAATACCCTTAGAAATTTTTGTTACCTGAGCTTCCAGGGCAAAAGCTGCACCGCTCATAAAATCCAGAATGCGCTGGGCTATTTCCTTTTCGATAGAATCCAATTTAATAATTATCTGCTTATTTTGCTTAAGCTGCAAAACCAGCTCCTGAGATTCAGTATATGTAGCAGGCGAATGAATAAGCATAGTATGCGAATTTGCGCCTCCCTGTATGGAAGAAAGCCTTGACCTCTTCCGACGGGCTTCATAAATATCGTCTGTCTGATTATAATCATGAGTATTCATGCTGACATCCTCCCTATTGCTTTCCCTCCGAGCGTACCGGGAGCTGCTTGCCGTCTGACTGCTGCTTCCGGACGAACGCGGATATCTGTTTGTGGTAACGGTTATGCCGTCCCGCTCCTGAATATCCTCATCCTCTTCTTCCTCATCTTCAAACGTATTATCGAAATCGTCCTCATCCTCTTTGGATACACCGATAATTTCCAGCATCTTGTTTAAACCCTTGCCCATATTTTACACGCTCCTAAATTATTTTTATTATTATTTTCTGTCGCCGAATAAAGCGCGTCCCGGACGTATCATATTGCTGCCTTCCAAAACGGCCTCAAAATAATCCTCGCTCATGCCCATAGACAGAGTGGCTTCTTTCAGCCCGATATGCCCGCAGAATACCTCATAGAGCCGGTACATCTCAGCAAAGCAGGCGCGCCGCTGATCCGGATCAATCTCAATGGGAGCTACCGTCATAAGCCCGCTTACCTTAAGCGCAGGCAGCTTCACAAGACTGTCGCAGAACTGCTTTACTGTGTCAGCCAAAGGCTCAACGCCGCCTTTAGACGGTTCCCTGCCGATATTTATCTCTATAAGCACAGGCATAACTAATTCATGCTTAAGCGCCTGACGATTTATTTCCTGAGCCAAAGACAGCCTGTCCACCGATTGAATCAGACTAACTTTATCAATTATATATTTTACCTTATTACTCTGTAATTGTCCAATGAAAAATGCCTGTCCGGGACTTGTTATATTTGGATATTTTTCAAGCAGCTCCTGCACCCTGTTTTCACCGTATGCAGGTATGCCCAAATCCAATGCCTTGTTTATTTCCTGCGCAGTTCTGGTTTTGCTTGCGGCCACTATGGTTATTTCCTCTGTCCTGCGGCCCGCCTTAAGACAGGCTTGGCTGACGCGCTCTTTAAGCGCAAGTATATTCTGCTCTAAATTCATACCAGCGTCACTTCTATTCGTTATTTTTAAACATGCCGGGCGGCCTATTTGTTATATATTGTGCTGTTTAAAAGCAGTTCGCCTTCCCGCGCGGCGACAAGCGCTGAATTGCCGTTTTCTGCCAGCCGGTTCACATAAACCGCCGTCTTTTGGCTGCTGTCATTAAGCACATAAAGATAGGGCCCGCTTCCGTCATCCCTTATAAAGCCTGAAGGAACTATAAAGCCTTCATTAATTGGCGAGTTTACGCTTATCTGTACCGAGCGCATGCCCAACACCCTTTGAACCTCGCCGCTTATTTCAAATATTACCGCTCTGTCCCGGTCATTTATTATATCATAGACCTGAGCGCTGAACGCCCCGTCAACGCCTGAAATGTAAATTTCGGCCTCCGAACCTACCGAAATAAATTCATCCTCGCACAGCGCCGCAATATAAAACCTTTCTGCGCTTACTATTTTGGCAACTTCTCCTTCGCGGCGGTTGTTTATTTGAGTATATCCGCTTAAGGACTGCTTAATGAGGGACGAGGTTACGCCTGACAGTTCCGAAGCGCTCAGGCTGCCCTCCAAACCGTCGGTGAACCAGGATAAATATCCGCCTGAAGGCGCAAGCACCTCTTCCTGCCAGCCGCTCAGCGCTGCAATACGCTCCTGTTCATCCGCATAAAGGGATGAAACTGATTCGCTTGGCGAAAAATTATCCCGTATATATTGCTGTCTTTCGCTCATTAGCCTTATAAGCTCAGAATTAAGCTCAAAATATGATAAATCCCCCTCTTCATAATCCTGAATATTTTTGAGGGTCTTTTCTATATCCAAATCATACTGTACAAGCTCAGGCTTATAGATATCCCTTATGGTTTCGCTTTCCTGCGCCGCAGTTATATTTTTTTGAAGCTCCCATAAATCCCTTACGGCCGAAACCACATAGCCTTTTTTATAGAGACGGGCCACAGTCTGTCCCTGACTTACCAGTTCTCCTTCGGCGGCCTGGTATATTAAACGGTCGTTTTCGGGAATATCAATCAGCTGTTCATCATAGATTATTACTGCATCACATAAGCCCGAAGAGGACATGCTGCCATATCGGATATAACTCTTAGCCGGAGAAAAAATCCAAAAGCACAGTCCGCCTATAACGGCAATGATAAGCACTATAAAAATATAAAATCTCAGCCCTATTCTGTATGACCTCTTACCCAAGACTTACTCCTCAAATATAATAATCTATTTTTTATATAGTACTACATTTATGACTTTTATGCAATATAATTTGTAATTTTTATAGGGAATCTTTTAATATATTTAATATTTCTGAAGCATATATATCATGTCCGTATTTATTTACATGCCAATCATCCCAAAAAACATCCTTTTCTTCGTTTATTGCAGCTTTAATGAGGGTATTGGTGTCGGCTAACGAGATATTCTTCTTCTGGGCCGCTTGTTTAACCCTTTCAATAAAAAGGTCATAATCCCATACGCTCCAGGGTTCTTTTTGCGGACCGCGTATAGGCGCAGCCGTATGAATGATCATCTCAGCGCCCAGCCGTTTTGCTCTGTCTATAAATTCCAGGAGAGATAACTGGTAATTGTCAGGATTTTGCCCGGAAAGCCAGTCATTTATGGTATTAGCTTCCCCAATGATAATTTTAGGCTGATAGACGCAGATATATTCCTGCCAGTAATTCTTCAAATACTGGGACAGCGAAGTGCTGCCTATCCCCGAATTTATAACTGCATATTGCCCGTAATAAGCTTCTACCCTATAAATTATATTGTTTCCCTGCCTATTAATTATTTTAAGCTCATGCTCTCCTGAAGGACAAAATATCGGTACAACAGCATACGGCTTTTTTGGGTTGAGTTCTGCCGGCATGCGCAATTCGCCGTCCAGGTATATTTCTGTGTTTCCCTCTTTTATTTTTCCGCCTGCTTTATCGGCAAATAATTGAATACGGAAAAGCCCGGCTTTGCAGCAGAGACTGTATTTTTCGTGCTGTTTCGGCTCATATTCAGAGGCCAAGGAGCCGGTCCATTTATTTACAGCTTCTCTAATGCGGTTGGCGTAACATGGATATATAAACGGCATGAAACGTTTCTCGCCCCCCTGAACAGGAGGAAAAAAGTGTTTTTCGCCGTCTGCGCCCTGTCCCCAAGTGTGGGAATCCCCTTCCAGAACTATTGTCTTAATCATAATGCACCTTTGAATATTAGATTGTAAAATAAAAAAGCCGTGATTTTTGCAAATACACGGCTTTTAAAAATAGTTTAATTATTTCTTAGCCCTGAGCTCGGCAATTCTGGCCTGGGCAGCAGCAAGACGCGCAATGGGTACTCTGAAGGGCGAGCAGGAAACGTAATTGAGACCTACTTCATAGCAGAATTTAACTGTGGAAGGATCTCCGCCGTGCTCTCCGCAGATGCCCAGCTTGATATCGGGACGGGTCTTGCGGCCCAGTTCGGCAGCCATTTTAACCAGCTTGCCTACGCCCTGCTGGTCAAGACGGGCAAAGGGATCAAACTCGTATATCTTCTTGGAATAGTAATCATCCAGGAACTTACCGGCGTCATCGCGGCTGAAGCCGAAGGTCATCTGGGTAAGGTCGTTTGTGCCGAAGGAGAAGAATTCAGCCTCCTGCGCAATCTCGTCGGCCAGAAGCGCCGCACGGGGTATCTCAATCATGGTGCCCACCATAATCTTGAGCTGCACGCCCTTTTCTTCCATAACCTTATTGGCGGTAGCCATTACTATATCCTTAACATATTTAAGCTCTTTAACTTCGCCTACCAGCGGGATCATTATCTCAGGCACTATGGTTTTGCCTGTGGCCTGGCTTACTTCTATAGCAGCCTCTACAACCGCACGGGTCTGCATTTCGGCAATTTCCGGATAGGTAACGGCCAGACGGCAGCCGCGGTGTCCCAGCATGGGGTTGAACTCGTGCAGAGAGTCAATGGTGGCCTTAAGCTCGTCATAGGTAAGGTTCATTTCCTTGGCCAGAGCTTCTATATCCTCTTTCTCGGTGGGCAGGAACTCATGCAGCGGGGGATCCAGGAAGCGGATGGTAACAGGACGCTCCTGCATGGCCTCGTATATGCCGATAAAGTCCTTCTTCTGGAAGGGCAGCAATTTTGCCAGAGCGGCTCTGCGCTGCTCCTCAGTCTTGCTGACTATCATTTCGCGCATAGCGGGAATTCTGTCCTCGTCAAAGAACATATGCTCGGTACGGCAAAGGCCTATGCCTTCAGCGCCGAATTCCACAGCCTTAA
>ULRR01027344.1_pt1 | contig 11633 bp, 4 predicted proteins | sample 1955651 | NCBI WGS metagenome assembly ULRR01 (sample SAMEA4835688, study PRJEB28245) | human gut metagenome | biome: gut microbiome; material: fecal sample | place: Denmark | collected 2008
CGCCAAAACCGCAATTCCTGCTCACCCCCATAAAAACATAATCAGAACAAAAGTGACCAGTGTCGACATACAGCCTCCTCTGCGCATTCAGAAGGCTGTTATAAGTCCGACACTGTCGCACTCAGATTCAGGCAACAACCAATGGCGTTAGCAGGCAGTTCTGCTTGCAAGGTCACCGTTTCGAAGCGCTTAACTACGAGGTCGGCCAGTCGTATTTAGCAAATGAACCTATGTAGTCCGCCCAGAATTTCGTCATATCTTCCGTGCAAAGACTATCGAACAACCTCTCCTGATCCGTTGCACCGGCCTTGGCAAATATCGATAGCCACAGCAACTTGGCCGTTGGATTGCTTCCGAGCTGCCGAGGGGCACTCTTATCCGATGTCGACTTGTTGCCGTTTGAAATGTTTTCCGAAGTGTTGATGAGCGCCAGATTGCCGAAGTGGTGCAGTTCGTTCCTGCCTACCAAATCCGCCGTATCCTGTGCGATCCAATGTTCAATCTGTGAACGCGACACGATGCGCATCTTATCGGGTTGGTCCTTTCTGTAAACTTTAGACTCGAAGTCCTCGCGGAAAGCTTTCAACGGGTCGTTTTTCGAGCCTTCTATTTCTAAAAATTCCTTGAAGAGACCGGAATGCTCGTGCAACTGAGATTCCAAATACGAAAATCTACTACCCGAATCAACCCACAGCAACCAATCAGTGAAAAAGAGCTTCCAACGAACGCCGTTTTCGGGATACCTCCAGGCTTCAAATTCCGCGTCCGACTCATGGCACTTTTCAATAACTTTAAACTCGTCGATGACAGAATCTTTGAGCTTATCTACCCCATCGTCTTCGCTGATCTTTATAACGCGTTCCGTCATCGAGCCCTGCTCATTCGGGCAGTTGAATCGCTTCAATCCCCAGAGCAACAAGCGTAAGTAGCCGCGCTTAAAGCTTTTGTTAATTTGATCAGAGAGAATCTTGGCCGAGCGATACTCTGAAACGAATGCCTCGACGGTCTCGGGAAGGCGATCGGTATCAGGGTAAATTTCCTTGACTGCGGTATGCACCAGCGACAGTAGCCAATACTGCCCCGAATACTGGTACCCGTTGGCAGCATAGAAAGTGTCGATCAACAACTCAAACGGCTTCTTGGATTTACTGTCACGATTCTTGAGATCATTTACCTGACGTGCAACGATCGCCGCAATCCAGAGAACCGACATGAAACGCCAGACGTCCTTGTGCCGCTCCTGATCGAGCTTGTCGTCATCGACCCCCAGATACTTACCGACAACGATGCGCTCGTGCAGGCCGCGATACTCGGTCTCGCCAGGTCTCGGACGGATGTTGAGCGTCTCGTACTTCGCATCGTCTGCGCCTTTGACTTTGGTCGAACGGAATACCTCGTTGGCAATCACGAAGAGATTCTCGAAATCGATGACAAAACGCTTTTCATCCGAGCTGTCATCTTCCTCGGACTCCGTGATTTGGGTTAGCTTCGTCTTCAGTGCGTGACGCGCATTCGCAACGATGGCGTCGAATTTAAGGCCGCCGCCCCGATCGTCGGGCTCGGAAGTTTCAGTCTTTGTTGCGAGCTCTTTGTGCATGGCTTCGAGGATACCTTTTGCTTCCGTCTGAGGAGTGGTACGAAGCAAACCGGCCACGCCGGTCCAGAGCCGGTCAAAGGCAAGACGCTCGGCATCTGTTGCAAACTTGAGTTTTTCAACCAACGTCGCCTTGGCAATGTCGATGGATCGCAAGGCCTGTCCTCGCATATTGACGATTTCAAACATGGCAGGCCCCTCGTAGGCATTCCGATCGTCAATGGGCAGAATCACACGCAAAACGCAGACGCTCTTGCGTATGCAGTCGATGAACTTCTCAATCGGCGAGATACCCTCTTCCTTCGAAAAAATCAGTCTCTCTCTCACGGCCTCGTTGATCTTGTGGCAAACGGACGAGAGAATCTTCTCGCTAATTTTCGGTCCTCGGATATCGTTCCCCTCTTCCAGCGTGAGGTTGGCGTACTCCCTGATGAGGGTGGGATCCCACTTACGGAATTCTTCTTCCGTGACCGAAAATTCAGGATTTTGTTCCGTATCCGCTTCTCGTCGGCCGAGCACCGCCAGAAGCACATCTATGCTCGTCAAGCGCTGTTGCCCGTCGAGCACTTCCAGCTTCTCTCGTTGGTGACAGACAATCGTGCCGAGAGAATAGCGGCAGGTCTCGTCTTCACTGTAACGAGTAAAGTGCGTCACAAGGTCCTGTACCAACACTTCGATCTGTTTATCCGTCCAGCAAAACGCTCGCTGATAAGCTGGCACAACAAGGGCCTCAGCACTTGTCGGATCGATCGCTTGAAGTTCGGCCACGGATAACAAACTTGCCTCAAACTTCGAACTCATTTTGACTGCTCCTTGTTGTCCTGCACAATGACGAAGCTTTCGGCTTCGACGTAGTCGCGGTAGGTCTGCTGTCGGTCACCCACCATCGCCCAACTCACCATATCGGGACTTGTCAGCCGTTCGAGTTCGCGGCGGCACTCGGCAGGACTATTGGTGCGATACGGTATCGTGATCAAATTCTCCATGGGGCTTCCCAGCTTGAAAAAAGCGACCTGTCGGCTGCCTTTCAACATGCCGAAAACAAGGATGTCTTTCTTGACATTGTCACGCTTGACCGTCAACCTCACCTTCAGGCGTTTGAAAAGGCGTATATACGATTGAACGTAGACAAGAAAGTCCATGTCCTTGTTGTAGCTTTCAATGAGACCATTAACGTCCTCGTCGAACGGGGCCTCGAGATTCGGTCGAACGGACGCAAAGCGATCAAGCCAGCAGACTGCCGCCTGTACGGCAATTGCATGACTGTCATCGAAATACCACCCCTTGTTGAGCACCATGTCGCGGAACATATTACGGAAAGGTTCCTTCGAATCCTTACTCGATTCGTCCTCAGAAGTTGTGCTGAACCACTCTGAACTGTAGAGCGCTTCAACAATGCGCTGGTAGTAGGCAAGCGTCTGAAAAAAAGGTAGCCCAGGTGTCACGGGCGACATCAGATCTGGTAGGAAAGTGTTTCCCGAAGATTCGTGTCCTACCCCCGTCAGCTTCAGTTTCTCGTCAATGACGAGGTTACCCTTGTAGGTCCCGTGGATGCCTTTAAGCTTTTCGACGTTTGATTTATCCCAGTGCATCCAATAGGCCGCGCCCAAGCGAATCAGAAGCAAACCGATGACAGTTGTTCTGAAACGCTCGTAGCGCTCTTCGGTTGCCGTCAGCGTCTGCCAGATACTCTTGATCTCCTTGATCAGATCATCTTTACACTCTGTGTGGCTGGATTTCTCTACGGCATGCGCTATGCGAAGGTGATAGGCCTTGAGCATATCAACGAGCTGCATGTCCTTGCCGCGATTGTTTTCGCATTGGAAAAAGAGCTCGGCATCGTATCGGTTTTTGATGATACGCACGGCCAAGGCACCGTTCGTAAGCGCGTAACTCAAGCGTTTGACCTCGCCCTCGAAAAATTCGATGACATAAGCGGGAACGTCTTCCGGCTTGCCGTTACCGCCTTGATCATCCTCGGCACAGGTTGGCATGGCCACCTGCTCGCTGAGTTCTTTGACACGCAGATACTCCGCCATCTGTTCACGGTAAATCGTTGCGATGTGTTCCTGCGTCTGAGGCTGACGATACTCGTATTGAGGCTGCCATTGTCCGGCATCCCAATCCTTATCACCTTGGTCCGGCTCCGATCCATTGTGAAGCAATTTGATCAGATCATTACGCGCATTGACGATTTTCTCTGTCTTGATCCGCTCCGTGGCGTCCAGAAGCGCCTTAATGAGAATCAGAAAGCTCGTCAACCTCTGCTGGCCGTCAATGAGCTCCAGCTTGCTGACACGGTGAGTCTGCCTGTCGAAATAGGCCTGAAAGCAGATCGTGCCATAGTAATACCTGGCGCCTTCGTCGTACTCATTTGTCTCGGGGTTGTAGCGAAAGCTGTCGAGATCGTCCAGTAGCTTGCGAACTTCGCTGATCGACCAACGGTACGGACGTTGGTACGGCGGGATGTCGATGGGCGGGCGACCGGGAAGAAAGCTACGGGTGAGAACTTCCAAAAGATGGGTTTCGTAGAAATCTGACAAATCGAGATCGGTACTCATGAGGCTTGAGGGAACAACTTGTTCCGAGGAACAGTAATGCCGCGGTGATGCAGCGTTTTATTCAGCTACGCGCTATCTTAGAAGATTTGGAGATGGCAGCAATATTTGAAAAACAGGCTGCAGAGATTGTGGGATCGGCAAGCCCAGACAGGGCGTCCGATCACGCCAAACGCATTTCGGTCTTCTTGAGAACTTGGGCAACCTTTGACGCCGTTGATTATGATTTGAAGACTCTTGTCCAGGGCCGATCACGATGACTACGTCCATACTTGACTACCTGTACGCCACGCCCTATACGCCGATTGCTCCGTCCGATCGTTCAGGCGATCTACTGGGATGGTCCCGTCTTCGTCAGCAACTTCAACGCGAGCTTTTCCCTGCTTTTACCGTCTTGACTCCCAGAAGAACTTCGGCGGAGATGTTGTTGCTTTACCTAAAAATCCTTAATGACGATGAGCTCAGAGAAAGTGACACTTTTAAGAATCTGAAGACACGGCAGGTTCTCAGACATCTGGAAGTGCTGTTCGGTATGGCCAGTCTCGTAACCGATGAAACAAAGTCCTTTCACGATTTACTGGAGCTTGAGGACAAGAACCCATACGGCATTCTGAACATTGAGCGAATTCAGAATTACCTGAAGCAAAACTTGCAGGAACCTGAACAGACTTCTCGCAAAAACACCATGCAAAGACTTCACGTTAGCGAAGAGTATCTCACCAATCTTGCATACGGCATCGCCCCGCACTACTCTGCTTCACTTCGTCGATTTGGCCTGATCAATGATAATAATCAAGTGATCGCGCCTAAAGAAAAAGTAATTCCTATCAACCAAGAAAATGACTTACTGTCTGTCAAAAATATTGTCAAAAAATGGTTCAATGAAAAAGAAGGTATAACTTTTGAAGATTTGCTGACGTTAAACAACATCAGCTGGCATAACTTGAGTGACAAATTTGGTCAACGCACTAATTTCTGGCTTGTATTCATCAGTAAATCAGTGACACTGGAGAGAACACTTTTTCCTTACATTTGCAGTTATCTTGATATACAAGACAAAGCAAAAGATTCGAATCGAAGCGAGAAAAAAACTCTGAATGTCGATTCAGTTCAGGCTTTCAAATATGAAATCTATCTGACCGTTTTTAACAAAGATCCTTTCGCACCGAAGAAGCTTCATGATTGTCTCGAGAAATGCCGCACATTCGAAGTGGTCACCAGTCTCGCCGATTTTCTTCTCTATCTTTTAATCGCTTTTGCGGACAAATCTGTCTGCAATGAAGCCCGTCTATCCGACTTCGCCGACCAAAACAAAGAGTGGCTCCATCAGGTTGTTCGTCATCTGCAGTGTGCCATCTCCAGAGCCAGAGAGTTAGAACTACTTGAACCGAATGATTTTCGAGATTGGCCCGATGAGACTGTCACGCCTGAGGAGATGATCCACAAAGCCTTACACTCAATTATCGATCAGCACCTACGGAAGAAAGGCAGTATGGCGTTTCTGCAACGAGAGCCGTTGGATAATCGCGATGTTCTTGTTCGCACCAACCGTGAGCAAGGAGGCCTGGGCGATGCCGAAGCCATCCAAGAAAAACTACGACATTCAGTCGTACTCCCGAAGCTAATTAACAATAACAACGTCACGGATCTTTTCGATCACGATCAACTTTGGGCAACATTCATCGACCGCAACTTCCTCTGGAGAACGTTTGGAAATTGGTTCGGTTGCATCGCAGATAACGAAGACAAACAGGAGGCAACTCATGAGTAAGGGAATGCCTCGTTATGCATCCCTCCCTCGCATTCTCAGGGAATTCGGAACAAGTCGGCGAATCGTTGCCGGGGTGATTCTCACTTACGAATTCGATCCGATGCTGGCGCTATCGCTTGCCCGTACGGAACTTTTGAGGTTTGACGCGGATCCGACCGAAGGATGTTTACGGTTCAAAGGTGCATTTCCAGCATGTCTCTTTCACGATCCTAAGCGTAGCCGCAATGAGGTGACGTTCCCTGGGGACTTTGAAATTCACTACAAAGCCAAAAAGGGGTATGCCTGCCATCACAGCAAAGCCTACGCATTTGCGCATTCAGACGGCTCCTTCACGCTTGTTTTCGGAAGTCTCAACTTGACCGAACCCGGGTTGTTGACAAACCGAGAAACGTTATTGATGTTCACATTGGATGATCGCTCCGGAACCAATGTGCGAAAACTTTTTTGGCAATGGCGAGACTTTCTTGAAAAAAACTATCGATCCAACGCTCCATCGGCAGGTCTGGCAAACTACCTTGATCTTCTGAACAGAAAACTCCAAGCTACAAGTTCCGACGCCTCTGATAGCGATGTTGACAACCCACTGCAACTAATCACTTCAGGCTACGACTCCCCCTCGCCGTCCGGACTTGTGCAGTTGAAGGATTTCTGCAAGGAACAGAACCTGGAACCAACTCGACTTCTGGTGGTATCGCCCTTCTTTGATCACGATCCCAAGTGCAAAAATTTACTGAAAGACTTTAAAGAGACCTTTCCTTATTTGGAAGCAGTTTCCATGTTCTCAACATTTGATGACTGGGGCGCGACGTTCTTTGAACCTTTCAGAAAAGAAGGCTTGGGGCCTTGTGAAAACAGTCGCATTCGCTGCTTTGAAATTCCGAAAACCATTTCCGAAGACGAAGCAGAATGCATCGATTGTTTCCACTCCGGCGAAAGAACCTCGATCAAGAATAAAAGAGAACTCACACGAGAGCTGCACGCGAAAATCGTTCTTTTGTGTGATGAATCCGGTAAAAGCGTTCTCTACATCGGTAGCGCCAACTTTTCCTCCAAGGCTTGGTTGGGAGAGAACTTCGAACTTGGCGTTGCTGGTGTTTTGCCCAAAGGCTCCCTACCCACAAACTGGGATCAGAAATTCGTCAAAAAGCTTCTCAATGTCGAAACAGAAAAACTCAAACTCAAACCGGATGATGTGAAGCTTTCGGCTGACCCAACAGAAGAGGAGTCAACCGACCCAACTCCTCCAGCTTGGCTTGAGAACATTTATTTGATGCACTCTGCATCGGGCGATCCCACTCCCAATGAGATCAGCGGACGATTCCGGTTTTATGTACGAAAAGGAGAGAAATTACCAGAACTCGGAGACTTTACGTTTGAGTTTGGTTCGACTCCGATTTCACTGATTTGGCCCGAAGACAGTAACGGCGACTACTTCGTTAGCAGTAAAACCATTGATTTTCAAAAACCGCAACTGGAATCGTGCCGTGTCATAAAAGTGACCAAACTCCGCGGCGATCGGACTGGCTCCTGCTACATCCCCTTTAACATTGATTATGAGTTTGGCCTGCAGACTGAATACCGTCTGCTAATTCAGCCGGAAAACGGATTGCAGTTTCTCACTCAACTGTGCATTCCGTCGGCTAATGAAACCCAGGCAAAAAAGTTTGCTGACTCAGACAAGGAAGCTCTTGAGCGACTTTACGAGCGATATGAACATCAGACTGACAACGATAAACACAATTCAAAAACACATGTGATGCGCGCTTGGATCTCAACACTGGGGCAGCTTGAAAAGGAGCTGATTGAGCCAGGGACTGAAGAAAATACTGACAAACTCAAAATTACCTCTCTTCGCAGTGACTTTTTTACGATGCTACTGGCCCATGCCAATGCTTTGAGAGCTCAAACGAAATTTGGAGGTGAAGATTTGAATGGATCGGACAAGGCATTCATGCTGATGGAATTGGCAATTTTAGCCTCTCGAGTTGCGTCGTTAGTTGCCAAAGATCAAACAGGCGGTAACCAAAGTGATGTCAACTCCTCGTCACCAGATCTAACAAAAGTCAAACAATGCGTATATGAACTAAAAGAAGTAGCTCTCCGGCATGAGATGGAGCATCCTCCGGTATTTTCTGAAAAAGAAAACCCAGCAGAAAGTGACCCTTACTCCGATCTGCTCCAAAAGCAGTATGAACAATTTAACTCCTACTCTCAGGGAAAGTGGCATCCATGAGCAACGGCCATCAAACTTATGAGCGAAGCGTGCGCACACCGAACTGTGTCTCTCGTGATCAAAACCGAACCACGTACTCTAAACAATTTCGTGAAGCAAAACTCATTACGAATCGATTCGAAAACACTCCGGTGCAGATTTTGGCTGACGATGTCGGGACGGGTAAGACCTGGGTCGGAATGATGACGATTTTCTCCTGTTTGGAATCTGCAAGGCCAGAAGCTGATGAGACTCGAATAGTTAATTCGAGACGACGTCAACACGCACTGATCATTGCTCCTTCACGTATGGTTGCAAAAAAGTGGATTCATGAATTGAATCATTTTAATCGTTATTATGTCGAAAACCCCCATAAGACCGCAATAGACAAGCTCAGTTCAACCTCCGAATTACTTGACGAAATCAAGCAAAATTCAAACCTGCTATCTTTAGCAGATGGTTACAATATAACAAATTGCTTTAATGATTACGAATCCATTTCAGCAAAAGCATTACTTCTTCGTATTATTGATATTTCGGAATTTTTACACAATCAAAAAAAGAGAAAGAAGATATGGGACTTTGCAAACATCAAATCTCTTTCCACTCTCAAGACAAACATTGAAAAAATTGATGCCAATTCGAAATGCAAAAGCATTCTCTCCTCTATCCTTCCTCAACGAGACATTGCTAAACTTATTGACCGTCTCAGAATATATTCTTCTGAGGATTTCTCAGATCAATGGTATAAAATTGATTTCGACCAAACGGCCTGGTTGACAGCCAATAAAAGCAATCGAAATTGGTCAACATGGGTTAACAAACTGCAAAACGTTGTTAGAAATCCCGAACTAAACGATAAACATGTCGATACTTTAGTTCAAATTGCTTCAGTTCTTTGGGGAATCGATCAGCCTAGCCAAAAAAGATCGAAAACCACTATTCTGACTGAAAAAAATGTTAATAAATTGATTAACGAGTTTAATAAATCTGTACCGAAGGCGCTTCTCACTATACTAAATGACGGATTACCGGATGAAGGGAGAGAGCTCTTTGAACAAAATACAGTCTGGCAACAAGCTTTACAAAAATATGAAATTAGATCAACAAACGCTCTCAATAATAAAGATGCAAGACGCCTTGTAGTGATGCTTGCCGCGCTTACAAGCAGATTAGAATCACTAGCAAAACAAAGATTCACGATTGCAGATGATCTAATGAATCGCTTTACTGCAGCAGGAGTATTCAAATCCCTAGAAGATCTTGATAATGAGATCTTTAATATTTCTTGGCAACGCCTCTTTACATTCATAGAACCCGTACTAACCGAGCTTATAAAATCCACAACTGATTACCCATTATTAACTAGCTCTCAGCCTAACAAAAACCCAATAACTAGACCAAGAAATTTTGCAAAAATTTATAGTTTACTATCTCAAAGACTAGCAAGAAATATACTGCAGTTAATAGATTACGAATTACACCCAGAACGTGTTGGAAGCACCTTTTGGTTTGAACAAGTTAAGGAACGATCTATTCATGTCATGCACATGAATGACATTAAGGTTTCTTATCACGAATATGTGTCTCATCCTATAAAATCACAAAAATTCGAGCCTGATACTAAGAATGAATACGAACATCTCAACGAGAAATTGGAGTCAATTATAAATGGTGTAAATCAGATTTCTGATGCAAAAGCAGCGAATCAGATTGTAGTTACAGTCGTAGACGAAGCTCATAATTGGCGTAAACGTTCCTGGGGAGCAAGATCATTTGAAAAATATATTAAACCGTTGACTAAACGAGTTTTGCTTGTAACTGCCACCCCACTACAGATGTCGCCTCAAGATCTGAAAAACATAATAGACATAGGACTTCCATCAAATTGGAAAGAAGACGCTACTCTCGCCTGGTTTCAGACCGTTTATGACAATTTATTTAAACCAGATACCGATCTTGCTTTAGATAAGGCTACTTCAGCACAAAAAAGGATAGATTCTGCCTGGCATGCATTACTCGATGACAAATCTGCAATCGAGTTGATCGAGCAAACAAAAAAAGAAATCACGGGAGACATCTCCCCAAAGCAGTTACAAGAAAAATGGGAAAAACTAGCCGATCCAAAATTAAATAAAAATAAAAAGCTTCTGTCCCTTGCCATGGCCGTGGTTGAATTGTGTAAATTAAAAAATAATGAACTTCTCAACAACCTACGTCAATTCATTGTAAAACGAAGAGCTGATCAGTTTCTCGCAGACTCGAAAACGCCTCGGCGTCGTTATTTATGCGGAAAAGACGCCAGTCAGTTAGCTTTGAATGATTCTTTTCTGTCACCCAAGCACCTTCGACTTTACCCCACTGATGGGCTGCCTAATCGTGACACATCATGGGCCGACCTATTGGGAATGCGTCTTTCTCAGCTCCTTCCTGCTGGCGAAACGAAACATAAAAACGCTCGTTTGTTAACAGAACTACCTTCCAGTTATAAAGCCCTGAAGGAAAGTGCTACTTTCAAATTTTTATCACAGGATGAGATTGCAAATTTACTTAAACAAGAGGCCTGCTTAGAAGGCAATACTAAAAAGCGCATGGATTCTGCGACATCAGAGTCCCCGTCATTCATAACTCGACAATACATACAAATTTTTAAAAAATTAAAACTAGACGAATCTGAGCATCCTAAAGTTAGCAAAACTGTTAATCTTGCTTTTAATAATTTTTTGCAAGGCGAAAAAACTTTAATATTCTGTCAACGTTTGCCGACAGTAGACGCCATAAAAGAGGCATTCGAATTTAAAATCGAAAAATTCAAAAAAGAATTAAATATTTACCAATATATAGATAAAAGCAAAGATAGCTTAAAAACAATTGACGATGCAATTGATCTAGCCGCACAAATTAATTCGTATGCTACCTGGAAAGGAAACAACTCAATTCCTTTTGCTTCCTTTGAAACTCTAAGGCTACACTTCAAGGATCCATCAAACAATAACGAAAAGATCATTGAAAATTATGACGCCAGACTAATATGGCTTATCAATACAATTTCTGATCACATCACATACCGTAAAAACAGTGAAATTAATTATAAACAGCAGCTTGAAACATACATGACCGCTATGAATGAAGAAGGTACGACAAGCGCTGAGCAAGGCAGGACGAAAGTTGCAGTAGTTAGTAAATTAACAGGAAGAACTGAGTTTCAAACTGAAATTCTCAATGACTTCTCTTCTCCCTTCTATCCAGTGGTGTTGATTTGTTCGCCGGTAAGTCAAGAAGGTGTCGATATGCATAAATTCTGTCGCACGGTTATTCTGCATGACCTTAATTGGAACCCTGCCGTTATAGAGCAACGAGTTGGTCGCTTAGACCGCGTAGGTTCCTATGCCAGTGTCCATCAGTCACCTGTCGACATTTATGTACCATTTCTTGCTGATAGCTATGATGAATATTGGGATGAGGGTACGAAAAATGGACCTGATAGATCGGCCCTGT
>ULRR01030357.1_pt1 | contig 11615 bp, 7 predicted proteins | sample 1955651 | NCBI WGS metagenome assembly ULRR01 (sample SAMEA4835688, study PRJEB28245) | human gut metagenome | biome: gut microbiome; material: fecal sample | place: Denmark | collected 2008
GTCCGCAAGATCGAGATCAAGACCCGCGGTCTTTCCAACGAGATTTTCGCCGGAAAGTACCACACGGCCTTCCGCGGCAGGGGCATGTCGTTTTCCGAAGTGAGGGAGTACCGGGCCGGCGACGACGTGCGCGACATCGACTGGAACGTCACGGCCCGTTCGCGCAAACCCCACATCAAGGTCTACGAGGAGGAGCGCGAGCTGACGATGATGCTCGTCGTCGACGTTTCGGCGTCGCGCATGTTCGGCACGACGGAGCGGCTCAAGAAGAACATCATCACCGAGATCGCCGCCGTGCTGGCCTTCTCGGCATCGGAGAACAACGACAAGGTGGGCTGCATCTTCTTCTCGGATCGTATCGAGAAGTTCATCCCCCCGAAGAAGGGGCGCAGCCACATCCTGACGATCATCCGCGAGCTGGTGGGCTTCCGGCCTGAATCGCGGGGCACGAAGCTCTCGGAGCCGATCCGCTTCCTGACGAACGTCAACAAAAAGCGCTGCACGACCTTCATCCTCTCGGACTTCATGGATTCGTCCGGCGACCGCGAGGCCCTCGACGATGCGCTCAAGATCGCGCAGGGCAAGCACGACCTGGTGGGCATCCGCGTCTGCGACCCGCGCGAAGAGGAGCTGCCCGACGTGGGTATCGTCGAGCTGCGCGACGCCGAGACGGGCCGCAAGGTGTGGGTCGACACCTCCTCGCGCGCCGTGCGCGAGCACTACGCCGCGACGTGGCGGCGGCGCAGCGACGAGATCGACGCCACGCTCAAGCACAACCGCATCGACTCGGTCCTCATCCCCACGGACGGCGACTACGTGGCCGAGCTCATCAAACTCTTCAGACAACGATGACACGCATCACTTCCGCAATCGCCGCCGCAGCGCTCACCCTCGCCGCACTTCCCGGTGCGGCGCAGGAGCCGGTCGTGCGCTCGCACGTCGAGCCCGACAGCGTGATGATCGGCGACCGCTTCGACTACATCATCGACGTGGAGAAGGACCTCGTGCAGGTCGTGGAGTTCCCCTCCTTCACCGGCTCGCCGGAAGGCGACTTCGAGCTTGTCGAGGAGTTTCCCGTCGACACGCTCCTGCGCGACGGTCGCCACCTGAAGCTGCGCAAGCGCTACCGCATGGCGGCCTTCGAGGAGGGCAACTTCAACCTCGGCGCGGCCGCCGTGCTCTACGCCGACAAGAACATCCTCGACACGCTGCGCGGCCGCGACTCGGTCTACCTGCGGGTCAACACCTTCCAGATCGACTCGACCTCGCAGTCGATCTACGACCTCAAGCCGCAGAAGACCCTGCCGTTCCGCATGGCCGAGATCAGCGGGTATCTCTGGTGGGGCACGCTCGTGCTCATCGTCCTCGTCGTGGGGCTCTGGGGCCTCGTGCGCTACCTGCGCAGCCGCGGCAAGCGGCTCGGCGACCTCTTCCGGCCGGCATCCCCGCTGCCGCCGCACGTCGAGGCGATCCGGGCGCTGGAGGCGCTCCACAACCAGAAACTCTGGCAGAACAACCGCCACAAGCAGTACTACTCGGGGCTGACGGACATCCTGCGCACCTACATCGCCGGACGGTGGGGCGTCGGGGCCATGGAGATGACCTCCGACGAGATCATCGACGCGATGCGCGGCATCGAGCTGCCCGACAAGGCCCGCATGGACCTCACGTCGCTGCTGCGCACGGCCGACCTGGCGAAGTTCGCCAAGATGGCGCCCGATGCCGAGCAGAACGAGAACGACTACCTGAAGGCCTACTACTTCGTCGAGGAGACCAAGCCCGCGAGCGAGCAGGCCGAGGAGCCGGAAGGAGAAGAAATCATGAAAAATTAGACGGTCATGTACAAAGCGTTACATATCCTGCTGGTGATGCTCTTCGTGGCGACCGGTGCCGCGGCACAGCGCATGCCCGAACGCGCGCAGGTGCGCAAGGGCACGCGCGAGTACCACAAGGGTAACTACGAGGAGGCGATCAAGCGCTACGGGACGGCCCTGACGCTCGCCCCGGGACAGTTCGAGGCGACCTACGACCTGGGCAACGCCCTCTACAAGGCCGAGATGTACGACCGCGCCGAGCAGACGATGATGCAGGCCGCGGCCGACACGCTGCGTTCGGATGCCGAACGGGCCGAGGCCTGGTACAACCTGGGCAATGCGCGGTTCAAGCAGCAGAAGTACCAGGAGGCGCTCGAAAGCTACCGACAGTCGCTGCGGCTGAACCCCGACGACATGGAGGCCAAATACAACTACGCCTACACCAAGCAGCTGCTCGACAAGAACAACCAGGGCGGAGGCGGAGACAACCAGCAGAATCAGGATCAGCAGAACCGGCAGAACCAGAATCAGCAGGGACAGCAGGATCAGGACAAGAACCAGGATCAAAATCAAGACCAGAACCAGGACCAGAACCAGGATCAGAACCAGGACAAGGACGGTCAGCAGGACCCGCAGCAGGGAGACGGACAGCAGGACCCGCAGCAGGGTGAAGGCGACGGGCAGCCCGTCGAGAGCGGCATCTCGGAGCAGGAGCAGCAGCAGATCCTCGACGCCATCCAGGCGCAGGAGGGCCGCACGCAGGAGAAGCTCAAGGAGAAGCAGGGCGTCGTCGTCCGGGGCCGGAAAAACTGGTAAACACATACAACCATGCATTTCGCATCACCATACTACCTGTGGCTGCTCGCGCTCATCGTCCCGATGATCGCCTACTACGTCTGGCGCGTAAGGCAGGGCGGCGCGGCCATTCAGATTTCGACCGTCGAGGGGGTGCTGCGCGCCCCGAAGAGCGTGCGCTACTACCTGCGCCACCTCCCCTTCGTGCTGCGCACGGCAGCCTACGCGCTGCTGGTCGTGGCGCTGGCCCGTCCGCAGGGCATCGAACAGAATGTCCGCACCTCGACCGAGGGCATCGACATCATGCTCTCGATCGACGTCTCCGGCTCGATGCTGGCCCGGGACTTCAAGCCCGACCGCATCACCGCCGCCAAGGAGGTCGCCGCATCGTTCATCAGCGACCGCGTCGGCGACCGGCTCGGGCTGGTGGTCTTCGCCGGCGAAGCCTTCACGCAGAGCCCGCTGACCACCGACCAGAGCACCCTGCAGACGCTGCTGGCCCGCATCCGCAGCGGCCTGATCGAGGACGGCACGGCCATCGGCAACGGACTGGCCACGGCGATCAACCGCCTGCGCGAGAGCGAGGCCAAGTCGAAGGTCATCATCCTGCTGACCGACGGCGTGAACAACCGCGGCGAGATCGCCCCGATGACGGCCGCCGAGATCGCCCGGGCACAGGGCATCCGCGTCTACACGATCGGCGTCGGCTCGCGCGGCACGGCCCCCTACCCGGCCGTGGACATGTTCGGCAACATGACCTTCATCAACCAGAAGGTCGAGATCGACGAGAAGACCCTCACCGAGATCGCCCGCCTGACGGGCGGCCGCTACTTCCGCGCCACGGACAAGGAGAAGCTGCAGGCGATCTACGACGAGATCAACCAGCTGGAGAAGAGCCGGGTCGAGGTCACCGAGCGCATCACCTACCACGAACTCTTCCTCGGGTGGGTGCTCGCGGCGCTGGCGCTGCTCACGGCCGAGCTGCTGCTCTCGAACCTCGTGCTCAAACGTATTCCCTAAACCCCATCCGACATGTTCCGATTCGCAAATCCGCAATATCTCTGGCTGCTGACGCTCATCCCGCTCTTCGTCGTGCTCTTTGCCGGCGTCGCGGCACAGCGCCACCGCCGTCTCGCCCGCTTCGGCAACCCCGATACGCTCGCGGAGCTGATGCCCGAGGTGTCGAACGGGCGCGTCGTGCTGAAGTTCATCCTCTTCTGCGGCGCCGTGGCGCTCGTCGTGCTGGCCGCCGCCCGCCCGCAGTTCGGCTCGAAGCTCCGCGAGGAGAAGGCCCGGGGCGTCGAGATGATGCTCGTCGTGGACGTCTCGAACTCGATGCTGGCCGAGGATTTCGAGCCCAACCGGCTCGAACGGACCAAATACGCCATCAACAGGCTCTTTGACGGGCTGAAGCAGGACCGCGTGGGGCTGATCGTCTTCGCCGGCGAACCCCGCGTGCAGCTGCCCATCACCTCGGACTACCGCATGGCCAAGGCCTTCGCGCGGCGCATCGACCCCTCGCAGGTCTCCGTGCAGGGCACAGCCATCGGCAAGGCGCTCGAGCAGGCGCTGCTCTCCTTCTCGGGCGAGACGGACGAGAAGCGCAGCCGGGCGATCATCCTCATCACCGACGGCGAGAACCACGACGACGATGCCGTGGCCGTGGCGAAGCGGGCCGCCGAGCAGGGCATCCGCATCTACACGATCGGCATCGGCACGCCCGAGGGGGCCCCGATCGAGATCGACGGCGAGTTCATCCGCGACGAACAGGGCGAAATGGTCGTCTCGAAGCTCAACGAGGAGATGCTCGCGCAGATCGCCGACCTGACGGGCGGCGCCTACGTCCGCGCCACGAAGCAGGACATCGGTCTCGACGAGATCGTGCGCAGCATCAACGAGATGGAGCAGAGCGAGCTCTCGACCGTGCGCTTCGAGGAGTTCAACGAACAGTACCAGTACCTGCTCATCGCCGCCCTCGTGCTGCTCGTCGCCGAGTTCTTCCTGCTCGCACGCCGCAATCCGCTGCTGGCCCACCTGAACATCTTCCGCGAAAAGCGGTAACGCCCCGCGGCGCGCCCCTCCGCACGCCGCACCTGCACGGACGGAAGCGCCGCGCGGGTACCGACCCTTCGCCCCGGCGCAGGGTGGAGCGGACGCCGAAGGCCAACCCAATATCCATCCGCCATGACCACAGAAAACACCCCGGCCGCCCGCATCAGCGCCCTCGCGGCGGCCCAACGCGACTATTTCGACCGCGGCGAGACCCGCTCCGCCACCTTCCGCCGCACGATGCTGCGGCGTCTCGACCAGGCGCTGCGGCAGTGGGAACAGCCCCTCTGCGAAGCGCTGTGGCAGGACCTGCACAAATCGCCCGAGGAGGCCTATCTCACGGAGTTGAGCATCGTGCGCGGCGAGATCCGCAACCACCTGCGTCACCTCCGGCAGTGGATGCGCCCCGAGCGGCGGCCGACGCCGCTCAAGCTCTGGCCCGCAAGCAGCCGCATCCTGAAGCAGCCGCTCGGCCCGGCGCTCATCATCGCACCGTGGAACTATCCCGTGCAGCTGCTGCTCAACCCCCTGGTCGGAGCCATCTCGGCCGGCTGCACGGCGATGCTGAAGCCCTCGCCCTCCACGCCGCATGTCTCGCAGACGCTGGCGCGGATGATCGCCCAGATCTACGACGAGGAGTACGTCGCCGTGGTGGAGGGGCACCGCGAGGTCAACACGCAGCTGCTTGCCGAGCGGTGGGGCGTCATCTTCTTCACGGGCAGCCCGGCCGTGGGGCGCGTCGTCATGGAGGCCGCCGCGCGGCACCTCACGCCCGTCGTGCTGGAGCTGGGCGGCAAGAGCCCCGTCGTCGTGGACCGCGGAGCCGACATCCGCATCGCCGCGCGCCGCATCGCCTGGGGCAAGGCGCTCAACGCCGGGCAGACCTGCATCGCTCCGGACTACCTGCTGCTGCACCGCTCGCTGCTGGAGCCCTTTGTCGAGGCCTTCACCCGCGCCGTGCGGCAGATGCTGGGCGACGACCCGCGGCAAAGCCCCCACTACGTGCGGATGGTCGACGACCGCGCCTACACCCGCGTCAGCAGCTACCTCACACAGGGCACCATCCTGGCGGGCGGACGGACCGACGCCGCCGAGCGCTACATCGAACCCACGCTGCTGGGCGACGTGGACCCCTCGTCGCCGGTCATGCAGGAGGAGATTTTCGGTCCCGTGCTGCCCGTGCTGCTCTTCGACGAGCGGGACGAGGCCGTGCGCCTGATCAACAGCCGCGAACATCCGCTGGCCCTCTACAGTTTCGGACCCGAAAAAAAGGCCGCCGAAGTGGTCGATGCCACCCTCTCGGGCGGTGCGTGCCTCAACGACACGATCATGCACATCGCCAACGAGGCGCTCCCCTTCGGCGGCGTGGGCAACTCGGGCATGGGGCGCTACCACGGCCGCGAGAGCTTCGACGCCTTCACGCACCGCCGGGCCGTCGTCTCGACCCCGACGTGGGCGGACCCGCCGTTCCGCTACATGCCCTACCGGATGTTCCGCTGGGTGAAAAAGATCCTCTGACCCGCCGCGGGGTTTTGAATTCTGCTTCCGATTGCGTACCTTTGCGGTGCAGGCCCGCCCTGTCGCTGCCGGCCGTCGGCCGGGGGAGGAAAGTCCGGGCAACGCAGAGCGCCACGCAAGCCAACGACTTGATATCCGTGAGGGTATGGGAGCGTAACAGAGAATGACCGCCCGCCGGGTCCCGCGAGGGAACGCCGGCAGGTAAGGGTGAAAAGGCGGGGTAAGAGCCCACCGCGGGGGCAGTGATGTCACCCGGCAGTACGTCCCGTGGGTTGCAAGACCATGTATACCGGCAATCAAGGGTTGCTCGTCCGATGCCGGGGGGTAGGTTGCTGGAGGCGGCAGGTGACTGCCGTCGTAGATAAATGACAGGGGCCCGGAGTCCGCTCCGGGAACAGAACCCGGCTTACAGGGCCTGCACGTGCAAAGGGGTGTCCCGACGGGACACCCCTTTTTTTCATGTCGCACCGGACCATGCCTGACGACGCCCGGATGCGTTGCCGCCGGACCCTCCGGGACAGTTTTTCATCTTGCCGCACGCCCGCATCCGACGCGCGCTTCGGGGGCAAAGGCCCGGGGCTACATCAGCCCCATGCGGCGGCGGGCGAAGGGCACGACCCAGGCCGGGGACTGCTCCTTGGAGAGCAGCTCGCGCATGTAGTCCATGTAGGGTTCGGCGTGGCGGAAGTAGTGCTTCAGCCCCTCGCAGAGCGAGTTCTTGCGGCAGCCGTCCGCACCGGTCTCGAAGCGGTGCTTGGGGCACTCGCCGCGGCAGGCGAAGTAGTATTTGCAGCGCAGGCACTCGGCCGGCAGGGCATTGCGCTTCGCCAGGCCGAAGTCGACGCGCTTCTTCGAGCGGTAGATCTCCGCCAGGGTCGTTTCGCGGATATTGCCCAGCTTGTATTCGGGATAGACGAAGTGGTCGCACGAGTAGACGTCGCCGTTGTGCTCGACGACCAGCGCATCGCCGCACGTCTCGCCCATCGAGCAGACGCCGGGCTGCACGCCGCACCACTGGGCCAGCGTCGCGTCGAACATCTGGACGAAGTACTGCCCCACGTCGCGCACGACCCACTCGTCGAAGACATCGCAGAGGAAGTTGCCGTACCCCTCGGCCGAGACCGACCACTCGGCCAGCCGCGCCCCCTCGTGCTCGGGCGAGACGATGAGCGGACGGTGGTAGCCCGGCTTGTCGATGACGTGCTCCACGGCGGGCAGGAACTGCATGTAGCGGCTGTGCACCGTATCGCGGAAGAAGCGGTAGATCTCCGCGCCGCGCCCTTCACAACGCCGGTTTACTACGCTCAACGTGTTGTACTCGACGCCGCCGTGCTGGAACAGCTCGATCGTCCGCATCACGCGCGCGAAGGTCGGCTGCCCGCCCTTCGTCACGCGGAAGGCGTCGTGAATGTCCTCCGGACCGTCGAGCGAGACGCCCACCAGAAAGTTGTTCGAGGCGAAAAGGTCGCACCACGCCTCGTCGACCAGCGTGCCGTTGGTCTGGAGCGTGTTCTCGATGCGCTTGCCGTCGGCATACTTCTTCTGGAGCTCCATCGCCCGACGGTAGAAGTCCAGCCCCAGCAGCAGCGGCTCGCCGCCGTGCCAGCAGAACTGCACCGTCGGCACCTCGTTGGCCGTGATGTACTGTTTGATGTAGCGTTCGAGCAGTTCGTCGCTCATCACGGCCTGGCGGCCGCCATACTGCACCGCCTTGTCGAGATAGTAGCAGTAGTGGCAGTCGAGGTTGCAGGTCGATCCCGCCGGCTTGAGCATTGTCGCGAAGGCCACGGGGCCCGCCTGCTTCTCGGCGTCGCGGAAGGTGAAGATATCCTTGGTTTTCATCGTTCGATCGGGGGCTGCCCGGCAACGGCCGGAGAAGAGCCCGATAAAGATACGAAAAAAATCGGCACCCGCGCTCACCCGTGCGTGTTCTTCCGGTGCGGAGCGGAGGCAGCCGCGGCCTTTTCTGCGGAAAATTCGCTATCTTGCCGGAAAAATCGCCGTCCCATGTCCCGCTTCCGTCTCATCCTGTCCCTCCTGCTTGTCGCGGCAACCGCCGCCGGGGCCGCATCCCGCGGTCAGGGATACGGTCCCGGGGCGCATGCGACGATCGACGTCCGCGACCGGGCGACGCAGGAGCCGCTCGTCGGGGCCACCGTGACGGTCATCTGCGGGGCGGACACGCTGCGCGGCGCGACGGCAAAGAGCCGCAGCGGCCGCTCGGCGGAGTTTGCGTGCGACAGGATCTTCCGCGACTCGGTGACGCTCGAGGTGCGGTACGTCGGCTACCGGACCTTCAGCCGACGCTACGGAGCCGCCGGATTTTCGGGATACATCGACGTCGGCATGGAGACCGACGAGCAGCAGATCGCCCGGGTGATCGTCCTCGGCGAGCAGGTCGCCATGGTCTTCCGCGGCGACACGACCATCTACAACGCATCGGCCTTCCGGACGCTGGCCGACGACCGGCTGGAGGAGCTGCTGCGGCAGCTGCCCGGGGTCGAGGTGCGCGACAACCGCATCTATGCCGACGGCAGGGAGGTCCGCCGCATCTACGAGGAGCCAAACCCCGTGGCGAAGCACACGGGAAACAGGACAGCGCCCAAAGAGAAGGTCATGGACGTGGAGACGCGGTCGAAACGCGCCGTCGTGCGGGGCGGCGAGCTCTCGGCCATGGTCGGCGCAAGCCTCGAGAAGGACTACTCGGGGCACAGCGAGGTACGCCACGCCGAGGCCATGCGGCTCTACCGCCACAGCGAACAGGGGAGCTGGCAGGCCGAAGCCCGGAACTCGAAGGACGAGAGCGCCCCGGGGCGGATCGCGCAGTCGGCCCGCATCACCCCTGCGAAGAGGACGTCGGCGGAGCTCTCGCACGAATACCGGCGGGGCGACACGACGTCGGTCTGGAACTACGCCCGCTTCGACCGCGGCCGCAGCAGTTCGGAAGGGCGCTCGCTGACCGAATATTTCCCGACGGACGCCTACACGCTCTTCGACAGCGAGAACCGCTCGGAATCGGCATCGACGGCCCGGAGCTTCAGCTATTCAAACATGACCATGCTCCTGCGTGGGCGCCACACCTTCGAGGTACGGGCGGGCGTCAACCTCGGCAACAGCGACTCGCGGAGCCGCTCCCGCACGCAGCAGCGCATCGACCGGACGCAGACCCTGACGCAGATGCACACCACGGACGACCAGCGCAACCTCGGCCTCCTGGCGGCGTTCGACTATTCGCTGCGGCTCTCCGAGCGCTCGCGCATGAGTTTCCGGTGCGGCGTCGGCTACACGGACGGCACGAACGCGGGCCGGCAGGTCGATACGCTCGCCTCGACACCCGGGCTGCGCACCCGGCTGTACGACGACGGGAGATACCGCCACTGCGACATCGACGCCGGCGCCGGCTATCACCTCCGGGCCGGCCGCCACGCCTCCCTCTCGGTACAATACGGCTTCACCTGCCGGCAAGGCCGCACGGAGCGCCTCGCCGTCGACTATCTGGATGATCCGCAGGGGCTGCTCGACACGGTCAACACCTACGACTATGCGACCGACTGCCGCACGCACGGCCTGACCCTCTCGTGGGTCCGCGACAAGGAGCGGCTGCGCTGCCAGGCCGGCCTGACGGCGTCGCTCTACGACATCGCGCGCGACGAGCACTTTCCGACCCGGGAGCGGGCCCGCCGGCAGTTCTTCGCCCTGGCGCCCGACCTCTCGCTGACGTGGAGCGGCACACGCCGGAGCGTGGACGTCGGCCTGACGGCTTCGCCCGCCGTTCCCTCGGTCGAGGAGCTGCGCCAGACGCTCGACGCGACCGACCCGCTCCGCCTGACGGCCGGGAATCCCGATCTGAAGCTCCCGACGCTGTGCTCGTTCCGCGTGCGGTTTTCCGACACCGACCCCGTCTCGGCCCGCTCGCTCTGGATCGGCCTCCGGGGCGAATACGGCATCAACCACATCGCCACGCGCCGCCGGCTCTTCCTCGAAGAGACCTACCTGCCCCGATGGGACTATACGGCCCAGGCGGGGGCACAGCTCCTCACGCAGGAGAACGTCGGGGGCCGCTGCGGGATCAGCGCCGATGCCGGCTACTCGCAGCGGGTGACGGCGCTGCGTTCGACGCTCCGCGCCTCGGTCGGCTACTCCTTCCAACAAGTACCCTACTGCTTCGATACGGAGACAGACCGTTCGCGCAGCCACGCGCTCGGCCTCACGGCCGGATTCGAGTCGGGCTTCTCGACGAAGGTGCGCATCGCGTGCAGCTCGCGGACCTCGATGCGCAGCTACACGACGCAGCACACCACGCGGCGCGAGCTGCGCGAGGTGGTCAACGCCCGCCTCGACCTGCGCCTGGGCAGGTACTTCGGGAGCGCCGGGGTCTGCTACGAGTTCTACTGCAACAGCACCGCAAAGGCCCTCACGCAGCACAACACGGTCCTGAACCTCGCCGCCGGACGCAAGTTCGGCCGCGAGAACCGCTTTTCGCTCGCGCTCGGCGTCATCGACCTGCTCAACAGCCCCGACTACGCCTCAACCCGCTTCCATACGGACTACGTGCTGACGACGGTCACCTCCTACCTGGGCCGCTACGCCTACATCGAGGCGGGCTACACCTTCTGATACCCGCAAAAGAAAAAGGCCGCTTCGACAAACGGCCTTTTTCGGATTGTCGGCGGCGTCCGTCAGAAGCGCACCTTGGCACCGACCGAGAAGCGGATGCCGTAGTATTCGGCCTGGCGCACACGCTCCTTCGTCCCCTGATAGTAGCGCAGGGGCTGGTTCAGCAGGTTGCCCACCTCGGCAAAGAGCGCAAGGTACTTCGTGGCGCGCACCGAGACATTGGCGTCGAGGTAGTTCACGCTGTCGTAGTAGCGGTCCGTGAAGGCGGTCATACCCATCTCTTCGTTGTCCAGGAACGAGCTGGCGTAGTTGTACGAGAGGGTCGCCGTCAGGCGCTTGTTCTCGAAGTAGAGCGAGGCGTTGACCGTGTGCTCGGGCGTACCGGGCAGCTGGATGCCGTCGGCGCTGCGGCCCGCAAAGATGGGGTCGGTCAGCCGCGTAACCTTCGACCGGTTGTAGGTGTAGTTGGTGTAGATACCGAAGTTCTTGAGCGCCGGGGAGATGAAGCCCAGATCGCGCTGGAAGGCCAGCTCGACACCGAAGAGCGTGGCGTCGCCCGCATTGACCGCCTTGTAGAGCTCCTTGAACTCCGTGCCGCCGATCGTCTGGTCCTCGATCATGGCGTCGACGATGAAGTCGGAAATATCCTTGTAGTAGACGCCGGCCGAAACGAGGCCGATCGAACGGAAGTAGTATTCGAACATCAGGTCGTAGTTGTTCGAGATGGTGTTCCGCAGGTCGGGATTGCCCATCGTATACTCCTCGTCGGCCAGGTTCACGCGGTCGCCCGGAACCAGCTGCCGGAACTTCGGACGGGCGAGC
>ULRR01023237.1_pt1 | contig 11581 bp, 12 predicted proteins | sample 1955651 | NCBI WGS metagenome assembly ULRR01 (sample SAMEA4835688, study PRJEB28245) | human gut metagenome | biome: gut microbiome; material: fecal sample | place: Denmark | collected 2008
CGCAACACTTACAAGGACGACAGCCAGAACCATTTCGTCTGCTCCAACTACAAGAGCAACACCGGCTCCTGCAAAATCCACTATATCCGGGAACAGGTGCTTTACCGAATTGTGCTGGAAACCATACGGCAGACATTGAGTTATGTCCGTATGTTTCGGAAGGATTTCAAACTGGAAATGCTGGCGCAGGACGAAGAAAGCCGCAAGGCGGAACTGACGGAAAAGCAGAAAGCCCTCTCCGGAGCAAAAAAGCGGATGGAGGATTTGGACAGGATTATCCAGCACATCTATGAGGACAATGTGCTGGGTAAGCTATCCGACAGCCGGTACTTAAAATTATCCCGCCAATACGAGAAGGAGCAGGCAGAGATTGAACAGCTTGCCGCCGTATTGGAACGGGAAATCGAGGAACAGTCCGGGCAGGTTTCCGATGTGAACGAGTTTCTGAAGCTGGTGGACAAGTACCTGGATATTCCGGAACTTGACGCCGCCATTCTCAATGAACTTGTAAGCAAGATTGTGGTACACAGCCCGGTAAGGGAGAACGGGAGGAAGCATGTACAGATAGATTTGTACTTTACCTATGTGGGACAAATCCGCATCCCTTTGAAAATTGGAAGGGAGTCCCTAAATGAATCGGAACCGGCGTGACTTAACACGCCGGTTCCTGCCAAATTTCTTTTTACTTCCTTATGGGACGCTGCCTAATTGATAGCTCCCTTTTTCAGGCCAGCCGCCTCATCCCTATGACCGCTCCTGCTTCGTAGTTGTATTCAAGAAGCGTGAAGGAATAAATATGCCGCAGAAGCTGCCGGTTCCAGGTGTGCCCGATGATATTCTTTTTCCCGTTTAAAATCCGCATAACATCGTCCAACAGCTTTTCATAAAGCTCTGCGGGCATTGAAGCAGAACAGCTTTCCTTTTCGCACTGGTAGCAAGGCCCCACATGCGTGTTTCTCAATAGCAGTTCCGGTCTTTCTTCCGTATGTTCCATACAGACAAGTCGGATAAATCCCCAGGCGACTCCGGCAAATTTATCCACCGGTTCATACAAAATAGTTCGCGCTTTCCCCATCGTTTTTCTCTCCATTACTCCAGGATTTCTTTCACACGGCCAATCTGCCCGTCTGCCAGGCGCACTTTGATCCCGCGGGTATGGACCGGCGCATTCGTCAGGATATCTTTCACATACCCTTCCGTCAGATTTCCTGTCGGCTGGTCCTTTTTTAAGACGATCCGCACCCGGATCCCCGGGCGGATATCCGCCCGCAGAAAAGGATTTCTCATAAACTGCATCCCTCCTAAGTAACCTTGTTTTGATTTCTGAAACAGTATGGGTTCCGGCTTCCTGTTTGTCAAGAAATATATTATTTCCTGTCCAAAAGACTATGTAGGAAAAGTCCGCTAGGCGGACTTTTCTTGCTGCTTGAGACCGTATGTTCTGATTGCACGCCGGCAGGCATACACCTGCATGGTAAATTCTTCGCTTGGTGCATTTTCCAGGGTCCTGGTCGCAAAGTAATAACAGCTGTCATATTTGTAGTGATAAAGCTGTTTGACCGTCCAGTTCTTATCCTTGCACTGTCCCTGGGTAACGATAAAGGTTTCCGGATCCAGCTGCTTGTCCGTATAGATCCCGATCCCTATGTCGTTCCACCAGATTGGATGCTTTTCCGATGTTCCAGTTGCTGTGCTTTCATTCTGAGGCTCCTGTTTCGGCTTTTCTGTCTCCGCTATAGCCAGCTCCTTTTTCGGCGCTTTCTTTTCTCCATGTTCTGCGTCCTGATAGGAGAATTCGCTGGTGCTGTAGATTTTCCCGTATACGCCTGCAATGCCGAGCACGGCCCGGTCGTATGCACGGTTATCCGCCGTTTCGGCTGGGTACTGTTCCAGATATTCGCTCCACAAATTTTTTGTATTCGCTTCCCCTATGGCGCTATACCGGACACCGTTTTGCTTTACCGCCTCCCGGGCAATCACAAAACTATCTCTGTCATGGCTGGAGAGCAGAACGGGCATACCGACGGCGATCCCTGCTCCCTGCGCCAACACGGTAATGGCGTGGTGCTTCAGCAAGATTTTCCCTTTGTCGCTATAGATAAAATCCGATTTCTCCAGAAACTCAAACTCCAACTCGTCTACAAAGATGGTCAGTTTCCCGTCTTCCACTTTATAATTTTCCGGCATCTGCATGTTCAATTCCTCCTTACTTTTTTAAATGTGCCTGCGGTTCCAAAGCTCTTGCATTCTTTTCAGGAAAAAGGAAGAGAGAGCATGAACCTTCCTCTCTCTTCACTCTTCTTATAGCCTGCAATTTTCGGCAACCTGCTTTTCATCCTCGGGGGCTTCCTCCGATTCGGGCTCTTCTTTAAGGGGTGGCTCTGCTTCAAGCGGCGGTTCTTCTGCCGGCGGTTCCTCTTCCACATCAGCCGTTGGAACAGATTTCGCCTGTTCCTCTTTATTCGCCTGTCCTTCTGCCTTCCAGGCCGCTTGCGTCGTTTCCTGCTCAGGCTCCGTTTGGGCGGAAGACGGTTCTTCCTCGACCAGCATGCGCTTGATCTTTTTAAAATCAAAGCCCTTTTTGCATAACACAATGAGCACGACAACCAGCAAGATACAGATCAATAAATTCTTCAGGTTGCTGAAAAACAGCCGTGACTCCGCTTGCCGCTGCAGGACGCTCGCACCTTCGCCACTGTAGAGACTGTAGATTTCTTTTCCGATCGTGTTGTTCGCTTCATCCACACGCTCCTTGACAGAATCAAAGTCTGTGCCCGCCGACTGCTGGGAAGATGCCGTCTGTTGTGGTTCATCATAGGAAGTTGTCCTTACGGGATCCGGCGCAAACTTAATAATTGCTGTAAGCGCTAGGACAAACACCACAATGACAGCCGTCATCAGCAGGATGAATTTTTGAGTGCCTTTTGAAATCTCTTTTTTCATGATCAACTGCTCCTTTGTAAATATAATTTAGGTGCAGATAATCTATACAGAGACACCCCAAATTTCAAGAAAATCAAAACTGTATTTAAGAATGGAACTGAAAAGCCGCCACAGCTTTAAAGACTGTAGCGGCTTTTTTCTTACAGTTTATGTTCCTTTTTCGTATATATTGATATTTAAAATTTTTATGTAACTCCCCGATTCTCAAAACCATTGGTTTTGCAAGATTCTATATATTATGCGAATTTTATTACCGCTGATAGGGCAAATACTCAACTGCAAAGCCAATATGTCCACCCATTATAAATCCGACGCCACTATAACAGTTCTAAAAACAGCTTGACAAGCATTCCAATGAAAATAACACCGCCGACCCCGCTGATAATTCCGTAAATTTTCACGGATTCTTTATCCTGCTTTTCTTTAATGAGATAGTAAACACCAACACCAGCAACCAAAGCGCCGATTAACATACCAATAATTGAAATGATCATTTTCTTTTCCTCCATTTTAATAGCAATGCTGAATTGATAATTACAAGCACAGAGCCTGCATTGTGGACAAGCGCACCCACAACGGGATTCAAAATACCTGTTATAGCAAGCGCGATGGCAAGGAAATTCAGTCCCATTGAAAAGCTCAAGTTCAGTTTTATCGTAGTCATCATTCGTTTAGACAGGGATATTAAATGAGGAAGCTCTTTAACTTCATCATTTACCAATACAATATCCGCTGCATCTACTGCAATATCACTTCCAATCCCGCCCATTGCAATACCAACTGTTGCCTTTTTCAGTGCAGGTGCATCGTTAATACCATCCCCAATCATACAAACAGCCTGCCTGTTCTCCTGATATTTTTCAATCAGCTTCAACTTATCTTCAGGCAAACAGCCAGCATATACTTCACCAATCCCTAACTGCTTTGCAATACTGCTTGCAGAGTTTTCGTTATCACCCGTCAAAAGCACAGGCTGAACGCCACAGCTTTGCAAAGCATCAATCATTTCAGTACTTTCTTTTCGAATGGTATCGGACAAGACAAGATATCCGATCATCTCGTCATCTGAAAATATGTAGGTTATTGTGCTGCCATCATTCAAAAAGCCTTGAATTTCGGGATTTGTTTGACAAATATTTTTATTGCCATTCGTCATATCCAGCTTGCCCGCAAAAATACGCTTTCCGTCCACGACAGCGCATACGCCCTGTCCAAGCCGCATTTCAAAATCAGTTGCTGTTGGGATAGGTGCATTCGCATTCTGCTTATAGCAGCTGACAATTGCTTTGCCAAGCGGATGCTCCGAGAATTGCTCTGCAGCGGCGGCAAGAGCATAAATATCCTGTTCCGTATAGCTTTCCGAAAGGGATTTTACAGCGATTACCTTTGGCTTTCCGTTGGTCAACGTTCCCGTCTTGTCAAAGGTTACTCTCGAAACCTTTGATAATCTTTCCAAAGCGTCTCCCTCACGCACAAGGAAACTGTGCTTTGTGGCATTGCCAATCGCCGCCATGATTGCAGTAGGCGTCGCAAGTACCAAAGCGCAGGGGCAGAACACAACAAGAATGGTAACCGCACGGATAATTTCTGCCGTTACTGCCCAAGTAAGGGCGGCAGCGGTCAGGGCGATCACAACAATCCAGGTTGCCCATCGGTCAGCCATACCGACAATCTTTGCTTTTTCCGCATCTGCCGACTGAACAAGGCTGATCATCCGCTGAATAGAACTGTCCTCGCCAACCTTTGTGGCTTTCATTTCAAAAGCCCCGAATCGGTTTACTGTTCCGCTTGACACATCATCTCCAACCGTTTTATCGACAGGAATAGGCTCCCCCGTCATAACCGCCTGGTCAATCGAAGTTTGCCCCGAAGTAATAATACCATCAACGGCAATTCCTTCACCCGGTAAAACACGGAGAATATCTCCGACTTTTACTTCGCTTGCGGGAATAACCGATTCTACGCCGCCATGTACGACCCGTGCTGTCTGAGGCGTCAGTTTTACTAATTTTTCAATGCCAGCTCTGGCTTTTGCTACGGTTAAATCTTCAAGCAGAGCGCCGATCTGCATGATAAAAGCAACTTCGCCCGCTGCAAAATCTTCGCCTATGCAGACAGAAGCAATCAGCGCAAGGGATACCAGCACATCCGCCTTGATATCAAAGGCTGTAACAAGCCCGATGATTGCCTCCAAAATAATCGGCACACCGCATAAAATAATTGCCACCCAGGCGATGTCAAAAGGCAAAAAATCAAGTATGCCTGTCAGACTGCAAATAAGAGCAATGCCTGAGATAACAAGGAATGTAATATCTTTCTTAGTTCCTCCGATTTCAAGCAAATGCTCCAATTTCTCCATCAACGCTTTCATGGAAGCCCTCCGTTCCATACCTTATGGGGTATGGGTATATAATACCATAGGGGGTATAGGTTTGTCAAGCGGACAAAAGAAAAAAGCAGTCTTTTTCAACTGCTTTTCGTAAAAATTCCGTTAACCCATATTAGCAAAACGCTCTACCGCTTTTGTAAATTCCTCAATCGTTTTGTCTGCGTCCCCATGTTCTATCCCGTCCTTGACGCAGTGCTTAATGTGCCCCTCAAGCACCACCTGCCCGCACTTGTGCAATGCAGATTTAGCGGCATTTAACTGTGAAAGGACATCTTCACACGGGATATCTTCATCGATCATTCTGTCGATTGCCTGTACTTGTCCGATTATTTTTTTCAATCTGCGGTGCAGATTATCAGCATCCATACATTGTTTCATCGTAACGCTCCTATACTCTTGGGGGTATATGTATATTATACTGGTTTTTATGCCAAAGTCAAGTCTTTGCGTTTGAGCAAGGAAAGGGAACGATATTTTTAATACCGTTCCCCAACTGCTCTTATGAAAATATCAGTTCTGTATTAACAATTTCCCTTGCTCTTGCTTGGATATTGCTCATCTTTTTTATCCATTTGATTATCTGGCTTTAGCCACTCGGTCACGCCCTCACAATCCGCCATTTACTTTACTACCAAAGAAACATACCTTTCGCCTGTTTAGCAATAGCTGCAAGATAACTCTTACAGTGTAGAATTGTCAGGTATGTCGGATAATTCTACGAAGGTCTAACCAGTCTGAGGCCCTTCCGCTTCTTATCAATCTATCGGACTATCCTTATTCTCTTTCATTCTCCAGATATCCGTATAATTCTCTACAAACCAACGAACCATTGCATCTGATACTTCATCCTCCATGAAAGTCCATTGCGGCACGGTTTCCAATACCGTATCCAGTGCAGTCTCCTTCAAATCCGGCAAACCTTGGAACGGTTCTATAAATAAGTCACTTCTATCCGTAATCCCCCTGGCATCAAAATAAAGTTTTCCTTTGTCCGGTGTCCATTTTATATTGTAAGCGTGTACCAACTCACCGCCTCTGTCTACAAGGGCAAAAGCAGGAAGTCCGCATTTCGCCCGCAAAGCCTTTGCCAGATGCACGCAATATCCCAGCAGAAAACCTCCTACTGACACCACTGCAGTCTCAAAACGCTCTTCGGCAATACTCACCGGCAATGTTGCTTCCATTTCCTCCAAACGATCCGTAAATTCCCGCATATTGCCGCGGCATTCTATTTGGATACGATAAAATCCGGTATATATGATGAACTCCTCCTCTGCAAATAAAAAATACACTTATGTCCTTAAATAGGATACGCATACCGAGATGTTATCCGGGCCACCCAAAGCATTGGCGACCTTGATGATCCCGTTACAGGTTTCAAAACAGTTCCCCGCCTCATATACAATGTCATGCAGCTGCTCCAGATTGATCACCTTATGGGCGCCGTCTGTCAGAAGCATTACGATATCGCCGTTCTGTACCTTTCCCGCGCGGAGATCAATACGGGGATTTTCAAATCCAAGCGCGGAGGTCAGTAAGTCCCGGTCTGGGTGCTGGAAAATCTGCTCTTTCGTAATCTTCCCCTCGTCCGCCAGGCGCTGGGCTTCTGTATGGTCCTTGGTGAGTTGCTGCACTTTTCCGCTGCGGATCAAGTAAATACGCCCGTCGCCAACATGCGCCATTACAAATTCTTTTTTCTCCGTGATGGCCGTCAGATCCACCGTTGCAAAGGTGCTGTGGTCATAAAGCTCCCCATCCGCTTTCTTGAATGCGAGCAAGACCCTGTTGGCACAGTGAAATGCGCCTGCCAGCATCCTTTTTATCTCTCCGGCCGGCATATTCGGTTCCGCATACGTCTCCACAAACCGCTGGATTTCATTGACGACAAAAGAGGCCGGGTTCAGAAAATCCGTCCTGTGGTTTCCGTCTGCCGTAATCTGATAGCTGACTCCATGCTTCACCCACGCATGGGCAAAATCCTCGTTAATCTTTTCCGCTGCTTCCGCGACCCGTCCGGGGTGCGTGGCAAATGCATTATCAATTGGCATACCTTATTTTCCTCCCTTGACGCTGCGCAACCGTTTATCGTGGAAATAGGATTCCAGCTCTGTTGCACAGTCTGGGTAGGCGGCCGAGAGCAGATGAAACAGGGACTCATATACGATATCCAACACAATTTTCAGTTTGTACTTCTGTAAAATCTTGATGCCTCCGGAATTACAGAATGTCCGGCAAATTCCTTCCCGGTCAAGTTTTAATATATCCTCGCACAGGTGCTGGAAGCACACCTGCGCTTTGTACTCTACATCGCTGCCCCTTACAAAATATCCCCTGGGAAAAGCTTTCCTCTGCCCATTTAATACCTCGTCATACACCTTGATGGTCAGTTCTTTCTGAGAAGGCTGCTTTTCCGGGAAAACATACCAGAGCAAATATGTGAACTCGCCTTCCATCATCTCCGGAGGACGGTCCGCCTTTTCCACCAGCTTCGACAGCCCGTACTCTTCGATGAACCCGGCGCTAAGAACCCCTTTTGCCGTCTCATACTCGTTAATATTCAGTTTATCCCGAAGCAAGTAGGTCAGTATTTCCTTGATCCTCCGGTTGAGGTTGGTTGCTGCCCAAAAGTTATCCGGCCAGGCTTCCCCTGCCAGTACCGCCTCATAGGCAGCTACCGACTCTCCATATTTTCCGATGTTTCCTTCCGTCCGTATTTCCCTATCTACAGGGAGGTATGTTCTGTTTTCCATATGAAATGCACACTCCTTTTTCTGTTGTCACTTCCTTTCCAGTTCGTCCTGTTCAGTCACGATCATTTTTTCTTGTTATCTGAAGTCAGATAACAATATATGACTACCGCCTCTCCTGCTGAAGCCAGCACAAAGGCCATTGGCATCCGAAACCGTACCGCCACGAAAATATTTAATACGATCAATGCACAAATAATGAGAATCAGCCACTTCATGGTATTCACCGTCCTTTTCATTTCTTTTCATCATTCTGCGCAAAACTACAGCATTAACTGTTTCTAAGAAAAAGCCGTCCAAAAATACCTTTCCCCTTCTCTTCCTTTCCCACGTCAGCCGCCTCATGGCCGGGCGCAATTTCCAGAAGCTGTTTTGCCAGTCTTCGGACCGCGTCCGCAAAATTTTGCTGCTTTGCCGCGGCTTTTGAAGAACCGTAAAATACGGAGTTGCCGCTATTGTTTACATTCGTGATCTCCCGGCAATCCGGTATCACGGCAATCAACGGTATCTTTAAAACGCCTGCAATCTCCTCCGGGGAAATATTAAAGGCGGCGTCATACTTATTGATCACCAGCTTCATTTTGCTTTTGTCAAAACCGTCGATCCCCAGCAGGATATCTTCCAGCACCCCGTCAATCCTTTTGGCCGAAACCACATCGCAGGTAGAAAGAGCAAGGATAACGGTAGCCTTCAGAATAGCGGCTATGGTATAGTCGAAGATATTGGACCCGGTATCGACTATCACAATGTCAAAATCGCAAAGCCGCAGATTCTCCAGCACTGCAATAATCACTTCTCTTGAAACCTGAAGACCATCTGTTTTGTTTTCCGGGGCAGTCAGGATATACAGGCCAGAATCGTGCTTTTGCAAATAGTTCTGCTTGATGTCCCATTCGGTAAAGCGGATCGTCTCCACCTTCTTTTTCTCCCGGGCTGCCTGCTTCTCAATATCCTCCGCCCAGTGTTTGATGTTCGGTTCTGCTGGAAGATTCAGCAGGGACGCCATATCCGAAGAATCCAGATCCAGGTCGCAGAGACACACTTTGGGCCGATATAACTGTTCCTCTTTTTGAATGCTCAGGCAGGTCAGTGCGATTGCCAGTTCCTTTGTGACCGTGGATTTGCCGACGCCACCCTTCTGGTTGCATACCACCACTGTCTTCTGCGCAAAAAGCCGGTCCTCCCTCTGGGATGTCTGATGGAACTGCACATTTTTCAGCCGTTCCTGAAACGAGGGCCTTTTGGGCGGTTCCGGAACAGGTTCCGGGGCCGGCTCTTCCCGTCCTGCGGAAAACGGATTGTCCACGCTGCGCGCTACCGAGCTTTCAGCAATCTGTTCGATTTCTCCTTCCCCATATGTGGAAGATCCGCATATCTTTTTCAGCAGTTCGTCCAGTTCGTCATAGGTATAGGGAAAAGGAAGGAGTCTCGCTTTTTTTGGCCAGCTTCATTTTCAGGATTTCATCCTTCGTCGAAGTCGCTACGATTTTCTGTGCCTGGATATTCTCCAACTGGCGCAACGCCTCCTCGCAGTCACCGTCAATCAGCCGTTCGGAAATTACAATAAAGTCTACGCTGTCCATTTGGTTCAACTGCTTTACAGCCTCTCGGATAACGCCGCAGCCGCCTTTATACAAAAATGCATCATTGATCGTAAAACATCCTTCCATATCGGAAAGAATCCCGCTGTTTGTTTCCAGAAAATAAATGCCTTTTAGCATGGTTCAATTCCTCCTGTGTTTTGATTTCTATGTACACAGGCAGGCCTTCTCTGCCTGTGTTTTAATCAATCCAATAGCTGAAGCGCCTGCTTTTGAATCATCATGGTCTCCAATTCGAAGTTGCTGGGCGGGTCGATGTTCAGCGGATCCACTTTTACAAGCACCGGTTCCACATCCTTAAAATCATAGTTGCGTGAGGATCGGCACACAAACCAACCGATAGGCGAGCGTGGGAACCATTTCAGAATATCTCGGTCATCATAGCGCTCTTCACGGCCGATTTTGCGGATGACAATCATAACGTCATCCGGACGGGATATTTTCCCAGCAAAGATCAGGCCGCTGTTGGCTATCACGGAACTGGGCATGTCGGCAATCTTCTGGGTGATACTGAAAATGAATAAACCAAGCCCGGCCGCCTGGTCGAGAATCCGCTCAAATTCGGACTGACCGCCAAAGGACGGCATGGACGGATTGCCTGTACCGGCAGTATCGCTTCCGGTCAACACTTCGTTCGCTTCTTCCAGAATTATGATGCTTTCGAACTGATCGTCCGCCAGGAATCCGCCTTCGTGCCCTTGCGCGTATTTGAAAAATCCGCTTGTAATCACGCCGAACACAAAATTACGGAAGGTCGATTCCAGCCCGTAACTCTCCAGTACGATCACGTCGTCTTTCCCGATCAGTTCGTCTATGCCAATGCCAGTTTCATCTCCAAACAGGCGGGTTTCAATGGAAAACTTGCGGCCGAACACCTGCATACGGTCCAGAACTCTGGTATAGGCATCCCGAGCCTCATTCCCCATCCGTCCTTTACCGGATTTTAAAGGATCCTCCAGCTCCAGTTTGATTTTGTTCATCCGTTCATATACCTTTGGCAGCGTAACCTTGGAAGAGCGTTCCGGTACAAACTCACGCCAGTTGGGGCTGTCTTCAAAGACGCCTGCCTCATCATAAAGCGCATAGAATGTCTCCGCCAGGATTGCTTTGCCGCGTTCCATCAGCCCGTAAGCCCTGCAGTAAATTTCAATCACTCCGTCAATCCATACCTGCGGATTCACATTTTTGGGCACCTTGCAGATGTTGAGTTTAATTGGCAGAAACTCCGGATTCCCTAAAGAGTAGAAATGGAAACGCTCAGGCTCCACAAATTTGGCCAAAATCCTCCAATCTTGCTTGGGGTCCAGTGCGACGATTCGAAGCCGCTTCCCGGTTTTTCTCCGTACTTTTGTCAGTTCGGCCACAAACCTTGTGGCTGCTACAGTCTTTCCACTTCTGGATTCGCCGGTAAAAATCCCATGCATCAGCTCGCCTTCCTCCAGACGGTACTCAAACGGCGTCTCATATCCCATGGAAGGGGTCCAGCGCTCACCGGAAAGGATTTTCCCGATATAGATGTCTCCCTTTTTCATGGAGGGGACCGCAAATTTCGGCACATCTCCGACATCGGCAAAAATACCGCCTTCTGAGATACGCGGCAGGTGAGTATATGCCGCAAATTCATCAGAAAGCAGAATGGTGGAGTACCGGTAAGACTCCATTCTTCCGCCAAGCCCCTCTTTCTGATTGTCCGCACTGAAGGCGTAAAAATGATAGATCAGATGATTCTGCTCTTCCGGCGTCAGATCCAGAACCTGTAGAGGACAGATCATGGCTTCCGTATTGGCCCATGCGGACTTTGCCAGGACGGAAGCAGCCGCCAGGCTCTCCATGGAATCGGTGGCAATATATACATCCGTAAAAAACGCCCCGTTCCCGCGCAGCGCCTTCATCAGGCGCAT
>ULRR01021834.1_pt1 | contig 11577 bp, 10 predicted proteins | sample 1955651 | NCBI WGS metagenome assembly ULRR01 (sample SAMEA4835688, study PRJEB28245) | human gut metagenome | biome: gut microbiome; material: fecal sample | place: Denmark | collected 2008
TGGAGGAGGTGTGAGATGAAACTTTACCACGGATCGAACACCTGCTATCGCCCGGATAGATTTAGCCCGGTGTAAGCCCTACAAGGATTTCGGACAGGGATTCTATCTGACTGAAATAGAAGAACAGGCCGTGCAGATGGCCCGTCGCACGGCGGCTATCTACGGCGGGGAACCGGGCGTTACAGCTTTCGGGTTCGACGAGGTAGCGGCGATGGCCGACGGCGCACTATCCGTCAAACGCTTCGCTGAGCCTAATGAGGAGTGGGCACTGTTCGTGATGGCCAACCGTAGCCGCGAGGGGGCGCATCCTGTCCACGATTACGACATCGTGATCGGCCCGGTAGCTGACGATACCATTGCCACGCTCTTCCGTAATTTCGAAGACGGGATCATCGACTTGCCAATGCTGGTTGCTGGACTGCGCTACAAAAAGGTTTCCTCGCAATATCTTTTCCACTCGGCATGCGCCGTCCAATACCTCGAAATATTATGAACGATAAGAAAATACGCTACCTCACGGAGGGCATTACCAAGGACATCGTCTCTTATCTGATGGAGGACGAGGGGCTGTCCATGACCGAGGCTATCGCTCTGTTTTACAATTCGGAAACTTTCATCAGGCTCTCTGATTCCGCGACCGGGCTTTATGTCGAAAGTTCAGCTTACGTGTACGAGATGCTGAAGATGGAGCTGAAAATGGGTAGGATACAATAATTAGGGGCATTATGATAATGAGCTTAGAAAAATTAGAGGAATTGAACAAAAAGAAATTCTAAATATGATGAAACTAAAAAAACAGAAGATGTAATGTTTAACCGAAGTAGGATAGAATCATATATCTATTATACTTCGTAATATTACATCAAATGAGTAGATCGAAGAAAAAGTTTCCCGCAGGCGTTATTTGTTGTTGTAAATCACAGAAACAGGGGAAAAAGATTGCTTCTAAGCGATTCAGAAGACATGTAAAATACTGATACATCGAAAGAAATATGAATGTTTGCCATATCGTTCTATTGAAATAACTTCGCCTTGGGATTTGGGCGGCGATGGCAAGACCTTTTATGGATATCATCCGGAATGTGAATGGTATATTAAAATTATGCGTAAATGATTTTAAATGCTTGAAAAATTGTTGGGGATAATTGTATTAGGTGATTATTTCCGACAATACCCACACAGACTTTGCTAATAATACCGTTCAGCACAAGAGTTTTGGGCGGTATTTCTCTATGCATAGATAGCTGTTTCCACAAGCAATTTTTCTTACCAAAGCTTGCAACAGCAAGAACTGCATGTCTTTTGACAAATTTATTATCCAATATTTTTATGAAGGTATTAGTTAAATAGAACGCACTTTTACTAAAAAAAATAATTTGGATGAATTATTTGTCTGTCCTTTTTTTGGGAAATTTGACTGTTTGTTGATGTATATTTAAATATCTGTTTTTATACTTTGAGGGCAAAACTTATTGAGGCATAACTCGCATATATAAATCAGTTGTCGTTCGACCGATTCTGGATTCCTGTTTATCAGCGTTCTTATGTCTGGAGCAGCGAATACGCATTGCAACTGTTGGACGATATTCTGGAATCTCTTGGCGGAAACAGGCAGGGGGAACCGTATCGGTAGTTCGATTTTGCACGAACTGGATAACGGTGAGCTGGATATCATTGACGGACAACACGTATTACCACACTTCTGCTGATCCTCAAAGCCCTGGGGTGTACAGACGTTGATTCCGAGCGATTGGTCTTTATGCACGAAGAATCTTTTGTCCATATCCGAGAGAATTACCGCGCCATTGCCACATGGTTCCAACATACGGACTGTAACCGGATATTACACTGGCAAGTCCGTACGAGTACCGAACAACCTATGAGCAAGTATGTGCTGGCTCATTGTTCTGTCGAATGAACTCTTCTATTATTGTAGGAGGTAATGAAAATAGGATAGAGGGCTTACTTCGCCATTAAACGGAATGCGTTGGGATCAGCCTCCATTTGGGAAATCTTTATATTGGGATTCAGTCTCCTCGCCAGTTTTGTGATTTTTTCTTTATCTGCGGCATCGACCCGTACTCCAAAATATAGAGATTCGAAGCACTCGGACCCAATCTTCACAAAAGACCGAATCTCTTTATGGTTAAACTCGGTCTTATCGTGTTGAAATGGTAATAGCTTCATAAACATGGGAGAGGGTTTGTAGATAAATAACCGAACCTCTTGTTCGTGTTCCCATGCTTTTGCTTTGGTAAATATCTGATAACTGAAAAAATCTTCTCGATCTCGATAATAATTTGGTTTATGCAGAATATTTCGATATTGAACCTCTTGGCCTTGAGTCGTTACCATCATGCCATAATTGACCTTGATATATTTGGCGACATGATCCATATTAAGACCAAGACAAACGCCTTCATGTTTATTATAATAACTCCACATTAAAATAGAATCATACAATTTGGATAGACAGCATATCCATAAATCTTCCCGATTGTTTATGAATCGATTTGAGTGTAGCTCTTCGATAACATTTGCATGCCAACCCTTACGTTCCTCAGCTGGTACATTCGAACAATCTATTAGACTTGGATGACAATCAAAAGGATCATTAAACATTGTGGCATTGGTGTACATGAGATCGCTATAATACAACATCATTATAGCACCATTAATGTCAAGATACTTATATAGTAGATTGCTCATCCTACGAGAAGGTAATTATTTTATTCCAATTGCTTTCTATATACCGAATCCAATGTATTCCCGTCCTTATCTTTCCATTCGTTCCATCCATTGGATGGCCGACCTGTGCAGAAATCTGCGGCAGTACTGGGACTGGAGAAGGTCTTGTCCGAGTCCATCGTCCAAATGCCGTTATTCAAAGTCGCATATTCTTCGACCATTCTTTCCCTCTTTGCTTTCCATGTAAAAGAGGGAACACAATTATTGGCTACGATGCTACCCTTTAATACTGTAAATCCTGCGGAATTATAAAATCCTTTTGCCTTACATCCTCTGGCCTTTGTATAGAACAGATGTTCCTCCTTGGGCTGAGATATTTCAAAGATGCCACAACCAATGAATAATGCAAGGAACTTAATGTCGTCAAAAAATTCATCCATAGCATCCCGCTGATGCTCGGGAAGATTCGGTGCCTTGGGAACCTGTTTGTTTTCATTTAGCACGAACGAGTTCGACCGCTTGGCCTCAGCAATCGCACGATATTCCAGATATTGCACGTCGGCTTTGGTCATATCTTCGTCTTTCGAGACAAAGACAAGTGCTTTTTGCCAAAATGCTTTTTTGCTGTCGTGGTCTTTAACACGTTCCTTAAAGTTCTCGGTCTCTCCGATATAGGCTTGCGGCTTCGTCGTCTCATCTTCTCCAATCAGGATATAAAACGCCGGCTTGTGCAGTTTCTCCTGCTCATTCAGATAGGCCAGATTCGAACGCGGAATCACAAACATCTGACAAATCTTGTTGCTGATAAATGCATACTGCGTCCCCTTTGGATCTCCGTCAATCAAATATGTAGTAACTGTCTTGCCCATAATTATTTCAACCTAATTTCGTTAATTAAATCAAATATGGCAGAAAAGTTATTAAAGTCCTCATCTGTAAATGATTTACAATTTACAGCTAAAATGGTTTTTGACTTATTTTTAATATCATCAGCAACTTTATCTATAGATAGACCACTATAATATCCATGTTTTTCCGCGACGGCCTGCTCTACCGCTTCCTGATATTTCTCAGGGGGATAACAATTTTCTATAGTAAACGACTCATTCGGTTTGTATTCAGCTGTTTTAGGTAACAGAAATGCGTAAAAATTATTCGTGACAATCGCATCTTTATATTTCACATGCTTAATTTTTTCATTATTATCATCTTTTTCGAAGCCTTTGTTAATATCACCCTTACCAGCGGTATCATTGTCAAAAATTCCAATGAATTTCTTATTCCACTTTATTTCAGAACAAGATAAACCGATTAAAACTTCTCTGATATGTTCAGAACTATTCATTGAAAAAATATCAAAGTCTAAATCGGGATACCTTGACTGTAATCGTTTATATGCTTCTTCAATATGCGTTTTATCTGTTTGTCCTTCTACCAAGACTGTAATAGGTTTATTAGATGTAATAAAAGCATTTTGTTGATCAAGGTTCCATAGATTATTGGTTAAATCTGCAACCAACTTACATTTATCTTTATCAGCACATACCATGAAGCCGTTAGAGTCCGTACCTAAGCTTAAGATATGCTTAATATCAACGCTTGCGGCCATGGATGGAGAATGAGTTGTTAAAATTACATGTCGATTATTTGTGTATTGCTGGATAATCTCTAACAATTTAATCTTGTTTATTACATGGATATGTGCATCCGGCTCATCTAACAGATATAACGTATTTTCAGAGCCCGTGTATTCTAATGCGGCTTTAATTAATAACAATTTCTTTTGACCTTCACTCAGATTCTTTGTTGTTAAACCTCCATTGAAATGAATTGTAATGGTCTCTAATATTTTTGAACTTTTAGGTGTAAAAGCAATATATAAATACATAAATAGCATGTCAATATTTATATACTGCTTTTCTATAAATACTTTAAAATTATCTAAAGAAAAATTAGTTGTCTGATTTAATGAATGTATAAATGTTAAAACTGGACTATCTTTATAATTTTCATAATTTGAAGAGTTTACAGTAAATTGGATATTCTCAACAGTTGTAATTCCTAATATTTCTTTTACGAAAGCCTTATTATCATCCGAGTCTGAACATAATATAGATAACAGAGCTATATCCCAATAATACTTATTTAAATACAGCATTAAAGGCCAAGATACAATTTGGGCCTGTTTATTTATCTCTTTAATATATTTAGAATATGACGGTAAATAGTATTTTTCCCACATTCGTTGTTCTTCTCCGCTATATATCGCTATTATTCGTTTCGGATATAGTGGAGTTCCGGAGATTGTTAGCCCTTGTGATAATTTTTTATTCTTATATTCTATATTACAGGTGCAATCATCAAACGTTTTATAGCTGATGGAAAATTCTGTTTCAAATGATTCACGTCCTTGGTATAGATTACAAAAAATAGAACTAATACATTCCAATATATTACTCTTCCCGCACCCATTGTTACCGATTAAAAGAGTTAAACCATTATGGGAGCTTAAGTCAAAGGTTTGCTTCTTAATATTCTTAAAATCTTTTATGTATAAACTTTGAATATGCATGATAACTATCGTCTTATATGGGTTAATTGATTACAATCCGCTCCAAATTGCGGGGTTCGTTAACAGATTGGCAACGATATTCGATGCTACATCTGCTCCAAATGATTTCAATTTTTCAATAATTCCCGGACGAGCCTTCTGCAGATCGTTGCCCGCTTCGGCTACTACGGCTTTCAGTTCTTTGATTTGACGTCCCGTAAGATCATCTTTAATAGCTTCAAGGAACAATTCTACAGCAAGCGATTGTTGCTGATTTTGCGTTTGACTATTGGAATTATTAATATTTGTCGTAACATGGATTGGCCCTCGTTCCTGGTCTTGCTTTTTTGGCGAAGGTTTAATCCGAGGAATTGCAATCGGTAATACAGCAAATGCCTCCAGAATTGCCAATAACTGCTTTTGTTGATCAAGCCAGATGCGTTGGTCACTTAGTCGTTCAAAGTCTGCAATGTGTTTATCATCCGGATAATTAATTTCTATGAATCTTTTGGCTTTTTCAAGCCACTTATAATAGGAATCCATATCCGGATAGTCATAATATGGCAACATAGCATCATGATATTGCAAAGTTGAAATTCTATTCTTTTGCTCTGTTATCAGATCCTGTATAGTTATATCTTCCATATTTACTCAAATATTTGGGTTTCAAAAGAACTTTTAGCATTTTCCATTACATGGTTAGCCTTATCCTTACAAGTCTTTTTGTTATCAATAAACTGGTTATAACAGTTGATAATTTGCTCTTGCACCGAAATTGGAGGAACTGGAATTACCAAATTGGACAAGTATGAAGCAGGGACTCTTTGCTGTCCAGCACTTCCTGTAAAATATCTCTGAGCGTCTTTTAATAATTCATCTTGCCGAAGTAACACATGCAAATATTCTGGGATGATAGAATTTGCATATACCCTTACAATATGAAATTCAGTAGATCCACATCCTCGATTATTTTTGAGATTTTTCACAATAGCAGATTTCCCATTTTGCATACATGGTGTAATCCTGGCCCAAAGTAAATCTCCATCCTGAAACTTTGTATACCCTTTGATTTTCGCTTTCTTAATATTTTTTTCGCCGATCCATTCTCCATATATGTCAGATATATCCTCCATTGGAATAAATGACACATATTCGTTATCTTCAATCATAGACATATCTGTTCGAGGGGTGATCTCTGCTACCTCATGAAGACGTACATGCTTGTATTCACTTGTAGAATATAGAGAATCTTGAGATCTTAGCAACGAATCTACGCTCCACGATGATAACTCTGAAAAACGGGCTTCATATAATAGACTTGATCTATTGTTTTTTGATTTGCTTACAATGGTATTTTGCTTCAATAAATTAGCAAGTTCTATAGTAAAGTCCTGATCTAATTCAAATGCGTGCGCTAATAATGTATTATATTCATTGATTTTAGAAGTATATTCCTCCACCAACTTATTTTGTTCTGCTAATGAAGGAAGAGGAACCTTTATATCTAAAAACAGAGGTTCCTGCAAATAGTGGCGATTGGTCGTACCATTACTTGCCTGTTCGCAGAATTCAATAAACTCATTCGTTGTCGTGAGTAATGCTAAATAATGTGGGTTTACTTTTGAATAATCTACATCAAAAGTCCAGAAATTACCTGTTATGATTCCTCCATCTAACTCCTCTGGGACAACGCCAAATGCACCGTTACGAGCATCTATCTTGGACAACAGGAATTGTCCCTTGGAAATCACGAATTGATTTTTTGTGCCAATTTTACTCCCTATAACTGTATCTCGCAGAAAGATTCCACCGTTGCGTACCTTAATGGTGGCACGCTTGTAATATACATCGTCCTGTATTTCAATAGCTGTTTTATTACGGGTTAGGAACTCTTTAATCTGAACCAGCGGGTATTTGGTGGTGAATCGGATTTTGGAGTCATTCAGATATTGCACACTCCAGTTGTAAAGCTGCGAGAACTTTACAAAATCCAAATACTTGTATGTGCTTTTACTCTTTAGCATAACTCCTTCGTATTGCCATTCTGATCGGTCCGAACCACTTTATTATCGACTATCTCATAGTGGAATTTCAATTCATTTGAGGTCCACATATTATGTTCCTTTCGATAAGGAGTAAACTCTTTGAGCAAATCGATCAATTCATTTTCGCATTCGGCACCGGTTGTCGTAATGCCAGCTTTTTCAACTTGGGCAATGGGGATAGTATAGTCAAATTTTTCTTTAACAATCGCCCATATTTCGGCCGCAATCTTTGTTTCTAACGCACGTCTTTCAGCCCGCTTTGCTTTCTTTTCTTCGGCAGGATTTCTCCGTTCTGCCAGGAATGAATCAATCTCATCGAGCTGTGATTGATACTTGGCATCTACTTCTTCGGTCGCCGCTTGTTTAATCGCATCGAACTGGGCCCGTTCCTCGTTCGTAAACTTCTTGAAAAACAGCAGGCTGGGTTTTACCGTAGCACCCGAGGCCATGAATACATCTTGCGGGATAGATGTGATTAAAATTATTTTGGCCATTCCTTCGAAAAGCTCTCGTACAGTTTGCAAATTGGTATTATTGAGAACTCCTTCCGGTAGAACAATGCCCAAACGTCCGCCCGGTTTGAGCAAGCGGATGCACCGTTCGATAAACAGCACTTCGGTCAGACCGCTAAGTTTGCCGACAGTATATAGATTCAGTAAAGAATCCCCAATGTGGCCATTAATTTGACTCATGGCCTGCTGATATACCTCTTTACCATATTTCTTCTCGTATGCCGTAATCTTCTGTACATCGGTTTCCACATCGGCTTCTGTTATTTTCAGCGATTTTTCTACGCGTGAACCGAAAGGCGGATTTGTAAGAATCACATCGAAACGATTTTCAAAAACGCCGTTGACATTTAACAATCCGTCGTGGTGATGAACGCCTCCGTGTCCATCTCCGTGCATAATCATATTCATCTTTGCGGTTCGGGCCATACGTGGATTGGCGTCCGTACCATAAATGCAGTTGCTGGACAGATTCTGCAACCGGCTGTTTCGATTTCCTGTGTCGAGTTCCGTGTTGAGCGCAGCAAAATAGGCATTGACCTGTTCATCAATAGCTGATTTCTGTTTTTCGCTCAGAGTCTCATAGCTTTCGTTGAAAAGCTCGGCTTTGATCTGCTCTTTAACTTTTTGTATGTCTTTTTCAATTTTCTCGCGCACATACTCGAAGGTCTTGATTAAGAACCCTCCGCTACCACAACAGGGGTCGCAAATGATTTCACCTTCCTCAGGGTCAAGTAATGCTACCATGAAATCGACAATGGTGCGAGGCGTAAAGAATTGGCCCAGCTCTCCGCGAAAGGTTTTCCCTAAGAATTTCTCGAAGGCAATACCTTTCACATCATCTGCCGTACGGGAGAGATTGTACACTTCGAGTTCTTTAACTATTGCTTCAAAACTTGCTTCCTTAATCTTTATCGTATCATTGGATTCGAATAGACCATCTTTTGCATAGTCCTCCTTTGTACGTTCAAATAATTGCTGATAAAAAGGCAGACTTTGTTTGGACTTTGTCTTGTCGTAGGCTTCTCGTAGTTTCGTAAATTCTTCTTTTGAAAAAATCTGAGTACCGGTATTATCTCGTTCATATCGGATTTTAATGAAGAGGACCTTGCTGATTTCATCAAACGCTGCTTCCGGCGACAACTTGTCGTTGTTTCGTATGATATTATGGCATTTAAAAAGCAGCTTACTGAATTCATCGCGCGTAAACGCTTTGGTCTGACTTAATAATTCCTTGATCTTTTTTGCATTGGTCAGATCTTCGGCTTTGGGTATATCAACAATCTCTTCAAGCCGTTTGGGAATTTTTCCTTTAACGACCTTGAATATACGAGTCTCCTTCAGGTTGGTGGTAACAAAGAAATCCGCTCCCGCCCAAGATGCATAATTATATCCCTGATAATAATCTTCTTCTTGAATCGTGATATGTTCGGCTTTGCACTCTACAACGATTGTTGCAGATGCTTCATCATTCTTATCTGATGAAGACTTCCATATTACAATATCGGCTCGAGCTTTACCCTGCCCACGATGAGAATTATTCACTTGAACTTCCTGAGCCATTTGATCAAGCGAATAGCCATAGATATTAACAAGCCGGCAGATGTATTCCTGACGAACTCTCTCTTCGGGGGTTAGAGCCAACTCTTTATTTTTTAAAGGGGCAAATATTTTGTTGCCGTTAATCTGGAGCTCCATATATGCTATTTTGTACTTTTTATTAATTCTTTGGGATCTACTTGAAGTATTTGAGCTATCTCAAACAGTACTTCTAAACTGGGCTGTCGGCGATTGCAGACATAGGAATTGACAATACAGAAGCTTTTCCCAAGCTTTTCTGCCAGCCAAGTCTGTTTGATGCCTTTCTCTTCAAGTACCTCCTTAATTCGGTTCATGGGTTTGTCCATTATATACTGTGCCGTTTTTATTTACGAAGATATAAAATATTATGCAATAAAAAGATAAAAACAGGCGAATTCCTTTTTCATTTGTTGGGTATTGTCCAAGGCTAAGAATTAATGGATAGCGACGTGAGGTATTAAATAGACTCTTTTTAGCTTACCTTTGAGATGAGATAGGGCTTTTCAAATCATGCTGATTGTATCATTTCTGTGTTCTATTGCTCCTCAATCTAGTTGAAGGATTTGCAGTATTATTAATCAAGGTAATAGCTGTGCTTTGGTACTATAAAATACGCCTAGGGGACAAAGTCGGAACAAAAAATTGCTGGCCAAAAGAAAAAAGAGCAAATAATAAAAGGCTTCCCCTGCGGCTCTGCCTAACAGAAAACGATGTAAGTATGTCGCCATAAACAAACACAAAATTTTCGGATAGTAATGTATTATGTTATGGACAATATTGCTTTATTTGCCAGACCTTTTATACATCCCGTTTTCGGTATATTCCATCGGTAAACCTCATATCGAACCTGTGTAGCTCGTTTCCCTTTTGTTATTGTACATTCCAATTTACCAAAATTGACGATAATTCCTCTTTTACTTTACGCCTGCCAGCATATCTGAAAAGCCGACTTTGATTGACCGTGTATGAGGTAAAGGCATTTTCTATGATACGGTGGCTTTCACTCCCCTGCAGATAAAAAAAGTCAACATCCCTTAATATATCCACCAATAGTTTTTCCAGCGTGGGCGTGGGAACTCCTGATACCTTTTGCAAAGGAGCCTCGGAGATAAGATTTTTCACAAAAAAGACACGGCTTTCCAAATCCACATATCGGTATATCATTTTCTTATCAGGACGTAGATAAGCATTACGCTGCTTGCCTTTCAGAAATTTAAAAACAGTTTCTGTCGAGTCTCTGTTCGTTTCCACATAGATGATGCGGTTAGATAAAAAATGATGTTGCAAAGGTGCGATAATCTCTCCTTGGTAGACGCAGAATTTCGCAAATGGGAAATTGGCTTGTAATAGTTTATAAATCTCCTTCACTTCCTTTACTGGTTTGGGGGCAAAGGTCTGTTTCATTACTTCGGCGTACATTCCACGTCCGGTTCTAACCAGCCTATTTTCATTCACTAGCTTGAACAGATACCATGACAAGGCAGGCTTGTTTATGCCAATTTTTTTGTGTAGATGGGCATACAAGTCCTCTATACTGAAATTATGATGGGTATCAGCATAATCTAGTATGGATATCACTGTTTCGTTATTCATATCATAGCTGTTTCAGAGAACAAATAAAGCAAAATATCGGCACTAATTCAAAATAGTGCCGATATTTTGCATTTTACGCAATTGTAACTCAACTCAATCGTCTTTTATCCCATTTCTTGTTGATTCTTATTTCTTTAATTTTTCCCCATTCTGCCAGAGAGATGATTTCATGGTATTGTTCCAATGATAAAACATTCTCCTCGCTATCCATACATTCGTACTCCCATGGAAGTTGATAAACGGTTCCCTCTTCATGATGGCCCATGTAATCGTGGAGTGTGTACGGAATCAATTTCACATGATCCTCCTCCTTGAGTATTCGCAAAAGTTTGCCAGCGTCGTGTATTTCCAAAGGAACGCCAGATTTGTATAGTGCAGTGGCGACTTCTACCGCAACATCCACATACGCCGAGTAGCTGTTGGAAACAATGATTCTCCAGCCGGGGCTGTCAAAATCCGATGCGAGCACGTTCAGCCGCGACAATCCCAGTTCCCCATAATGGTCCGATGCGAATTTGTTGAAATCCGTCGCACTGTCGAGATCGTATTTATCCTGCAAATCGCAGAATTTAACCATGTTGTAATATGCGACATCCTGTAATTCCAATGG
>ULRR01009257.1_pt1 | contig 11573 bp, 6 predicted proteins | sample 1955651 | NCBI WGS metagenome assembly ULRR01 (sample SAMEA4835688, study PRJEB28245) | human gut metagenome | biome: gut microbiome; material: fecal sample | place: Denmark | collected 2008
TTATGGGCCAGATACAAGAAGAAAGGCTTATTCTTATTCTTCTTGATGAAATTAACAGAACGGGTGGTATAATCCGTAGTCAACCGTGTTTGGTCCGTATTATAACCGATAATCTCGTTTCCGTCATAAGTCGGCAAATCCGGGAAATTAAAGACCTCACCTTGTTGCGGGTGGAATGGCCACATATCGTTAGAATACGGCAAACCATAATACTCATCGAAGCCATTTTGCAAGGGAAGAAATTCCTTTTGGCTACCTAAATGCCATTTACCGAAGATAGCGGTACTATATCCTTTCTGTTTCAATACCTCTGCGATCGTCATCTCATCCGGATGGATTCCGTAGTTCGAATCCGGTCCCGGAGCGCCGGCGAAACCGATACGATTCGGATAACAACCGGTCAACAAGCCGGCACGAGACGCTCCACTGATCGGCTGTCCCGCCAAGAAGTGTGTAAAACGAACGCCTTCCGCCGCCATTTTGTCGATATTCGGAGTGGTATATCCGTAAGCCCCATTAAAAGAAAAATCTCCGTAACCCGCATCATCCAAATTAATTAGAACGATATTTGTGTAATCAGCGGCTATGCCTGCCATTGAAAAGGCTGAGGCGGCCGTCAGTAACATTAGTTTATTCTTCATGATATTATTTATTGATATATTGGCTTTGAAGTGCCATCCTGTGTTTGGCACTTCAAAGATAACAGTTTTTAATTTATCCAAAAATTAATCCCAGTTCGGATTTTGCTCCAAATTAGGGTTCAAGACTGTTTGGTTATAAGGGATCGGCCATAAATAATCTCGTTTCGGATTAAAAGAACGTTTCACGACTTCTATTCCATCATAATTATGCATCATACCATTATTCTCTTTCTCAGCGGTTTTCCAACGCAAGATATCCGAATAGTAGAGTCCTTCAAAGGTCAACTCGATACGGCGTTCACGGCGGATTACCTCACGCATCTGATCTTTCGTCAAACCTTTTGGTACTTCCGGCATATTGATATCCGGACGCCTACGCAATTGGTTGATGGCATCATAAACTGACTGATCAGGACCACTCGCCTCATTCTGCGCCTCGGCATACGTCAACAGAACTTCCGCATAACGAATTAAAATAAAATTGAAAGCCGAACGTTCTACTAAAGGAATCGTTACATCATCCTCATAAGAAGTGTATTTCTTCACACCGAAACCCGTAGTCGCCACATCTTCTTTTGTGATCGTCTTTCCTAAATACGGATAACCGATGCAAACGATCGATTTCAATAAACGAGGATCTCTGTTCTCATACGGACGAGTCGGATCATAAAGCGGTGACTCTTCTATCGTCTTCCCGTCAATACAGAGATATGTATCAACCAGTTCCTTCAAGGGAGCCGGACGATTCAAGCGCCAGATATTCTGATCATAATCCGTTGGATACTCTGGCAATTTCGCTTCTATATCAAAGATTACCTCACAATTATATTTATTATCTTCGCTAAAGAAATGACGATAATCATTGAATAATTGATAAACGCCAGACTCCATTACCTGCTTAGCGGCTTGGGCCGCCTCCGCCCCACGAGAATTATATAATAAAGTACGGGCTTTTAACGCTAATGCGGCACCTTTTGTCGCACGTCCCAAGTCTGAGCTAGCATAGGTGTCCGGTAGCACGGCAGCGGCCTCCTCCAAATCCTTGACAATCTGATTCACTACCTCTTCCTTGGAATTGCGAGGTAATTCGGCTTGCTCATCCGCATTGGGAGCATCTATAATCAGCGGTACACCTCCGAATTTATCGGCCAGACTTAAATAATAGAAAGCTCGTAAGAACTTGGCTTCACCCACCATCTTCGCCTTCTCCGACTCATCCATATCGACACCTCCGACATTAGCGATGAAAGTATTCGTACGGCCAATGCCAACGTAACAGTTCTTCCATAAGCTTCCGATTAAAGCCGTAGTAGACAAATGTTCACCTTTTCCAATTGCTTGCGTACCATTCGCCTCGTTATAAGGCATCGCATTCGCTGTCAACATATCGAATTCCATCGTATGCAATGAACGCCAAGGTTTCAATGCGTTGTAACATCCCATTATACCGGCACTCGCATGCTCTTTTGTCTTCCAGAATGTTTCCGTGGAATATTGATCGGAAGGATCTACATCCAACCAGCTATCGCAAGCGGTTAAACTCATACAAGCGACAGCGACACATATCATCTTATATATTTTACGTCTCATATTATTATTCCTTATTATTTAAAATGTGACATTAACACCTGCCGTATAAGTCCGTACAGACGGATAGGCATACCAGTTGCTTCCCTTCAAGTTCTTCTCCGGATCAAAATCCTTCATCGGAGAGAACGTGAATAAGTTTTGCGCATTGACAAAGACCTTCAATCTCTTAACAACACCGCTTTTCAAGAAAGAGACCGGTACGTTATAAGAAAGTTGCAAGTTCTTCAAACGTAAATAAGAGGCGTTTCTCAACCAGAAATCATTTGTACGGAAATTCTCGTTCAAGCATCCTTCATACGTAGTCAAGATAGGCAATGTAGCGCTGGTTCCCCGCTCGGGAGTCCAAGCATCCGTCAACCATTGTTCCGGCAAACCACAACCAAACCATAAAGGAGTAGCACCAATGCGGTCTCCATATGTATAGACATCAGTTACACCTTGGAAGAAAGCGCTCAGATCCCAATCCTTATATCCTAAGTTGATATTGAATCCATAAGTTATCTTAGGAATCACACCACCACGTATCTGGCGGTCATCTTCGGTAATTTTCCCATCTCCATTCGTATCCTCAAACTTCAGATATCCCGGTTTAGTAGCCGCGGTTTGATACGGACTATTCTTGATTTCCTCCTCAGATTGGAAAATACCGATAGCATGAAGCATATAATAAGAATCGATAGGCTTTCCTTCTTCCAAGATAAACATTCCATCAATGATTGTTTGCCCCTTCAAGCTAACGATCTTATTCTTGATAAAGGTCATATTTCCATTTACCTCGTAACGGAAGTCCCCGATATTGTTCCGATACCCCATATTCAACTCGAAACCTTTATTGCTCACCTCGCCGATATTACGGATCGGGCCATCCAGACCACCTACTTGATCCGGCAAAGTAACCTTACGCAAGATGTCGGAAGTACGTTTATCAAAGAACTCGAAAGAGAAATCTAAGTTTCCGTTTAACAAGCTAGCGTCAATACCGACATTCGTCATGGTCGTTGTCTCCCATGTGATGTTCGGATCGTTATAGGCGGTAATAGCCGCTCCGGATTGCATCGCTCCATTCAACGGGTAGTTATAATCCGTAATTGAACCATCATTTTTTATCACCTTCAAGTTCATTAGGTCCACGTAACGGAACAAATCGATACGCTCGTTACCCAATTGTCCCCAAGAAGCTCTCAATTTCAGATTGTAGATCCAAGGAATATCTTTCATAAACTCTTCCTCGCTCAAACGCCATCCGGCAGAGAATGATGGGAAAATACCCCAACGATTTCCTTTGGCAAAACGAGACGAACCATCATAACGAAAGTTACCCTCAAATAAATAACGGTCCTTATAACCATAATTCACCCTACCAAAGTAAGACATCAAGACTGATCTCGAGGAAGTACCCGCTACACTCGGATTACTAGAACCTGCGTTTAATTCGTGCAACTCGTTCCCTAAGAAACCTTCTACCTTAGCGGAAAACTCAGTCTTATCATCGCTCTCAAAACTATAGCCAGCCAATACTTTTACGTCATGGGCATCATTGAACTTCTTGCCCCAAGATAAAGTATTGAATACTGTAACTGCCAAGTCATTCTTATCACCTTTATAGGCATGGCGTGTATTCTGACCGTCATAAACCACTCGTTTCTCCTCATTGGTCTTCAACTGATATTCGTATACATCAGGCGCAAAACGAGATTGCAGATAATCATATTTGTTTAAACCGACATTCAAGTTATAAACGATATCAAACGGAAGCTTATATTCCGCAGACAAATTCGCCAACATACGCAAGGACTTATGCTTGTTCTCGCCCTCATCGGCCAACGCCAACGGATGGCGATAGATATTATGCCCAGGAGTACGGATAAAGGTATCCGCATAGCGACCATCGGCCGTATAAGTCGGGTGGAAAGCCTGCGCTTTATAAGTCATCTCCACTAAGTTTGCCACACCCGCTACCGGCTCATTATAGATCTGATAATGCGCATTGATATTAGCGCCGATCTTCAAACGGCTATTTACCTGAGCAGTCGTATTCACAGCTAAGGTATATTTATTGGAATCCGTTCCACGCAATACTCCATTTTGATCACCATAGCCTAAAGATACGGAATACGTATATTTATCATCACCTCCGGAGAAACGCATGTTATGCTCCATAATAAAGGCATTATTATACATGATATCCAACCAATTATTCTGCGGATACATAATCGGGTCTGTTAACATGCCTTGTTTGTACTCCTCGATTAACGCGTCAGAATAATCCACCGTTAGTTTACCTTCGTTCCGTTGCGCTTGGTTTCTCATTTCCATAAACACGACCGGATCATATACGAAGTTAGGCAGATAGGTAGCCTGCTGCACGCCGAAATAGTTATTATAATCGACGGTAAACTTACCTTTCTTTCCCCCCTTTGTCTTTACCAAGACAACGCCATTCGCCGCACGAGAACCGTAGATAGCGGAAGAAGCCGCATCTTTCAATACGGAAATACTCTCAATATCATTCGGATTTACCGCTTCCAACGGGAACTCGATACCATCCACCAAAATCAATGGGTTATTATCGTTCAAGGTTCCCTGACCACGAATACGAATCGTCGCCCCGTCCGCTCCCGGCTGAGCACCCGCTTGATTTACGTAAACACCTTGCGTACCTTGCAACGCTTGGGTCGAGTTGGTGATCGGACGATTCTCCAACGTCTCCGCATCCAAAGAGGAGATCGCTCCTGTTAAATTCACTTTCTTCTGCGTTCCGTAACCTACGACCACAACCTCATCCAACTTCTGGGTATCCTCGGACAGGCTGACCATTACTTTCGAAGAATTACCAACCTCGACCGTACGATCCGTATAACCAATAAAAGAAACTACCAAGATCGCATTGTCCGGTACTTCCAGACTGAAGTTTCCATCAATATCCGTAATCGTTCCGTTCGTAGTGCCTTTAACGACAACATTCGCCCCGATAATGGGTTCTCCCAAGGCATCTTTTACTTGCCCGGTAATCTTTCGTGGCGAAGACTGGAATAAGGCATTCGGATGTGAGACACTTGAAACACTCTTTGACTTAATTATAATCTGCCGGTCTACAATCTCATATTGGTATCCCGTATTTTTCAAGGCTTGCTCTAAGACCTCCTCTAACGAAGCATTATTTGCTTTTACACTCGTTTTCCTATTTACATTTACTTGATTATCATTCAAGAAGAACGTGTACTCACTATTTTTCTCTATTTCTTTTAGCACTTCCGATATACTGCAATCCTGTTTATTCATGGAAAGCTTATAATTCTGTCCATAGGTAGAAGCGGATACAGTGCATGCGAAAGCCAAGGATAACAACGCACTTATCTTCATGACTCGGTTTACTTTTCTGATTTTTTTCATAACTTTGTAATGTTTCTGATGAATAAATTAGCAGGTGTGTCGGCCTCTCAACTCCTAACGCCTGCCGTCAAGAACATTTGATCAGGAGGAGAAACCTAGTTTTTCCTCCTGTTTTTTATTAGACTCAAGAACTGTTAACAAGCATATCTCCTAGAATTTAACGTTAGACACTCATTTATCTCCCTTTATATATAGTTCATATTCATTGTCTTTCTCTCTGTATTTAATGGGCGACGTATTGCTCAGCATAAACAGGATTCGCTCCAAGGACTCATCCCGTACCTTAAACGTAAACCGATATTTCTCCGCTATCTCCTTCGGGCACTTTATCTTCCGCCCGAACCAAGGCTCCAGACGGGTAAGGATCATGCTCAAGCGTTCGTTCTCAAAACTGAGGACACCGTTACGCCAACCCGAATACTCCTCGGCATTAACCGTCTTAACTCTAACGGTATTCGCTTGTTTGTCGAAAACCAACATCTCGTTCGGGTTCAATATCACCTCACGCCTGTTCTTCACATTGGGACCTCCCAAGCCAATCTTCACCTTACCGTTTAACAGGATCGTCTCCAATTTGCTCTCGGAGTCATAATTGAAAACCTCGAAGGCCGTGCCCAAGGCCGTTACATCCATGTTCTTGGTATGCACGGTAAATGGTCTTTCCCAATCTTTCGCCACGTCGAAGAAGGCTTGCCCTTTTAATTCCACATCACGGGTCTTGCCATCGAAACTCTTTGGGTAGATCAATTGGCTATTAGGCCCCATTCTCACGGTCGTACCGTCCGATAAGGAAACCGACTCTATGCAACGGACACCGGAGGCCATTACATATATATATTGATCTTCTTTCGTATGAAACCAATAAACTACGCTTCCTACACCTAAAAGTAGCAATATGGAGGCGGCTATCGCCGTAATCTTATAGACCCAGAGTTTACGGACACCGTTTGTCGCCATTGTCCGGGCTATGATTCGTTCCCACATGCGATTCCCCACCACGGGATTCACGCGATCCGCAGCCTCGTCCCATTGGGAACGCATACGCTCTTCCACTTTTGGGTCACACAGCAAACGTTGCCGATCTTTCTCATCCAGAGCATCCCGCATCAACTTCTTCAATATCGTTCTCGTATCTTCGCTCATGTTTATTATTCTTGTTCTATTTATAAATACACGCCACGACTCCCTCCCCCCTATTGGAAGATAAAAAAATTCGCTTAGGTTAATCAAATTCAGATAAGATACCCAAATACGATTGAAAAATAATCATGCCTAAAGCCTCAAGTACAATTAAATGTCCATTACTTATAGGTACTCTTTAAAATTATCTTTACGAAATTGTATTTTATCAGTATCTTCCTTGCTTTCCATCCTTATATTTCCGTCCTTTGTATTCAATGAAATTGGTTGCCGACGGTGTCGGCAGTATTTCCGACGCCGTCAGCAATATTTCCGACAGCGTCAGCAGCATTGCCGAGGGCGTCGGCAACCGATTTCATCAAATAGAAACGCCAAAGAGATAAACGTTAAATCTCCGAGGCATCCTATACATTATCCATTTAAATAACGAGAAAATCATGGGAAAACCAAGAAGTGGCATCCAAGTCAGTATTTATAATACACCGGGCAATGAACAACGCGGGCCAACATCCTGCGCACGAGTCATCACCAGAGATACCAAACGCATGAACGATATATGTGAGTATATTTCCGAATGCTCATCCGTCACCTCCGCCGACATAAAAGGTGTATTGGAGGCGCTTACTTCCTATATCGGCAGGGAATTATCCTATGGGTACAGCGTGGAACTGGAAGGATTGGGACATTTCTCGCCATCGGTAAAAAGCAAAGAAGTAACGGACCAGAAAGGAAATACTAAATCAAGCGCTAGCATACACGGCGTTAACTTCCGCTGCTCTCCCCGACTGAAGGAGATGGTAAAAAAGAACGCCCCCATCTTGGTTAAACGGGAAAATCTGCCCAAAACGGGAATCGAGGGAAGGAAGGCTAAGATGTTATCTTATCTAGAAAGAAACTCATATATAAATCTCACCGATTACGCCGGCTTGAACAATTGTACCCGCTACCGTGCGAGCGAGGATATCAAGCAATTTATCAAGGATAACGTAATAGCCAGCGTAGGATATCGAACACACCGGATTTATGTACTGCCTGAAAAAGAAGACGAGCAAAACTAAAACTTAGGACGAAAGTGGCACTTCCGGACTCTATAAATACGTGACCTAGGAAAGCGCTAGATAAACCAGATAAGTAACATGATATTTTTCTTCAAGAACTTCAAGGCTTCGCTGATCTGGTTCTCAACGGTCTTCTCCGAAATATTGAGTTGGAAGGCTATCTCTTTATAGCTTTTATGCTCCTTCCGGCTTAGATTAAAGATAACCCGGCGTCTTTCCGGCAATTCCTCTATCAAATGATCGATATACTCCCCCAAGTTATAGGCGGTGATCTCTTCCTCTAAGTCGTAGGAGGTCTCCATAGCGGACAAGACCGTCATTTTATAAAAGTCCTCGTTCACGTTCTTCCGGTGCTGATTAAAGATCAAGTTACGGGTGATGACAAACAGAAGCCCCTTGAAGTTATCATCCTCCCGGATGAATTCCCTCGACTCCCAGACCTTGATAAACACCTCTTGTACCACATCCTCGGCCACATCCCGATTATTCAAATAAAGCCCGCAGAAATGATAAACCTTTTCCCAATATTGTTTATACAACATCGAAAAAGCCTCCCTATCTCCTTCTTTCAACGACTTTATAATTTGTCTCTCTTTCATTTAGCATCACATATCGTTTCGCAAAGATAATAAAATCATATACTAATAAAAGTTAATGATATCCCAGTTCTCCCGGACTTCTTTGTACTATTAATATAGCACGAGAAATAATGGAAGAAGAAAACAAACATATAAGCGATTTATTAATCCGATACGTAAATGGACTCTATACACGGAACGATATAGAGACCTTGCGGAAGTTAGCCTCATCCATAACGGAGCGAGCAGAATTAGAAAGCGAAATGGACCGGGTCTGGAACGAAGCGCAGGACTTACCTCAATCCGATTCCCATAATCATCTGCTTTATAAGAAGGAGGCGCAAGACCTGTTGGATAAGACACGTAAAAGAGAAAGAAGAATCTCCCTATCCACTTTCATCAAGTATGCGGCGAGCATAGCGATTATCGTTTCCATCGGATTCGGAGCGAAACTATACCTAAATCATTCAGCGAAGCAGCATACATCTGCTAGCGACCATCTCCTAACGGAAATAAGCGTCAATCATGGCGAACATAAGCAAGTCACCCTTCCCGATGGCACGGTCGTTCATCTAAACGCCGGTACCGTCATGCGATACCCAACGGAATTTACCTCTGACATCCGTTTGGTAGAAATGGAAGGAGAAGCTTTTTTCAATGTCATGAGAGACGAGGGCAAGCCCTTCATCGTCCGTACCCGGCAAGCCGACGTAAAAGTACTCGGAACCTCTTTCAACGTAAAAGCCTATCAAGAGGATGAGTTGATGGCCGTCAGCGTTCGGACCGGAAAAGTTGAGGTGGATATGCCCGAAAGCGTAATGCGCCTATTACCGAACGAGCAGATAATCGTGAATAACACAAATGGAGAGATTCTTAAAAAGAACGAGGACGCCCAAAAAGTAACGGCTTGGCTGCAAGGCGGCCTTTATTTCAACCGGACACCTATTAGTAGCGTTATACATGATCTGGAACGGATGTATAATCAAGCGATCGTACTCGATCCGAATAGCGTATTCGACGATTACATCTATGGCGAGCACGACAATAAAAGTCTGGAAGCCGTACTGAACGCGATTCAATATTCAACCGGCATCCGATACCGGACGGAAGGAAACCGGATCGTGTTATACAAAACGAGTTATTAACCTTAAAATCGATTTGCCATGAAAGATACGACCTAAGCATAGCCACATAAAAAAGGGAAACCGACCTCTGACCTTCGATCTCCCTTTATCTTTCCCGATATGTACACCCTTGGATTGGACCCCCTTGGAGATTACATAAATCGGACTGTTTTTAAAAGTGTATAAAAACAACCTTTAAACATACAAAATTATGAACTTTCCAACTATTACTAGGTATAATTGGATGTGTTGTTCTATTATTTTAGTTTTTTTAGCGTTAAGCTCCCCTGAACCTCTGCAAGCGCAAGAAAATCAGAAAGAAAGAATAACAATTCAAGTCAAAAACCAACCCATACAGAAAGTCTTTGATGATTTGTCGAAGCAGACAGGATTAAAATTTTTCTATGGAGAAGCCATAGCGAACCGGAACGTACAGGTTAACCTAAAGTTCAAAAACGCTCCCGTCAACAGCGTATTGAACGAGATCACCCGGCAAGCCAATCTTTATTTTAAGCGGGAGAATAACACGATAGCCGTCAGTCTCGGAAACGCGGGCAACGCCTCCGTTCCGGTGACGCAAGACCGAAAAGTGACCGGTATCATTACAGATGAACGGGGCGAACCGATCATCGGAGCGAATGTCGTGGTAAAAGGTACGTCAAATGGTACAGTTACCGACCTGAACGGTCAGTACAGCATCGAGGCGAACGGTAAATCGATCCTACTCATATCCTACATCGGCTATTTATCGGAAGAAGTGGCCGTAGGCAACAACAAAACCCTCAATATCCAGCTAAAGGAAGACACCCAGAAGCTTGATGAGGTAGTCGTGATCGGTTACGGAACACAGAAACGAAGCAATCTTTCCGGAGCGATCTCGAAAATATCCTCCGAGGTAATCGACTCTAAGCCGGTTACAAATGTCCTGTCCGCCTTGCAAGGAGAAATTCCCGGTATGGTCGTTCAGCGAACATCCGGACAACCGGGTAACGAGGAATTCGACTTGAACGTGCGTGGCGCCTCCTCCACGAACGGAGGGAATACCCCGCTAGTCTTGGTCGACGGAATCCCCGGGGATATGAATATGATCAACCCGCAGGATATCGAGGCTATATCGGTATTGAAAGATGCCTCAGCCTCCATATATGGTTCCCGTGCCGCCGGAGGTGTTGTATTAATCACGACTAAGAAAGGAAAGAGCGGAGCTCCGAAACTTACTTACAACGGGAACTTGGCGATCACGAAAATGACCGGAATCATGAAAGCCCCGACAAATTATGAGATGGCGATTATGGATAACGAGGCGAACATACACAACGGTGCCGCCCCACTCTATACCCAAGAGCTTCTGGATCGCATCTTAGCGAACGATCCGAACCCTATCGACCATCCCACCCAACCCGGCTGGAAGCTCTTTTTCACGAACACGGACTGGATGGACGAGTTGCTGACCAATGGCGTACAACATCGCCATAACCTAACAATCTCCGGTGGAGGCGAGAAGTCTAACTATTACCTATCCGCCGGCTACAGCAAACAATTTGGCGTGGTAAAATACGCAGACGATAATAATACCAAATACAATCTGCGTATGAATTATGATTATCGATTGGCAAAGTGGCTAAAATTAGAGACAAAGGTATCTTTGGATAACCAGAAACGTACGGACATAGGAAGTAATGGCGCTTGGGTGATCGGCGAGGCGATGTTTGATATGCCGAACTTCCCGATCTATAACGCCAACGGAGAGTTCTTCACGCAAGGAGGCTGGAGCAACGCGATAGCGCTGGCCAAGGAAAGCGAGACCGCCACGTTCAATACCCGGGAGATGAACGGTAACTTTAGATTGATCGCCGATATCACGGACGGACTCGTGTTTAACGCTCAAGTGGGCTTAAACTACAAAAACAAGAATAACGAGGATATAGCGAAAGCCATCCCGCTCTATACATGGGACGGTGACATCAATTATTATACGGGAGCAGGTAGTCCCGAACAATCCGCTGTAGATCGTACGACCGAGGAAACCATCTATCAAAATTATACGGC
>ULRR01039522.1_pt1 | contig 11569 bp, 17 predicted proteins | sample 1955651 | NCBI WGS metagenome assembly ULRR01 (sample SAMEA4835688, study PRJEB28245) | human gut metagenome | biome: gut microbiome; material: fecal sample | place: Denmark | collected 2008
GGCAACAGGAACCCAAAACGCCTGTGGGCTGGCGATGAACAGCGACAAATCGAGTACATGATACTGTTGCATGACAGTTTCAAGGAGGATGAGAAACCGCAGTGGCTTTCGCTTGATGAAATTCTTGATTACCAAAAGAGAATGCCTGAGCCTGTCGCTTGATATGAGAGATGCCGCAGCCGCCTCGATGACGGTTGCGGCATTTGATGATGACTTTTCGCTACTGCAAATCCCTTTTATAATATCATGGCTTCGACACCAGGAATTTTGCGGCGAGATTGTACACCTGTTTTATCTCTTTTGATGAAACATCCCACTTGTGTATTTCATCAAAGACAAGTTCAGGATGTTTCTTGCTGATGTCTTTCAGTGCATTGCCGATTGATTTTCGGACATATTCGCTGCTATCTGTTTTCCTGTCTGACAGCAGACGGATGGCGACGGACGGATGATCCTTGAAATACGGGCGGCTCGTCCACACTCGTAGTCCCTCCGAGGCTGCCCGGCGTACATTGGGATTTGCATCACTAAGCCAGTCGGTAATCAGAGGCACAGCGTTTTCATAGCCAATGGATTTGCAATGGTTGTCAAAAGCCATAGCCAAAATTTCCTGTACCTTCCAATTCTGATGTTTGCTCACAGTATTTCGCAGAAAATCCAAGGATTCGGGAATTTCATGTGCGGCATATCCAAGAAGGAAGATTCCTATTTCCTGTATCTGAAAATTATCTGATTGATATAGAGTTATCCCCATTGTATGACATTCGCTGGAAGAATGTGAACTTTGGAACTTTTCGGCTTCCGATTTGACGATCTTAAGACTGTCTTTCTCTGGGATAACCTTATTCAAATATGATATGTAATCATCCATTTTAACTGTGAATTTGTAGTCTGTTAAACATCTTCAATTTTACCGTCTGTGTCTGATGATTCTATTCAATGCAATGCGGCATAATAATTTATGAAAAGGTTTTATGAAGAAGAAGTATATCCGTCCCAAAGCATTGTGAAATTTAACGGATGTGCAGATACTGATTGCCTGCTCCGATTTTACCAGCTCGCCACACTTAATCTTGATTTCAAGAAATAGATGCCTGTCGTCTTTTTCAATTTGTATGTGATTGGTGGAGTTCTCCGTTATAAGGTCGTTAAAGCCGTTACTGGCTTTCAGCCCGAACCTTTTTACAATTTTATTCCGGATATTGAAAAGCAACCTTACAAGAGGAGGATAGTCGGAGAAAATCATGTCGTACACCTCCTGTGCCGTAATCTGCTTTTTCGTACATACGCTTATCGAATATTTGTCTATGTAGTCCATTTTACTGTTTTTTATTGCAATATTGCACGTTTATAATTTGACAAACCATTTTCTATTCGGTTAAAAAACATTCCCCATCAATGTCTCTAATATGGATGACAAGAATATTCGTACCATTCTCAAACTGTAGAACCCCTTTGTCCGGCTCTACACTCTTGACAATCCCAGTCGCCGTATGATAACTTCCACCCTCTTTCTTATCATCAGGCACAAAATAAGTAACACTAATAGTCGGCTTTTCATCCAATGATTGCAGATAAGCCAGCTTCCTGTTCAGCACTTCAGCATCACTTTCGGACAGTTCCTGTTCCGCCTCCGTCAGCCTTGCGGCCTCTGTGATGGCTGCATTATGCCCGGTCAGGGCGGCAAAGGGAGCAAACTGGGCGGCACGGTTGTACATGGACATCTGCGGATGCCTTTCGGAAACATGGTGTGGCAGGTCGAAAATGTCATCGTATGGATGCTTCATGCCTTGTGTCCTCCTATCTGTTCATTACGTTCCTTGGCAGTGGCGCCCTCTTCATAATTCAGTCCTTTCAGAATGGCGTTCTTGCCGAACTGTTTCTTGATGTTCAGAATGGCCGTCTGTATTTTGCGCTCTTTGGCAAGCCTTTCCTTTTCTTCCCTCTGTTTCCTTTCCAGCGCTTCATAGTCTGTGAACAGGTCATACTGCACCGGAGACTGATTCTTGGCTGCCGTATCTTCATCGACGACATGGTTCGTGGTAAGATTGATGCGTCGCACCAGCAGGTTAGGATTGACAATCCGGTCGAAAAGTTCCATGACGGCTTCTGATATGAGCCGGGCGGATGATGTCGGGCTTTCCAGGTTGGCCGTGCCATGTGCGTGCTTCGGGACTTTCCGGCCATAGTAGTCGGTCGTTACCTCACCCTTATATGTTGTCCGTGCATCTTCATTGGACAGACTGGCTGTATCATAGCCGATGGTCAGCACGAGCTGGTCTGTAACCATCCTTTTGTCAAGCAGGTCGAGAGCGGTGCTTTCTGCCATTTCCCGGACTACCACGCGGGCTTTCCGTACCGTGTATGGCTCCTGGAGCACCTGCCCGCTGCTGAACGAGTTCGTTGCCGGCTTATAGGCTTTTATAAATTCCATCGTGCAAGGCTCCCATCCCCAGGCATGGTCTATCAGCAGCTCTGCATTGACGCCGAACAACTGGTATAGCAGTTCCTCGTTCCTGACGGACTGCCTTGCGATGTCGCCCATCGTGTAGATGCCGTATTGCTCCAGCTTGCTGGCTATGCCTTTCCCCACGCGCCAGAAGTCCTTCAGCGGACGGTGCGTCCACAGTTTCCTGCGGTAGGTCATTTCGTCCAGTTCCGCTATGCGTACACCGTCTTTGTCCGCCGGAATGTGCTTGGCCTCGATGTCCATTGCTACTTTGCAGAGGTACAGATTGGTGCCAATCCCTGCGGTTGCCGTGATGCCAGTCTGCCGCAGTACATCGCCGATCATTCTTCTTGCCAATTCGTGTGCCGTGACCCCGTAGGTCGGCAGATAAGCCGTTACGTCCATGAACACTTCGTCTATCGAATACACATGGATGTCTTCCGGAGCGATATAGTTGAGATAGATTTTGTAGATGCGCGTGCTGTGCTCGATGTAGTAGGCCATGCGAGGCGTAGCGGTGATATAGTCCACTTCCCAGTCCGGATGAGTCTTCAGTTCAATGTCTGACACCGATTTCCCGGTCAGCCTGTATCCGTAAGATTTGCTTCTGCGCTCAGCGTTTACTTCCCTTAATCTCTGCTCGACCTCGAACAACCGGGCCCGGCCGGGAATGCCGTATGCTTTTAGCGAAGGGCTGACGGCAAGGCAGATGGTCTTTTCCGTGCGGCTCCTGTCTGCCACAACAAGGTTGGTCGTGAGCGGATCAAGCCCACGTTCCACACACTCGACCGAAGCGTAGAACGACTTCAGGTCGATGGCTATGTATGTCCTGCCGCCTGTGTCCTGCATGTCTGTATTTCCAACGGGCTATCGGTCTCTCCGGTAATCAGACTTCCTGAATCCGCCCCACAGCCCTTTAAGGATTTTGCCTACTACCCAGAACACGGCTATAATCACCAGAATTTCCATAGTCTTTTCTTTTTATATAACCATATAATTATGCACTTATATAATTATGATTTTATATAATTATATATTATAATAATATCAATTCTATAACTCATTGAGGTTCGCCTCATTTTCTTCAATATAAGTCATTATTATTGCGGCTGCAAGCGACCTCAAAGGAATATTACGGTGTGCATTGAGGCGGATTAGTTCAAGCCGTTTCTTTACCTCTTTGGGAAGCCAGATGGCAAATCCCTGCTCGCTTATGCCGGTATATTTTGCGAGGTTTTCCTCAAAGGCTTTCTTGCCTCTCTTGCGGCGTTTTGTCTCCCTTTCTGCGGCAGGGTCGCCGTTCGCATCCACGACGGGTTCTTTATCCTTGCCTGGTGTCGTTATGCCCCGCACGATGTCGTCCAGTCCCATGTTCGCAAGCGGGTTGTCTATTTCCGGTCTGCTGTTCTTTGCCATAGCCTTTATTTTTTAAGATCAAGTTCCTCGATGATTTTATTGAAAGCCGGTTCAAGCAGTTCCGTCTGGTTTTTCTCCAACGGGTACAGCGTGGAATATCTCTTTATGGCCACGCTCTGCCTCACCATCGGTGTAACGGTGCCGACCAGCCCGAGATACCCGATGGTCTGTTCCCGTTGCCGTATCTCTTCCGCCTTCCTCTCGGCCGCGTTGATTCGGTTGGGGATGAAAATCAGGCCGGCTGACGACACCGACTTCAGAGCCTTGACGAATATGCCTGTGGCGTCCACAGTGTCCGCGTCGAATGATATGGGTATTATTGCCGTATCCGCTGATTGGTAGATGTATGCCAGGTTGCGGTCGTTCAGGTTTCCCGGACAGTCTATCAGTACGATGCCCGGCACTTCTTTCAGTTTGCCCATTACCTGCACGAGCCGCTTATGGTCGGACGTGTCAAGCATCTCCACGTTCCACGGGATCTGTGCGTCCGGTGCAGCGTCCTTTTCACGTTGGCGGTGACGAAACAGCGATGCCTGCAGGTCTGCATCTATCACAAATGAGGGGAAGCCATGCTCTATAAGATGATTTGCGAACAAGGCACAAAGGGTCGTCTTGCCAACGCCTCCTTTGATGTTGCTGAATATGACAATCTTGTTTTTCATGTCCATGCGAATTTATGCTATATAATTCACCTACAAAGATACAAAATTATCGGCTACAACAAAGGAAGGACAGTTAATAATTATATATTTATGATTTTATATATTTATATAATTATATAGTTACATCTATTTCGTATCTATTTGTATATCAAATATGTAGAATGTCATATAGTGAAATTGTACAAGAATGAATATAAGATGATTGAATTCATTTTATATATGATTATATAACTACATAATTATATAATCACACGATAGAAGTCATTTCCGTCTGAAGGCTTTTCAACAAGGTTGTAGTAATTCAGCTCCTACTTACCACCTTGCATTTGAAGCAATCCGTTCACATCACCATTCCCGATATAAGCCAAGCATCTCCGGATCTTTTCGGCAGGCCAGTTCCACCATTCCAGTTTTTCCAATTTTTGAATTACATCATCTGGGAAACGCTTCCTTATCGGTCTGGCGGGAACACCGCCGACTATCGTATAGGGCGGCACGTCTTTCGTAACAACGGCACGGGCGGCTATGATTGCCCCATTGCCGATGTGAACACCAGCCATAATCACCGCTTCGTAGCCTATCCACACATCGTTGCCTATCACGATGTCACCTTTGTTGTCCCAAGCCGTTGCCACGTCCGATTTCTCCAAATCCCAGTCTTCATAAAAGAGCGGGAAGGTGTAAGTGGATAAGGATTTTAAGCTGTGGTTGGCACAGTTGAACAGGAATTTCGCGCCGCAGGCAATGGAACAGAACTTGCCGATTATCAACCGCTCGTGGTTGATAGGATAATGGTAAAGCACATTGTTCCGCTCGAAAAGCAACGGGTCGGACACGAAATCATTGTAGATGGTATAGTCGCCCACTTCGATAGATGGGTCTTTCACAACCGCATTCAAGTACACGGTCCGCGTGTCGCCTGTACGTGGATATATCTTTTTCATCATGACATTCAGTTTTTAATAGTGTTTATGTTTCAGATAAATGACGGACTGCGCCCCAAGTCCAATCACGAACAGGTATTCCACCGTCCAATAAACGGCAAGGGGTACATTCCAACGGCTCAATCCCCACAGATAGAGCAGGTAGGCGGCAATGGTTGTCGCTTGAAAGATGAAAGCCGTCCGTGTCGCTCCCGTTCCCGTAACGGCATTCATATAGAGGTAACCGGGTAAGGCAAAGACGTAGTTAAGCAGCATGACCACAAACGGCAACCATGCGGTCTGCACGATGGCTGGATTGTCCGTATAGACACTGATAACAGGTTGATGGAATAGCAATGCAAGCGTAATCAGCGGAAAACCTATGGCATAGCCTAATCGGATTACCCTATTGCATAACGGGAATACTTTTCCCCGTTCGTCCGCTCCAATTAGATTGCTTACCAATGAGCCTGTTGTGGCTGCAAACGAATTGACGATGACAAAGAACAGGGTGGAAATGCTTCGGAGAATGTTTGCCACTGCCAGTTGCAGTTCTCCCAAATGTTCTATCGCCACAAAGAACAGAAACCAAGGGGCTACACCGATGAACGAATGGAACATACTCCAAACGGACACCCGGCAGACATGAAACAGTACAGCTTTGTCGAAGCTACAAGACAAGCCATAAAACCGTTTATCCATTTTACATAAAACATGGATTGCCAGCACTGCCAGCGAACACGCTTCGGCAAAAGACGATGCGATGGCTGCACCTGCTATCCCCATGTTCCAATGAAATATGAGTAGCCAGTTGCCCGGGATGTTCACCAATACGGCTGTCAGAGCCGCCATGTTCAAGGCTTTTGTACGGGTAATACCAACCAAGAACGAGCGCAAGGCAAGGAACGGAAAAGAGAACAACAGTCCCCAAATTCGCCCGTCCAAATAATCAATCACAGCATGATAGACTTCCGCAGAAGTAATCAGCCGACTTAGAATCATCGGGGAAAACAGTTTGGAGAGCAGACACAAAAAGACAGCAAGTACCGACAGGAAAAACAATCCTTGAAAGAATGTCTTTCCGGTTTCGGAATAATGCCGCTCGCCGTTGCGCCGTGCAATAACAACCTGTAAGCCCAAACTGAAACCGAAGCCGAGCATATAGATAGCCAGATACCAAATCCCGGCAAGGGCGGATGCTCCCAATTCTATTTCTCCCACATGCCCCAAGAAAATGGCATCGGTGATATTGATAAGTTGCTCGATAAGGATGCTCATCATCACAGGGAAGTTGATGAGCCAAATATTCTTATATGTATAGTTCATTGTTCAACTTGATATGATGCAACAAGTCCTGCTGCACAAAGCGGCATGACACATCGCATGATTATGAATTTGGAATAATGGCAAAGCAAGAAAGGACAAACCTGTTATAAGTCTGTCCGGTGCTGAATAGCTATGATTGAAATGCTATCCGTTAAGCGCAGCTATATACACACTTGCCATTTCATGTGGTTGAACAATCTTTGTTTTTAATATCCTAAATACAAAGGTAGTAAAAATAGAAATAGATTAATACTTTTCTGTATTTTTATAATCTTCCGTTATCATTCCATTCTCCGTTCCATTCTCCGTAGAGAAGTCCTTTTCGGGTATTTTCTATGAATTTGTTCAAGCGACTTTCAAAAAGTTCGGGCTGATTTTTCTTGATTTGGATAGTATCAATCCTGATTCGCTTATATAAGTCAGGGAATTGGCAGAAGTTATTCCACACTTCCGGATCGGATTGTAGTCTCTGCAATATATCCTTGTCTATGATAAAACCATCAGGTGACATATCCGGCAGAACGGCTCTTCCGGCATCAGCCCTAACCGCTCCATCCTACGGCATCTTTCCTTGTTAAGCTCGGACCAATTGCTTCTCGGTTTTCTGGGACATAGTTTCTGGGCTGTTACATTATCTGCTATTTTCTTAGTTGTACTGTCTATCCAGCCGACGCATAGGGCTTCTTCTACAGCATCAATATACCAGAAAGTATTGTCATCTGTAGGTCTGCCACGTTTCACGACTACCCAGCATTCTCTCTCCGTTTTATGGTTCTGTATTAGCCATTCACGTAACTCTGCTCTTGATTTGGCATCCAATAAATTATGAATTTCCATCGTCGTCTATTGTTTCAATTTGCATTTTGCAATGTTGGCCTCCCTGTAAGATAGATTCGCAAATAGTTACCCGAAAAGTCCTGTCTTTCCATAATGAATGCAGGACGTAAAGAATGCTTTGCCGGAAACATTCGCAGAGCATAGGCGTAGAGACATAACCCTGCTTGTGCAGTCCGCAGGTACATTCCAGAAAATACAGGTTATAAACAGCGCCTTTCTCTATCGTTTCGCATCTTACGCCGGGCAGTTCATTGGCTTTGGTGAAAAACAGGTCAAGGTCTCCAGCCGCCTGTTCATACAAGTCCTTATAAATTTGAAGTGTGCCACATTGTACGCAGTTTTTGCCACACTCACGAAAGAAAGTTTCCCTTTGCGCTTCCGTCAGTTTGGCGATGCCTTTCTCAAAGCCTTTGAACCAATCAAATAATTCCATAGTATTCAATAATCAATTTTCTTAGATAAATTCTTTACAACAATCGGGGATAAGAGTGTCGTGGCCAGTACCAATAGCCACAGGTTACCGCCCAATGGATTATAAGCAGAGAGAAGTTCTGCCATCGTGTTGCCACTGGTCAGTCCTGATATAAATTCAAAGCCAATCGTCAGTAAAGTCCAGCATATTCCTATCTGCCAAGCCTCCATAGAAGTACGGAGTCGCATTATTCGAGGCAAGAGTAACCACGTTATCGAAAAGATGCACACGCTTAATGTAATCCCGCTCGCAGGTAATGCCCATTCCTCTCCGATAGCCTTCGCCAATACATATTCCCGCAGCGCTCCATTGAAAATGGCTACGGGAATAAAGCAAAACCATATTATGAAGGATTTCGAGATGTTCATACAGACTTCTCCATCACATAATTGGTCAGATAAAGCCGGTTGGCTCTTGCTTTCTGTACCTTCACCATCTTGTAGCCACGCTTTTCAAAGAAAGGTCGTGCGGTGATGCTAACTTCTACGCTTATTTTATACACGCCATATCCATGAGCCATCTTTTCAACCTCTGAAAGCAGTAGGCTTGCCACGCCTTTATGTTGCCAGTCTTTGTGGACAAACATGGAGTGCAGATAGCCTTCGGTGTTCATGGAGGAAAAGCCGATAATACCGTCTTGTTCATCAAGCGCACCGATATAATTGTTCTTTGCAAACAACTCTTTCCAATGCTCTATGTTGTCTCCGCAGGAAGCCCAGTCTGAGACTTCCTCTTTGGTATAGTCTTTGGAATTGACAATAAGGACGGTGGAACGGAATAGTGTCTGACATTCTGGAATATCCAGTACAGTCATCGGGCGTATGCGATAAGTAGATTGTTCTATTGGCATGGCATGTTTTGCATATTGAGTTTCATAAATAATTTCGTATATCCATTCTTTTTCTTTGTCTTCTTAAAACCGATGAAACCTAATTTCCTATAACAGTTTACGGCCGGGTGATTTTCTTCTATTACATCCAGAATATATTCTTTATATCCTGCTTTTCGCATACTTTCTTGCAGTAACATAGATGCAATTCCACTCCGTCTGATAGTTTTGCGTGTCGCAACAAATTCAATGAATCCGGTCGTCACAGGATAAGACAGGGGCATCTCAAATTCTTTCTTCAGAACAAGTTTGGCAATAGTTCCCATAATCAAACCGAAACATTTTCTATATGATGACCAATTTGTATAAACTGCTCTGCCGGTGCAATCTGAAATACCTGCAATACCCACTATATTGCCGTTATATAATGCCACATAAAACCTTTCCGAACGAATACCTGGTTCAAGCGCCTTCGCCACAACATCTATATTCTTACGGAAAAAAGAGAAATCTTGTTCAAAGCCTTCTGCTATACACAAGGCTATTTCACTTTGTTCTTCTTCTCGTGCTGGTCGGATAATGATATTCATGTTTTCTTTATTTAAGCCATTTCCATTCCTCTTTTGTCAGTCTCATGAAATGCTCTGTGCGGACATCGCCCAACGGAGAGGTCTTGCCTTCTTCTGTATGATGAAAGCGGAAACCGCATTTCTCCATCACTCGGCGCGACTTTGTATTGCCGTCATAATAACCGCACCAGACGGCAGTCATTCCCAAATCCTCAAAACATCTCTTCAGCAGGCAACGCACGGCTTCGGGTATCAAACCCTGTCCCCAATAAGGCCTGCCTATCCAGTATCCTATCTCCGCCTCATTCTCTTGCATTTCGGCACTGTGCAAACCATCCCCGAACATGATACCTATGCTCCCGACAGGTTCACCTGTTTCTTTCAAGATAACAGCATAAGTTTCCGGAGCGGCAAAGACAGTACGGATGATGTTCAGGCTGTCTTCTACGGACGTGTGAGGTGGCCAACCTGCAATAGGACCGATTGCAGGATCTTGAGCGTATTTATATAAGGATTCTGCATCAGATTCTTGCCAAGGACGCAACACAAGCCGTTCTGTAGCTATTTCTTTATTCATGGTTCAAGTGTATTTGAAAGTCCGACTTTAATTTCATTCCGTTTCCTCTGTTCCCTTTTTCCGTCTCGGTCCTTTGGTCCGTCCTCTGTTCAAATCGACATTGTATTTGTTCAGAATACGGAATATCGAACTCCTGCTGCTGAATCCGCTTACATTGGCTATGTCATCCATAGAATAACCGGCATTGTACATATCCACGATGGTTCTTTCCCGTTCAGTCCGGGATAAAGTCTTCACCGTTTTGGCCGGAGATTTGATGTTCTTTTGGAACAGCATGATATGGCTGGAAGATTTCCGCAATGCGGCTATTTCTTCCGGAAGGGCTCCAATCATTTCAAGAACCTCCGCTGCCGTAGTTTCCTTGAACAGTTCATTACGGCTGTCAATTCGGTCATGGATGGAAATCAGACGCACGACCTTGATCCTGCACATCTCTATGCAGACGGCAAGTTCCCGCACCCCACGAACCGCGTTACTGAACTTCGATACCACAAGCTCGTCGCCCCGGTCAAGGGCATTCATGAGCTGTTTCCATTGCGGACGCATCAGCTCATGGTCAGTCTCTTCCTCAATCACCTGTACACAGCCGAATTTCAACATCCATTCCTTATCGGCCTCGTATGAGTCATAGTGATTAGCCTTGAATATGTATCCAACTTTTGCCATTGTCTTATGCTGAAAATAATAACCGATGCAAAGATAATGTTTTTTTGTTTGTCTGAAATCATACTCCGGCATATTTATTCTAAAAATCGTATTCTGAACTTACTTTTTCTTTCACTTGTTTTCATTGGAAATCATACATTTGAATATGAATAAAAATAATTATCAAAATGTGGTTTTATATCGCGTTTTATGGCAAATATTGTATAGTTTTGTGTCGTTTTTAGTCTGAAATTGCAAGATGATAGATACAAAATCATATTCAAAATCAAGGTCTCTTTTGGCCGGGTTGGTTGCCGCATCGGTAGCCATGTTCCTGTCCGTTTCTTGTGGTAACGGAAATGGCAGCGCCGAAACGTCAATGAAAGAAGATCCTGCCGGAACATACGGAAAGTTCCTGAGTGAAACCAGAAACATGGACAACCTCTCGACGGAAGAGCTGGCAATTAGTGTCAACCGGTGGCAGTCCCTCAGGGATTCTGTCTTTTTCTATGCGACACAGGACACTTCCGGCAATCCCCATTCCGATCTGTACGGTAAATGCAACGTGGTTCACGATTCTCTCCGCACGGAGTTCATCCGTCTGGCTGGGTCAGCACCGCGTTCCTATCAGGACGTTTTTGTTCTCAAGGAAAGGACTTCTCCCTATTGCGACGACAAAGAACTGGCAGACGCGGCAGACAGTATAAGGTCGTTTTTCGTTTCTCTTGACAGTATTCCGCCCCTTGCTATTGAGGGCAACGGCATTCGTTCAGCATACCGCCGGTTACTTGCCCGGACGTTGCAAGACAGAATACATAATCTTAACGTGAGTTCGATATAAGGAATGAAATTATTCCTTTGAAA
>ULRR01035933.1_pt1 | contig 11515 bp, 8 predicted proteins | sample 1955651 | NCBI WGS metagenome assembly ULRR01 (sample SAMEA4835688, study PRJEB28245) | human gut metagenome | biome: gut microbiome; material: fecal sample | place: Denmark | collected 2008
CCGGTTACGGCGTGTGAGTTCAAGTCTCATCCTGCGTACTTAAGTAAAAAAAGAAATAAGAGCATGATCTATTCAATTAGGTCATGCTTTTTTTGCGTGTCAAAATGACAGACGAATAAGATGGACGAACATAAAAAAAGCCGGGCGTGAGCCCGGCTTCTATATTCATAGACAAACTTATTCAGCATCTTTCTTTTTTATCGAAGTCGTGATTTTCTGCTCTTCCTTATCAAAGTCTACGATAATCGTATCGCCTTCACCTACTGAGGCACGGATAATCATCTCCGCCATCTCATCTTCCAGATACTTCTGGATCGCACGCTTCAACGGACGGGCACCGAATTGGATATCGTAGCCTTTTGTCGCAATGAAATCTTTTGCCTCGTCTGTGATCGACAACTCATAGCCCAGATTTGATACACGCTGATACAGACCCTGTAACTCAATATCAATAATCTTATGAATAGCGGCTTTATCAAGCTGATCGAACATAATGATATCATCCACACGGTTCAAGAACTCTGGAGCAAATGCTTTATTCAACGCTTTCTGGATCACGCTACGGGAGAAATCCTTATCCGGCTCACCAGCCATCTGGGTATTGAAACCAACGCCACGGCCGAAATCTTTCAATTGCCGGGTACCAATATTGGAAGTCATGATCAAGATCGTATTCTTGAAATCAATACGTCTACCCAGACTATCCGTCAAACGGCCTTCATCCAAGACTTGCAGCAGCAAGTTAAATACATCCGGATGCGCCTTCTCGATCTCGTCCAATAAGACCACCGAATAAGGCTTGCGACGTACTTTCTCTGTTAACTGGCCACCTTCCTCGTAACCAACGTATCCGGGAGGCGCTCCGATCAAACGGGAAACAGCGAATTTCTCCAAGTATTCACTCATATCGATACGTACCAAAGAATCCGCCGAATCAAATAGATATTCAGCAAGCTTCTTGGCCAAGTGAGTTTTACCTACACCCGTCGGTCCTAGGAACATAAAAGTTCCGATCGGCTTATTCGGATCTTTCAAGCCAACACGGTTACGTTGAATTGCCTTTACGATCTTTTGAACAGCATCATCCTGCCCGACCACCTTACTTTTCAATACGTCCGCCATTTCCAGAAGCTTGACATTCTCTGCCTTAGCGATACGTTGAACAGGTACACCGGACATCATGGCAACAACTTCAGCGACCTTCTCTTCATCAACGGTCTCCCGATGTTCTTGAAGCTCTTGTTCCCATTTAGCTTTCGCGGCCTCCAGTTGCAATAAATACTGACGCTCCTTATCGCGGAAACTTGCGGCTAACTCAAAGTTCTGAGATTTCACGGCCGCTAATTTCTCATTCTTCGTATCCTCGATCTTTGCCTCAAGCTCTTCGATACTTTTCGGAACAATGATATTAGATATATGTACACGGGAACCGGCCTCGTCTAAAGCATCGATCGCCTTATCCGGGAAATTACGGTCACTGATATATCTTTCTGTCAATTTTACACACGCTTGTAAAGCATCTTCAGTATAGATCACGTTATGGTGCTCCTCATAACGAGGTTTGATATTACGCAAGATCTGCAAAGTTTCTTCCGCCGTAGTCGGATCAACGATCACTTTCTGGAAACGACGTTCCAACGCACCGTCTTTCTCGATATTCTTACGATATTCATCCAAAGTAGTAGCGCCAATGCATTGAATCTCACCACGAGCCAACGCAGGTTTCAGCATATTCGCCGCATCCATAGATCCGGAAGCGGAACCAGCGCCAACAATCGTATGAATCTCATCGATAAAGAGGATGATATTCGGGTTCTTCGATAACTCATTCAAGATAGCCTTAATACGTTCCTCGAATTGTCCGCGGTATTTCGTACCGGCGACAATAGAAGCCATATCCAAGCTAATCACACGCTTATCGAATAACACCCGGGAAACCTTACGCTGAATAATGCGTAAAGCCAATCCCTCTACGATAGCCGACTTACCCACACCCGGCTCACCAATCAATACCGGATTATTTTTCTTCCTACGGCTTAATATCTGGGCCAAACGCTCGATCTCCTTCTCACGTCCCACAATCGGGTCTAGACGGTTTTCTGCGGCGGCACGTGTCATATCCGTTCCGAAGTTATCCAGAACAGGTGTATCATTAGGGGATTTCGGTTGAGCGGCTCCCGCTCCAGTACCGGAAGAGGGGCGAGATGCCTCACGACGAGAGGAGAAACCTTCGTCCTCGTCATCTTCGTCATCATCCGTATATCCGTCGCTGATCTCGTCGAATTCCTCCATATTATTCAAACCGGTTCCGCTTACTAATATATTATATGCGGAACGATAAGTAATACCCGCATCGTTCAACACCTTGGCGGCTACGTTAAACTCCTCTTTCAATATCGCCAATAGGAGATGTTCCGTATCGGTCTCATCTTCCTTGAATAAACGAGATTCCAGCATACTCATACGCAAGACACGTTCTGTAGTCTTACTTATAGCGATCTCATGCTGGACAGAATCCTCAGAATCGAATGTGTTCTTTATTTCTTGCTCAATCTTGCGTTTAATATCCATCGGATCGGTATGTAGCTCTCGCAAGACACGCATTGCCTCGCCTTCGCCTTCCCGGATGATGCCTAGCATCAAATGTTCCGGCCCGATATAGCTATTCTGGAGTCTAGCCGCTTCTTCACGGCTATACTCAATCACGTCAATCAATCTTTTCGAATAATTTTTCATACTATATTATATATGTACTGATTACGCAAAGTTACATAATCTATTCCAACTATCATCAAATTTCGTGCCATTATTCCTTAATAAGCCTTGAAAAGCCCGGAGGCGCAAAATTTCAAGACAAATTCTTTCGTAGTATACGGAAAAACCTTACCTTAGTGCAATTTTTCAGAGGTGAGATATTGAGTGTAATTAATATAAAACTAAATGGTTGATCAAGACAGAATTATTAAGATTAACATCGAAGAGGAAATGAAATCGGCATACATTGATTATTCAATGTCTGTCATTGTTTCACGTGCTCTTCCTGATGTTAGGGATGGCTTTAAGCCGTTTCACCGCCGTATTTTATTTGGAATGAATGAACTGGGTAACACATCCGACAAACCTTATAAAAAATCTGCGAGAATAGTTGGTGAAGTTTTAGGTAAATATCATCCACATGGCGACTCGTCTGTATATTTCGCCATGGTTCGTATGGCCCAGACATGGTCTATGCGTTATCCGTTAGTAGACGGACAAGGTAACTTCGGTTCAGTGGACGGTGATAGTCCTGCCGCTATGCGTTATACAGAGGCACGGCTGAGTAAACTCGCCGAAGAAATGCTCCGGGATATCGATAAGGACACGGTAGATTTCCAGCTTAACTTCGATGATACGTTGAAGGAGCCGACCGTATTGCCGACTCGTGTTCCTAACTTACTTGTAAATGGTGGATCGGGTATCGCCGTTGGTATGGCTACGAATATGCCGACTCATAACTTGAGCGAGGTATTAGATGGTTGTATCGCTTATATCGATGCCAAGGGAGATATCGAGGTAGAGGGCTTAATGCAATATATCAAGGCTCCGGACTTCCCTACAGGCGCTACAATTTATGGCTACGCAGGCGTGAAAGACGCTTTCGAGACGGGTAGGGGACGTATCATCCTTCGCGGTAAAGCCGAGATTGAGGTGGAGAATAATCATGAGAAGATTATTATTACCGAGATTCCTTATTTGGTAAATAAGGCTGAGTTGATCAAGTATATCGCTGACCTAGTAAACGAGAAGCGTATCGATGGCATTTCCAATGTCAATGACGAGTCCGACCGTAGCGGTATGCGTATCGTAGTTGACGTGAAACGTGACGCGAACTCGAGTGTCGTACTGAATAAATTGTATAAGCTTACGGCTCTGCAATCCTCATTCAGCGTTAATAATATCGCTTTGGTGAACGGCCGTCCGAGGTTGCTTAACTTAAAAGACTTAATCAAGGCGTTTGTTGAGCACCGTCATGAGGTCGTTATCCGGCGTACAAAATATGAATTGAGGAAAGCGGAAGAGAGAGCCCATATATTGGAAGGCTTGATCATCGCTTCCGATAATATAGACGAGGTAATCGCGATTATCAAGTCTTCCAAGAGCCCGCAAGAGGCTATCGAGCGTTTGATCGAACGTTTCTCTTTATCTGAGCTTCAAGCACGTGCGATTGTCGAGATGAGACTTCGTCAGTTGACAGGTCTGGAACAAGACAAATTGCGTGCGGAATATGAGGAGATCGAGAAGTTGATCGCTTATTTGAATGAGATTCTGGAGAATGAGGACCTTTGTATGAAGGTTATCAAAGATGAATTATTGGAAATCAAGGATAAATTTGGCGACGAACGTAAGACGGATATCGTTTACGCCTCTGAGGAATTAAATCCGGAGGATTTCTATGCGGATGATGAGATGATCATTACCGTATCTCATATGGGATATATCAAACGTACCCCGTTAAGTGAGTTCCGTGCGCAAGGCCGTGGTGGTGTAGGAGCGAAGGGTTCCGAGACTAGAGACGAGGATTTCGTTGAGTATATCTATCCGGCATCCATGCACGCAACCTTATTATTCTTCACGGCAAAAGGTAAATGTTATTGGTTGAAGGTATTCGAGATTCCGGAAGGAGCTAAGAACGCTAAAGGACGTGCGATCCAGAATCTTCTGAATATCGAGCCGGATGATAAGGTACAAGCTTTTATACGTGTTAAGAAATTAACCACCGATACGGAATTCATTAATTCTCATTACCTATTATTCTGTACGAAGAAAGGTGTGATCAAAAAGACCTTGTTGGAGGCCTATTCCCGTCCTCGTCAAAACGGTGTGAACGCTATTACATTGCGTGAAGACGATGGCTTGATCCAAGTATGTATGACGAATGGCAACAACGAGGTGATCATAGCGAACCGTAACGGCCGGGCGATCCGTTTCCATGAAAGCGCGGTACGTGTAATGGGCCGTACGGCTTCCGGAGTGAAAGGTATGACTTTGGACGAGGATAATACCGATGAAGTCGTAGGTATGATCTGTATCAAGGACAAGGAAAAAGAGACCGTACTCGTCGTATCTGAGCAGGGATATGGAAAACGTTCCTCTATCGAGGATTATCGTATAACGAATCGTGGCGGTAAAGGCGTAAAAACCATTAATATCACGGAGAAGACCGGCAAATTAGTTGCCATCAAGAATGTTACGGACGAGAACGATTTAATGATTATCAATAAGTCGGGTATCGCTATCCGTATGAAAGTGGCCGATTTAAACGTAATAGGACGTGCTACTCAAGGTGTTCGTTTGATTAATCTGGAAAAGCGTAACGACGAAATCGCTTCTGTATGTAAAGTATTGTCTGAGAGCGAGGAGGAGATAGCCGAGCAAAAAGCGGAACAAGAAGCCAGACAAGAGAATGAGGGAAGAGAGTTCAGTGAGAATCAAGCTAGTCTAGGTACCGATGTTGATCTGCCGGAATCAGAGGAGGATAACGAACAAAATGATAACGAAGAAATAACTGAATAATTTTAAACAAATAGAAATATTAATCTCAAAATTACTATCGCAATGAAACGAGTATTATTAACAGTGGCACTATGTGTCGCAGCATCGGTCTCTTTTGCACAGAAAAAAGCTGTAAATGAGGCTCAAAGTATAGCTAAGGGTTCAACTCCTGATTTCTCGGAAGCCAGAACTCTTATTAAAGGAGCTTTGGAAAATCCAGAAACAAAGGATGACGCTAAAACTTGGTATGTTGCCGGTTTTATCGAGGATCAACAGTTCAGCAACGAAAGAACTAAACAAGTCTTGGGCCAACAACCGGACGAGCCTGTTATGTACGAGGCATTGGGTAGTATTTTGCCATACTTTGAGAAAGCATATGAGTTAGATCAACTTCCTAATGAAAAAGGAAAAGTTAAACCTAAGTTCACGAAAGATATCAAAGGTATCCTAGGAGCAAACCACGTATATTACATCAATGGTGGTGCTTACTATTTCGATCAGAAAGATTATAACAAAGCTTACGATTTCTTCGAGCAATACCTGAAAATATCTGATATGCCGATGTTTAAAGGTGAGGCTGTCGCTGAAAGAGATTCAAACTTCATGACAGTTCAGTTCTATGCCGCTGTAGCAGCGACCCAACTTGGCGATTCTCAAAAAGCTATCGCAGCGTTAGAGCGTGCTAAAAATACGGATTATAGAGCAAGCGAGGTATATCAATACTTATGCTATGAGTATGAGCAAGCTAAAGATACCGTGAATTTAGAGAAGACTTTGGAAGAAGGTTTGAATAAATTCCCTGAGGAACAGTATTTCTTAATGAGCCTTATAAACAATTACATCTATTCTAATAGAAATGAGAAAGCTATTGAATATTTGAACACAGCTATCGCTAAGGATTCCAACAATCCACAGCTTTACGATGTAATGGGCCGTGTTTATGAGACTGGTTTGAAAGATTATGCTAAAGCTGAAGAGTATTTCAAGAAAGCATTGGCGATCAATCCGGACTATATCGAATCTCTCTCTAACTTAGGTCGTGTATATTACAACCAAGGTGTAAACAAGCAAGGTGAGGCTAATATGATCAACGACGCAAAACAATATCAAGAGGAATTAGGCAAAGCTAAGGAATTCTTTAAGCTAGCTCTTCCTTACTTTGAGAAAGCTCACCAAATGAAACCAGAAGAAAGAGAATATATGACTGCTTTAAGAGGTATTTACTACAACTTGAATATGGGTGATAAATTCGATGCTATTGAAGCAGAGATGAATAAGTAATTTCTTCTTTCAGAATAAATTGGAACCGTCTAGTAATATAAGGTTACTAGGCGGTTTTTTATTTGTGTATCATGTATTGGAGTAGTCATTTTTTGATCGCTTATAATACTATTAAACATAATGGGAATTATAAAATTAATAGCAAGATAAGGATAAATTAGTGCATTCAAGCAAAGCTTGTAGCTGCTTTGAGTAAAGACACAGATCTTTTCACGGCTGTGAAACGTTTGTTTCATGGATGTGAAAAGATCGTATCACAGCTGTGAAAAGATCAGATCACCTATATGAAAAGATTAATTCAGCTTGACGCAACTATTTGATTCGCTATTAACTCCTTCAAATAAAGCATGACTTTCGGATGACTTAATGGCATGTCCTCTAGGATTTCTTTAAGCTCTCGCGTACTGATATCAAATGAAACCAGATCTGAATGATATGAGAAATGAATGTTTATGTCTGGATTACTGCCTATAAGCATAGCCATTGTACCCGCCAAATCTCCCCAAGGCGGACAATCAATATGAGATGAGACAAAACAAGCAACAACTACCGTACCTTTTCCCTGTATGGAAGATATTTCCACATTCCCGCCTGTTTGCTCCGCGTTTTGTATCAAGAAAGGTAAGCCTAGACCCACTTTTCGTGTCGTGCGAGTCGTATAAAACGGATTACGGATCAGAGAGACTGTTTCCGGATCCATACCACAGCCATTATCCGCGATACGAATACATATGGATGTGTCCTTTATCTGTATATCTATCTCTATGTCAGAAGCTTTTGCTCTGATACTATTAGCGGTTATATCCGTGATATGAAACGAGAGATTATCCATGAGAGGCGAAAATTAAGTGATTGTCTTTTTGATCAAAAGCCTTTCGTAAGCCATCGAAGGTTAATTCCTCCGTTTGCCAAATGGAGGGCTGAGTACCTATTTGTTCGGGGCAATGAGCATCCGAGGCTGAGTATTGAGTCTGCTCTTTCAAATACCCGTGAATAGACAATAACTTACTGTATCTTTGCTGATTATTATATTCAATAGCATCTAAAGATAAGCAGGGGTCTATAAAACCTAATTGACTGATCAAGCTGAATGACGGACGTTCTACATGGGCGGCTACAAATAGAGCATCCACCTTACGTGCTTGAGCGGCTATTTGGTTTACGCTTTGATCCAAGGCGGAGAGCAAAAGATAGGGTACTTCTCCTAGAATCTCATTCTCCGCATTCACCCAAACTTGATCGCCAAAACGTTCCGGATCATTTGGAATTGGAGGGAGATGCTCTTCTAAATATCGTTGGAATCGCTTACGGGATTCATCGGTCGGGAAATAAACCAGACAATGCGCTTCCTCACGGGTCGTAACTTCTACGCCCGCAAAGACCCTTAGTCCGAATCTCTCGCCAAGGGATTGAATCTCCGGGCATTGTAAGGTCGTATTATGATCCGTAATGGCAATAGCATCCAAACCTTTCGCTAAGGAACGACGCACGATCTCCGACGGGCTCATTTCCAGACTGCCACATGGCGACAGGCAAGTATGGATATGTAAATCAGCTAAATACTGTTTCATCCATTCTCATTCTGTAATAAGCGGTAAATCATACCGGAAGCCTCGAACGCGGAGCGTGTAGTTCCTAAAAGAGGGACAGCCTCTTCCCTACCTTTTTGTAAGGTCTCATCATCCGGAGAGGTTCCGTTCACGATCAATACCGCGGAGACGTCTTTTAAAGTAGCCACGGCCAGTATATTCTGATGCGTTTGCATGGTAATCCATAGCATACCCTCCTCGATATGTCCCATGACATCACTTAGTAAATCGCTCGTATAGCCTCCGGTTATCTCTGTATCAAGGCCCTCTTCTCCACAAAATACAGTAAGATTCAACATCTTCACTAAATCACAAACCTTCATATTTAGCTCCTTTCTTATAACAATCCTTATTTAAACGATCTTTCCCCCATGTCTTCTCAACGATACGGAAGGCATGCTCTTGGTCTAGTTTACCGTGCTTCTCCATATTACGTTGCATAAATACGCAATCACTGAATTGAGCCTCGTGGCGTACGATATCCTCGGCCAAGCTTTGACAGTTCGGGCTGCCGCAAGCGCCACAATCGATTCCCGGTAGGTAGCACATCAATTTCCGCACTTGCTCCATTTTCTTCAGCATCTCATCGATCGTTCCATCGTACAACCGTTTGGGATTCGGTTGCACCGGACGGATCGTAATATGCTGCCTCAAATAGGATAAAGCCTCGAAATTATCGGCGGCGTATATCATCGGTACTTTATCCCGGTTCATGGATCGCTTCATGATACGCTCGGCCGTGAGGAAACGGTTCGCTACGGCTAATACACCTCCGGCACAGCTACGGTCGCAAGCCCTCAGTTCCAGAAAGTCTACGTTACGTACCTCGCTGGTCGTTTCCATTCGTTCCAAGAAATCGATCACATTATGGATCTCATCGATCGCGAGGCAACGACCGGAGAAATGTTTGGCCTCCCCTCCTGTCTGGCTCCATCGCATCTCTTTTTTCGTTAATGGCGGAGGAAGCTCACATTCCGGCTCATATCCTCTCGGGCGATTCTTAAGAATATGGTATACCTTATTATATAGGGTATCCATATTTATCACGCCTTTGATCGTAGATGAATAACCTTCCGCTCCCTTCAACGCCGCGATTTTCGCCGCGCAAGGCGTAACATAAAAGATACCGATCTCTTCCGAGGGAATACCTTGCCCTTCCAATATCTTATGATAGTAAGTGGCCGAGGCGTTTACCGGCGCTTTCACCAATAAAATATTCTCCACCAGCGCAGGGAAACGGACTTGTATCAACCGGACAATGGCGGGGCAAAAAGAACTGATCACCGGTTTTTCCTCGGCGTTTTCCATCTGCCGTACCATTTCCTTATGGATCATATCGGCGGTAAACTCTACTTGGAAAACATGGGTAAAGCCCAGTTCCATAACGGCGCTGATAATTTCCTTCTCGGTCGTATACTTTGAGAACTGCCCGATAAATACCGTGGGCATCAACGCTACCCTGCATTTATAATCAAATATACGCTGGAAGTCATCCTGCTCCACATAGATAGCCTCTGTCGGGCACGATTTCAAGCACTCGCCGCAATCCACGCACCAATCCTTATGGATCAAAGCCTTACCATCCCGGATACGGATCGCTCCCGTAGGGCACTCTTTCATGCAATGCGTACAGCCTATACAGCGGTCATTGTCAATCTTCAAGGCATGATAAAAATTAGCTTCCTCCATGGTCTACGCTCCTTCTTTATTAAACCATGTGACCATACGTACCGTGGTACCTACGTCTACTTGGCTCTCGATCGTTAATTCATCTACGTTCTTCTTCATATTTGGAAGTCCCATTCCGGCACCAAATCCCATCTCACGCACGGCCTCGGATGCCGTCGAATACCCTTCACGCATAGCTAGCGATATATCCGGGATTCCGGGCCCTTCATCCTTCAGTTCCAAAGATATTTTATCAGCGTCCAATTCAGCGACAACCGTTCCTCTCCAAGCGTGAGCCACGATATTCACCTCCGCCTCATAAAGCGCCACGACCACCCGCTTAATGATCCGGGGATCGATAGCCAATTGCTTCAAGACCTTCTTTATCTGGCTAGACGCATAACCCGCCTTCGAGAAATTACCGCCCTCCAACTCAAACTTAAATAGCATATCTCACGACCTCCTTTCTTAATATATAGGAAGGAGCCCCGCGCTATAAAGCTCTCCGACCGTATGATACATAGAATGATCTGTCTCCAGAAGAACCATATTGTTCTCACGAGCCAGCTCCAGCATATCCGGGGTTACTTTCTTCCCCCGCACGAAAAGTATATAAGAAACTTCCGCCATCTCCGCGGTACGGATCGTTTGCAAATTACAAAGTCCTGTCACCAACAGCACATCGCCACAATCCAGCGTAAGCACGTCACTCATCAGATCGCTGGCAAAAGCGCACTGCACATCGTTCTCCCGTTTCTCTGAGCCACAGACGATGGAGGCATCGGTAAGTTCTTGAATTCTTTGAATCTTCATAAGGTACCAGAGGTTACATTTTACATGGGCTAATGTAAGAAATAATTTCGAATGTCGGCCTAGTATATTACATTAATTACTATCTTTGGTACACTAACAAAAAATAATCCTTATGTTCAGTAAAGAAACTTATATGGCCCGCCGGGCTAAGCTGAAACAAACCATAGGTTCCGGTTTGTTGCTATTCCTTGGAAACGACGAGAGTGGGATGAACTACGCCGATAATACGTATCACTTCCGTCAAGACTCTACCTTCTTGTATTTCTTCGGATTGCCATACGCCGGGTTATCCGCTATCATCGATATCGATAACGATAAGGAGATCATCTTTGGCGATGAGTTGACTATAGACGCGATTGTATGGATGGGTACGCAGCCCACCCTAAAAGAGAAGAGCGAGGCCGCAGGTATCAAGGAAGTCCGTCCTTTCAAGGAGATCGAGACTTACTTGAAGAATGCCCAGCAAAAAGGCCAGCCAATCCATTATCTGCCGACGTATCGTGCGGAACACCAGATCAAGTTATTCCAATGGTTGGGTATCGTACCCGGCGCGGAGAAACCTTCCGTGCCTTTCATCATGGGTGTCGTAAACCAACGGAATTACAAGAGCGAGGAAGAAATCGCCGAGATCG
>ULRR01016048.1_pt1 | contig 11444 bp, 19 predicted proteins | sample 1955651 | NCBI WGS metagenome assembly ULRR01 (sample SAMEA4835688, study PRJEB28245) | human gut metagenome | biome: gut microbiome; material: fecal sample | place: Denmark | collected 2008
TTTTTTTTATACTCATTTTTAAATATGTACATTATTCTATTCTGAAAGGACTGATATTAATATGAAACGATATGGTCATTTATTTGAACAAGTGGTAGATATTGACAATTTGAAATTAGCACTACAAAAAGCAAAGAATGGTAAAATGCGCCTTGAAAAGACCAGGGAAGTCGTAGCCAAAGCTGATTACTACTTACCGCTTTTACAAAAGATGCTAATTGATGGGACGTTTAAGACCTCTAAGTATAAAACTAAAATCATTAGAGAGCCTAAAGAACGTCTTATTTATGTATTGCCATTCTTCCTGACCGTATTGTACACCACGCAATCATGAATATTCTAGAGCCTATTTGGGAGAAACAAATGATTGAGCATAGTTTTGCCTGCAGAAAAGGCAAAGGCCAACACAAAGGTAGTGCTCTGTGTATCAAATACGCGAAAGCGTATAAGTGGTGTTTAAAATGTGATATCTCTAAGTTTTATCCCAGTATTAACCACGAAGTATTGAAGAAGATTGTACGGAATAAAATTAAAGATAAGAAGCTTCTGTGGTTACTCGATGATATTATTGATAGTATTGAAGGGGAGTCTAACTTACCAATAGGTAACTACATCAGCCAATGGCTTGGTAATTTGTATTTAAACGAGCTTGATAAGTGGATGTTAGAGGACCAAAAATTACCGAAGTATATCAGATACTGCGATGATTTCGTCGTTTTCTCAAACGACAAAAATAGACTGCTCGAACTTCAGCGTACATTACCCCAATATTTACACGATGCGCTGCGTTTACGTATGAGCAAAAATACACTCCTTTCTACCGCTCAGGGCATCAATTTCCTGGGCTATCGCCATTTTCATTCAGGTAAAATATTACTTAGGAAATCAACCGCACGTAAAATTAGAAAGGTCATCCGTAAGGGTATTGTAAAACTGGCAACTCTCGATACTAAGTCGTGGAAAGGCTACCGTACACTCCAGAATTACCATGGCAAGATGATGAGTTACAAAGGCTGGCTCAGTTTTGCCACTACTCATAACTTTGAAGCGACTACGCGCTTTGCCCTAGTTACGGATTACTTTCAAACGGAATTTCTGAAAATAAGTAAGGGAGGTTACTCTATGAAAGGGTTTCCGAAACATTTGAATACAAAAGCTGACTATGAATACATAAGAAGAGCGTTCCCAGAATCACAGTGGAAACCGTGCTGGCAGGCGTTACTCGACAGTGCATATGACTGGTTCACAGTATTTGAGCTGGAAAGCAAAGAAATAGGGGAAGAGATTGAAGGCAAGGCAAGGGTACTGACTGAAACTGATGATGCTACGGGCAAAGAAAGATACTTCCAGAGCTATATGCAGATGAACCCTAACTGCAGGCTGTTAAAACTTGGATTTACCGAAGACGAAGTCAAGAAAGTGCTTGGAATTAAAGACGAAAGTGAATGTACAATAGTCCAATGATGTACGTAAATAACGAAGCCGGACGTGGCGAAGCATGGAGCGAGTGTGGAATAGCCGGAGTGCGGCCCCGGACTTGGGCTAACGCCTATCCTAAAGCATGGGCTGAAATCTATGCGCAGGCTATTGCCGAATCCCAAGGCAAATGTGGCTATGCTGATGCTAGCCGGTTTATAAAAAGAGACAACAGGAGGAACGGTGAAGATTCATGAGTGATATTACTTTGAATACACAGAGCATTACAGGGAACCATAATTTTGTACCACCAGGAACAGATTGGAACCTCGGCAGTGGCAGCAAGAAATGGAATGGCGGTTATTTTGGTACCATCATCGCTGATAATGGCATCCCAGCAGGTACTGCCGCTACGGGCGGTGATAAAATTGGCCAAATCCGCTTTAGTATCAATCCGAACATAGAGCCTGGGTATTTAGCACTGAATGGCCAAGAAGTCAACAGAGACGACTACCCGAATCTCTGGGAGTGGGTACAACAGCAGGTTGGATTCCTCGTGGAGGAAGGCGAATGGCGGAGCATCAGTGACGCTCCCAATGGTAACGTTTGTAAGTATAGTGTTGGGGACGGAAGTACTACGTTTAGATTACCGAATCTCGGATGCTGGGTTAGAGGTGGCGGTACGGCGGGTACTGCGGCTGGCGTAGGTGGAAACCTGGATGCTGGGCTTCCAAATATAGAGGGAACCTTCTCCCAAAACTCAAATGTATCGTCTTTATATTCCAGCACCGGTGAATTTGAAGGGGCATTTTATGCTAACCTACGAGATGTTGCTAAACAATATCAAAGTGGATACTCTGGTAATGCCGCAGGTACTTACGATTTAGGATTTGCTACTAGTCTTTCCAATGCCATCTACGGTAACGCCGAAACCGTACAACCGGAATCCATCATTGGTATCTGGCTCGTTAAAGCGTACCATGTTCCCGTAGATAATATGGGCAATACTATTACTGTAAATGGTGTCCCCCCTGATGAAAATGGAAACATTGCTATTGGAGTACCACAGCCAACCATAGCGACACAGGCAGAAGCAGAAGCAGGTACAGACAACACTAAGGTTATGACACCGTTAAGAACTAAACAGGCTATCGATAATCAAGTTGGAAACGAAGCAAATAAAATTCCTCGTTATAATAACGAAGGTCATTTAGTATTTCCTGATGAGTCTGAACTATGGATAGCATGAGGTGATACCATGGCGCAACTAACAAAAAAATTACATCTTAAAAAGGGAAGCACAGAACAGACTGCAAACGCCTATTCGACAACGGCAGAAGCCGGAACGGAATATATTTTTGCCAAAATAGACGGAGTAAATGCCTATATTGCAATCGGCGAAACAAGCGATAGCAGAGCAACAAAAGGGCGTGTATTAATCGACGGAGCGACAAAGGCAATAATGAACAGCGGAAAACCGCCGTATAATAAGGTGGAATACACAACACCCGGCAGCTTTACTTTTACAGTGCCGGTTGGCGTAACCGTTATAAAAGTAACAGTAGCCGGAGCTGGCGGTGGCGGTGCGTCCGGCGATAGACATCTTGACGGCGTTTATGGCGGTTACGGAGGTACCGGGGAAGGAATAACGCAAAACATTAATGTAACCGCAAATGACACTTGTTCGATAACCGTCGGAGCTGGCGGCAGTGCTGGCATACAAGGTGCGAGCGGGCACCCGGTGGCAACTGACGGCAAAGCCGGTGGCAATTCATCAATAAGTGTCGGTGATGCAACAGTAACGGCACGCGGTGGAGGAGGCGGTAAGGCTGCACATGGCAGTGCTGGTGCTAATGGTACTTCGTATACTGGCGGCGCAGCTGGTGGACGCAATGGCGCATATGCTGGTGAACATTATAGATACCCAACCGGTGGCGCAAATGGCTGGGTCTACATTGAATACGGAGGTGATATTTAATGGCTAAAAATAAATATGCACAATTGCTTTATGGCAAAGTGCTTTATATTTTTGAAACTGATTTAAAATTTAATGAATTATCCACAATTTTCGACCCGACAACGTACTGGGTAGACGTTACCGGCATGGAATGTGAAGTCGGGTACATTGCCAGTTTTAAAGAAGGCGTAGGACTTGTATTAACACCTCCTCCTGACATAACACATACAGAAAATGAGGCATTAGCGGCCGAAGCAAAAGCAAAGTTACAGAAAGTATCACTATCTGCAATGATGATGGAACTTGCTGGCAGTCCTACAACCTCGCAGGCCGAAGAATACAAAACTGTTATCAAAGGTGTTAGTGATGATGTAGCACTCTTAATTCCTGAAGTGTACCCTGTGTGGTCAGCGGACAGCGTGGAATACAAAAAGGATGACCGTGTTACCTATGATGGTATCCTGTACAAAGTGCTTACAGACCATACTTCGCAGGCATCTTGGACTCCTACGGATGCTCCGTCCCTGTTCGTAAAGGTACTCACTTCTGAGAACGAAATCCTTGATTGGGAACAGCCGTCCGCAGATAATGCTTACATGAAAGGCGATAAGGTTAAATACAATGGTAAAGTGTACGAAAGTCTTATCGACAACAACGTATGGGCACCGGATGCTTACCCGCAAGGATGGAAAGAGGTAGAATAAATGGCGATATTAGCAAAGAAGTTAAAAATAAAAACTTCTGCCGGAGTGGTAGAAGAATGTAATCTTTATACTACTACCGAAGAATCAGGACAGAATAATTTAAAGTTAACATAAAAAGTAAAAAGATCTTGACAGGTTTTAATTCCTAGGTTATACTTAAATTATAAAGTTTAACATAGGAAGGAAGAAATTACCATGATTATTGATTTTAGCAACCTTAACTCCCGTAATCACAAAACATTAAAAGTTATAGGAGAACTCGGAGCTACAGCACCGTTTATCTTAATCCCCATTGTAGGACCGCTTACCGCAGGCATTCAAATAGGGCTTGCTGTTGGGTGCGTTTACGACACCTATAAGACGTTTAAAGCAAATAAGATGTTTAAAGCAAATAAAACAGTGAAAGCAGGAACTCAAAATGAGTAGCCCATCTAACCTCACTAAAATACCGGGTATCGGGGTCTATCCTGGCCCGGTTCTTCTCGTACCCATAAATATACATAAAATAGACTCTATTATTACCAAAAAAGTCTGTATAGGTGACTTAAACGGAGTTAACCCCTTTTCTTACAGACGAAATGAGGCTGTAGGTTTTCGTACAGTTTATATTGGACTACCTAAAGATAGAGTAAAAGCTGGTATGTTTGCACTGGATAATGACTGGCTCATTAAAGGTAAATTCATGGTATTGACGTTACCAGAGTTAGAAGTCTTAAATTATGCAGCAAATCCAGTACCCATTGATTTAGTAAATGAATTTTTAGCTCAAATCTATAAGAAAGAAGCTGAGAGAAATGACAAAGCCTTATGAGTATACCTATACCTGGACTTTTAAAATTCCAGGCGACTATACCGTAGACCTCCCTGAGGAAGTAAGAAAAATCACCATTACTTGTGGTGGCGCAGGAGGCGGGGGAGCGGAGCTTGACCTCCCGTCAATTAAACACAGTGCCCCTGGTGGTTACGGCTCAGAAGTAAAAGAAACCTTTGTACTTCCGAAATTACCATATGATGTAAACTCTATTACTAAAAAATATCTACGAGTACACGTAGGTAAGGGTGGAGAGCCAGCTATTTTAGTGCAGGAGGAGGAAGACCATATTCCGTTCGTAAGAAAAAATGCTGAGGACGGTGGTAACTCGTCTGTAGTAGTATACGCCTTTTCGGTTCCCAGAAATTCCACTAATGTCCTCGACGCATTTACAGCATGTGACTCTGTAGAAGCCCATGGAGGCGTCGGAGCCTCACTCGATGTACATAGTGGCTGTGACAATGGTTTTAGTATTGGTAATAATAAAGGCGCTTCTGCTGGTAGTGAACTCTACGACTTTTATGGGCAGCCTGGATATGTAGAAGTACAATACTCTGTTACAACTCTTTAAGAAAGGTCAGGTACAGTTACAAATGTTTAAATTTATTAAAAATTTTTTTAACGCACGTGCAGAACTTAAGCGAATACAAGACCGTAACGAATACTTAGAAGGTAGGCTACAAGAACTCTGGAATGAAAACATAAAACTCCGCCAAGCAGTAGCTACACTTATGAATTTAGATGATTGGCGAAATGGCGTAAACTACTACCTGGATAATGACCGTATTAAAGAAGGCGTTAAGACTATTACCTCGCTTCTTAATGATAATAAGTCGCTCGCCTGGAGTAACGTTGAGGCTCTTGCAGAAATCAAAAAGCTCACGGTTCAACTTGATGAATCCTTACAATCCTCACAGACGTACAAAGAATTATGGCAAAAATCCAAAGCTGATGCCGAACGTCTTACTTCCCGTTGGGAAACAGAGTACACTACACTTGCTGCTAAGAATTTGACGTTGCAAGCTAAAATAGCCGAGCTGGAGGCTGGGGGTCCTATTCAATGATAAATCCTCTCCAAACAAACACTGGTGGGTTTAAACTCTATCAGGAAAAACGCCGTTTAAAAAAGATGATAAAACGCTATCCACTGCTTATTGAAGAGATTAAAAACCTTCACAGTGAAGTTAGTGAGCTTAAGAAAGTAAACGCTAGGCTTCAGGCAGTAAATGAAGCACTAAGCGCGATTATGAGAGATAGCCTGGACTCTGATGAGCTTGATTCTGTAAGGTCATTACGCAGAATAGCAAAGAAACTCAGAACTAAAAAGAAAGGAGACATAGCTGATGGAGATGTGGCTAGTAAGTAACGGAGCGGTACCTCCGTCAGTCTTTCAACGTAATATTAACATAGATTCCTCTAAGAGGCCACCTACGTGGCTTTATTATGTAGCGCCTAATAACGTACAGATGAACGCTGACCTTGAGAGTATGAACCGCTCCTACAAAACCAGAAAATGCCGTAAACGCCGTAGGCCCTACTAAAATCGTGTTAGGTATAATAAAATATAGGATACAAGACCTCAGTCGTATCTCAGAATTTCCTTTGGATTTGTCATCTTTTCTTCCTCCTTTCATATATACTGAAATACGAATTGAGGTCTTTTGTATTCTTTATTAAACAAAGAGGGAGACGTAAATGGCAACTTATACTATTACTACTAACCCCTACGGGTTTAACATTGTAGAGGATATGATTATTACACCTAATGTTGAAGCTGTTATCCCCACAGGTGAACGAAATTTAGCTACTCGTAATTATGAAAGTATATGGAACGTAACTTTTACAGTTCCTGCTCACATCACAGTAATTGCGGTTAGTCACTGGATATACGGCTATGGTGGCGATGAAAGGCCCCGACTTAAAAAGGGTATTCGTTTGGGCCCAGGACATGGTATAGGGCTTCAAAATGCTATTAGTGGTGGCGACTGGTGCTGCTATTATAACCAAGATAGTTATATCGGGGTGATTCCTGGCAGAACATATACCCTTACTTGCTGGGTAGATGGGTTTAAAAGCCGTTATTACGGATTTAAACTCTACTGGTCTCCGTATTTTAATAGTTGTGGCATCTCTAGACAAGATAATGCCTATAGTTCATAAGTGAGGAATGCTAATGGTTAACTGGATAAATGAACAAATCTCCAATCTCACTGAAATGCTAAAAGAAGCAGGCATCTATTCTGTGAACAGAGTAGTACCGGTGGGTTTGATTTGTCTTTCTACTATTGTCTGGCTTGTTGTCACTATTTGGCTCTTAGCGTCTGGCGACGGTCTTAAATCGTGGAACCACTATGACCAACTTTGTACCGTCTTCTTGACTCTTGTTGGTATTTGTGCAACATGGCTTACAGGTAACAAATGGACTAACAGTAAGTATAATACAAACGCAGGAGCTCCCGGTAAACCTCTGGCTCCGACAGAGTATAAACCAATGATGCCTTTGGCCCCGACCTTGCCGTCCAAAGAAGTAACTGACACAGCCAAGAAAGTAGCAGATGGGCTTGATAAAGTAGCGTCTAAATTGTGAGGTAATAAAATATGATACTTTGGGTATTTCAAGCCGTACTTGAACTGTTTGCTATGGTTGTAGCATATCTTACTAATCCAATTGTATGTCTTTTTGCAGATGAGTATGGCAACTTGCCTCACTGCTTACGCTGGTGGCAGACCTACGATAACTGCTTAGATGTATCGTGGATGATTTATGAAGACTGCGTACCTGATATCTTTAAGTACGATTTTAACAAGCATTATACGTACCACTATGAAGATAAAAGTGACCCATCGGATATTAAACCTGGTTACGTAGAAATTAAAGACCCCAATTTTACTATGGAAGAGAAAATTAAACGTTACTTCTGTAGATTATGTTGGTTATACCGTAACAGTAACTATGGCTTTAGTTATGAAGTTAATGGCCGAACTTATAACGGTGCAGACAATAAACCTTATGTAGACATTGACGTTCGCAACGACAACCGCTGGGTAAGCGTAGTGGAAAATGAAACCGATGCTACCTGGCTGAAATGGCTAAAGCTACTCACGGTAGCTACCTGGTCAGTATACATTGAAACCCAATACTGCAAATGGTTTAGATTTAGATTATATATTGGGTGGAAGTTAAAACGCTGCCTTGATCCCGTTAAACAGCGGGCAATGTTAGCAATTGCTGTAAACCCTTTCAAGAGTTTAGAATAAACTCTCGACTACGTTCAAATCACTTGAAACGAAATAAAGGAGTGACAACTCTCATGGAATCCATTAAAAACTTCCTGTACCGCTTTGCTACTGATGCTAAAGAACTCAGTGGCAACATTGCGTTCTGGATTATTTTGGTTCTTGCCTGCACCTTTTGGGCTATGCACGGTCATTACGGTTGGTAAGGCTGAACAGAAGCGATATGAAGCCCTACAAATACTCATGCAAAGACTGGATAGAGCAAAAATTAACTAAAGAAGTACAAGATACCCGCATTTTATGTGGTGTACATTCTTTATTTATATTGCTTTGGTTGTGTTGGGCTGCCTGCTTTGCAAAATCTTTTGTTTGATAGGATGGTGAGCTAATTTATGGCCTTTCCGAATAGTGACTGTGAATGTGTACAAGGGATTGAGTACTTTATTGACCCTCGTCACTATACTCCGTGGGAAGAAAACGGAGGCATAGCTCACATTGAACTCCCCTGGTGGTACCGTAACCAAATTGAAGCTGTAAATAAGAGAGTGCAAGAAGAGGTCAATGCTGCTAATGAAGCTGCTAAGACGGAAACGTCCGCATCACAACGTACTATTACTCTTGTTGTAAAAGGTACGTCTCTTATTAACCACGGCTTTATACACCTTGTGGCCCACCAAATAAAATCTTTTTGGGTATCACTTGAGACTCTCGATGAAGACTGGCTTAAATGTGATATCTCATTGCAATTTACTCATGTAGAATCTGGTGGTTCGGTTCTCGTACCGCTGCTTGGTATAGGAACTCAATTTAAAGTAGCTATCCCGAGCACGGTGCTCCTCCCGGGTACGCTTCTTATTACGGCGATTGGTACTGTTAAACTTGGAGATTACCAGGTACTATCTACTGAGTCCTTGAAACTCAGGGTCTATGACCCCGTAATTCCACCTATTAAATGGCCTAATCTTAAGTCTTACGACGTCTACTTCGAGTATCAGCGTATGATGAAGTCTATCCTAGCTGAAGTAGAGTTTCTGACAAACGATGCCGTTAAAAAGATTAACACGCATGACCAGGGGATAGAAGTCGTGTGGGGTGTAACTGACTCCAATGGAATACTCTGCACTGTCAATAAAAAAGAGGTTGTGCCACTCGTTCATACGGAGCGGGGTACCCTTAAAGATAAGGACGGTACAGAACTTCTTTCTATGCCTTTACACTTTGCCCCCACAGATGCAATGCCTCTCGATGATGCAACTGCCTTGAAGATTAAAACTACATTTACTACCTCATACCAAGATGAGTCTGCTATACTCATGCCCCGTACTGTCGCAGAGAATGTAGAAGTAACCGATACTGAGGTTCTGTCAGAACGCTTGGAAGCTATTAAAGCGGACCTCAAAGCACTGACAGACAAAGATAAAGGTCTAGATGCTGATATTGAGGAGCTTAAAACTGGAGACAGAGCCTTAAACTCTGATATCAATACCCTTAGACTATGCGTTACTGACCTTGAAACCAAACATGCGGAAACATCTAGTAAGCTCTCGGCCTTGTCCAGTGCAGTCGAAGAACTTACAGATGATATAATATTGCTTAATAAGCATATTTCTGGCCTGGAACTACGTGTTACAGCGTTAGAAAATGCTGAATAAGCCCCTCTAAGAGAACTATCTCACAGGTATAGATTATTATAGGTGAAACAGTGCGTAAAATCGGCAACAGAATGAATGAAATAACTGGCGAGCTGCCCTGTAAGTCTGATTATGCTCCGTTTTACTATAGTGTTTAGCCCTGTAATTTCTCTAAATATCTGTGTGATTCTCTTAAATTTACTTAGGAGATGACCACATATGAAAATGTTGTTAACTGGACCCCAGGCTATTACTATATTTCCCGTTGCAAAGGACGAGGCAGTTCCACAAAGTGCTAAATCGTCTAGCTTTGCTACTCCACAAGGCTACATTGTAGCAGAAACTGGAAATCTTTACCTCTACGTAAAAGGCCAGGAATACAAATTTGTGGATAAAGATACACACGATGCAGCCCTTGCGGGTGCCACTCCCGTTAGCGCTTCCAGCGCGCACGACGGTGCATACGCTACTTACGCCGAGTTTAAAGAACTCGAAGCAAAAGTAGCCTCTATTCATGACAAAGTAGAGTGCCTGGATGCCGTGCTGTATGCACCCTTGAAACAAGCGTTTACCGGCATTGCTCTTACAGAGGGTGAACATAAGGGGAAGAACTAAAGATTTTAAGGCAATAGAGTCGATGCTCAGGGAAATCCCGCAGCCGGACTACGAAAATCTCTGTAACTTTCTGGGCCTTGCAGCTCCAGAACTCAGAATTCTTGACCTCCGGTACCGCCAGAACGTATATAAACCTACCAGGGAATACGTTGCTGAGGAAATGGGAATGTCTGTCTCGACCTTAGACCGCAAAATTAAGGCAATCCTGAAAAGAATTGCTAAATACGCACATAAAGTAATGGCTGAATTGTCACTGAGTAATAATTGACTACTTCTTGGCAATAGTCTGAGCAACTTTTTGAACCTCTTTGTGGTATACTGAAAGTACAAAAGGTAGAAGAACGCTTCTACTTAGCATACTCTTAGTTACCTCAAGGAGGTTTTTGTTATGCCGGATAACTCTTTAGACCTTGCTAACTTTCTTCAAAATGCTGTTAAAAATAACTCTGGCGATGGCTGGGGCTTTGGCAATGGTGGGGGCTTTCTGTGGCTCTTAGTATTATTGCTGTTTGGCTTTGGCGGTGGCTATGGCTTCGGTGGCCGTGGCTTCGGTGCTGGTACCGCTCTTGGCGGTGGTGCACTGATTAACGACGCTGCTATTACCGGCGCGGTTGACACCGCGATTGCCCGCGCTCGTGCTGCTGGTATCAGTGATGACCTGATGCTGCAAGCAGTGAACGGCAACAAAGAAGCACTGAGTAACATTGCTAACGCTCTCAACTGTGATATGAGCCGTGTGAACGATGCACTGAGCAACATTAAGTGTGCTATCGACAAAGTAGCAGGTGAGGTTGGTATGACTAGCCAGCAGGTAATCACTGCTGTACAGGCAGGTAATGCTTCTATTATCTCCCAGATGCAGTCTTGTTGCTGCGATGTTAAAAACGCAATCACTTCCGCTAACTACGAAAACCAGATTGCTGTGCTTAACCAAACCAACGCTATCACTTCCCAGATGCAGAGCCAAACCGCGCTTTTAAGCGCTAAGATTGACGCTCAGACCCAGATTATCAATGATAAATTCTGCCAGCTCGAACTCAGAGACCAGGCACGCATCATTGATACCCAAGGCA
>ULRR01023390.1_pt1 | contig 11440 bp, 14 predicted proteins | sample 1955651 | NCBI WGS metagenome assembly ULRR01 (sample SAMEA4835688, study PRJEB28245) | human gut metagenome | biome: gut microbiome; material: fecal sample | place: Denmark | collected 2008
TTTGATGCAGCTTTTCTGCTTGGCGACATTATTTTTGTTGATGGTTGCTTTCCGTCCGAATTTTACCCCCTTTTCTTTGGCTATCCTTCTTCCTTCCTGTGTCCTTTCCACAATCAGGTCCCGTTCAAATTGGGCGAAGGCTCCCAATACGTTGGTGATGAGCTGCCCAGTGGCTCCTTCGGTGCTGATGTTGTCTTGCAGCGAGACGAAATGAATGCCTTTTTCTCTGAATCCGTCAAGCAGCATGAGTATGTCCCGTAATGACCGACCGAGGCGGTCTAATTTATAGACTATGAGGGTGTCTCCCTGCCTGATGAATGACAGGCAGGCATCCAGTTCCGGACGGCTGCTTATACGACCGGATAATTTTTCCGAGAATATCTTTTCACATCCTGCGGCTTTTAACGCCTCAATCTGCATGTCAAGATTCTGTTCCCTGGTTGATACACGTGCATAACCGATTTTCATAAATCTCTTATTTTATAGAAGGTTGGTAATGGCCGTGGCGGGTATCTCCAGTTTGGAGAAAGCGAACATCTTCTTTCCCAAATCTTTCAGGGATGCGCCGATATGATATATGTCCGTATCGTCAATGATCAGGAAGCGGTCGTGGCTATCCCGGTATGTTCTGATGTCGATAGGCGGATATTGGTCATTGTGCCGGTCAAGGTCAAGTTGAAGCTGTGGCGTGATTCGTTGCGTGTAGATGACCGCAGACACACCTGCATTTCGCTTGCTTAACATAAGCAGTACGGATTCATCCACGTAGTTGTCTATCAGAAGAAGCGACTTCTTGGCGGTTTTTATCAAATCTGTCGCGAACTTATAAGCGTCGAATATCTGTCCGTTGTAGAATATGCCTTCCACCGGAGGAAGGGAAGTGCGTACAAAGAAGTCTATCTTTTCAGAATGTAATGCAACTGTTTTCTCTAACTCGCTTAGTCGGCGATTTACTGAATATCCCTTTAACAGATATTCTTTAAGGACGCCATTCGCCCAACGCCTAAACAAAGTGGCGTTTTTACTATTGACACGGTAGCCGACAGACAAGATAGCATCAAGGTTATAGACCTTGGTTTTGTAAACCTTGCCATCAGATGCAGTTAGTTCCAAAATGGAACATACTGAATCTTCATCTAATTCAGCACTGCTAAAGATATTCTTCAGATGCTTTGTAATTGCTTGTCTTCCTGTGCCGAAAAGTTCAGCAATCTGTGCCTGAGTTAGCCAAACCGTATCATTTTCCAGACGGACTTCAAGTTTAATGGCTTTGTCAGGTTGGTATAATATGATTTCTCCTTGATTCTCCATGCTGGTGTTTCTGTTTTATTATCAATCCGCAAACTTAATCAATAGAAACGGATTCTCCAAATGTTTTTCCAATCAGTTTCGCAATATCGAGTGTTTCTTTTTTATTCTAATAAAACAGAAACTGTGCTTTGTGTTGTTTATATGAAGTTAAATTTTTTCTAAAAGCTAAAGAAGCTGTTGTTTTTGCTTTTATTTTGCAAATAAAAATCAGAATCTTATAATATAAGACGACAGGCATGATTTTTTGTTGTAACTTTGCAGTTAAAGCAACTATAACCTAATCGGTAACAGGATTATAATGAGAATAGAGTATGTTTTTCCGCAGTCGTTCAATCCTGATGACGTAGACATCAGGTTGCAATATATATCCGTAAGTCAATTGGAAAAAATGATTGAAACGGGTAAATTGCGTATGCCCGAAACGGAAGAATTGCAAAGGATGTCAAATGCTTGGAACGATAAAGAAAGAAGTTCATTTATAGAATCTATTATGGCTAACTTGCCTGTTCAGTTAGTCTATTTGGATGGAAGCAGAACTCCTTGGACAGTAATCGATGGTTTACAGCGGATTAGTTCGATTCATAGGTTCGTCCAAAATAAATTGGTGTTGAATGGATTAGAATATTTTAGTAAAGAATGCGAAGGAAAGTCTTTTTCCTCTATCCCATTTTATCTAAGAAGTCGGATAGAATCGACAAATATAGTGGCTTATGTCATCAATCCCGGCACTCCGAATGCTGTGAAATTCAACATTTTCAAAAGAATAAATAAAATAGGGAAACAACGTAATAGAGAAGAATTAAGAAATATTTTCTTTCAAGACTCTGTGTCAAAGCGTATTGCAAAATTGGCGGAATCATCAGAATTTCTACAAGCTACTCATAAAATGATAAGCCAAAAAGGAATGGCCGATCGGGAACTTGTTTGTAGATATTTTGCTTTCAGGCTTCTTCTTCCGTCCTTTGGTACGACAGAAAATATGGATGATTTCTTAGACAAAGGGATGGATGCTCTTTCATCTTTGTTTGAAGACGATTTAGAAAGGGAAACGACCCGGTTTAAAACAACAATGCAACGTTGCTATACCGTGTTGAAGGATATTGCATTCATTAATTTAAATGCTGCAAAAAAACGGGTAAATAAAAATTTGTTTGATGCGTTTTCTTATACAATATCAAAGTTGAATGATAATGAATATCAGAGTTTACTTCAGCAAGTAAGACAGTTTAAAGAAAAATATATGCAACTTTTTGAGGGAAAAGGATTCTTATGTGAAAGAGAATTGCGGAAGACTTCAAAAGAAGCTATTCAAAAACGATTTGATATGATGAGTGAGTTCGTCAAACAGTTTATATAGCATACTATGATAAAAGAAATAAGACTTAAGAACTTTAAAGTTTTTGAAGAGGAATCTTTCAACATAAAGCCTCTAACTTTAATTACAGGTATAAATGGAATGGGTAAATCCACTATTATACAATCATTGCTGTTCCTCAAACAGAATTATGAATTGGGGTATTTATCTAATCCAAATAAAAAATTACGTTTGAAACATGACTTCATCAACTTGGAGTCTGCCGGAGATATATGTTATACGTTTGCCGAAGAAAAGAGTGTTTGCTTATCGGTCAAAGAAGATAACGGAAATGAATATCAATGGGTGTTGGATGCCAATGAAGCAGGAAGCGAGGAGGTCGGCTATAAATATACTGGCAGTGATATTCATGGACTTTCTTTATTTGATGACAGATTCATATTCTTGGCGGCAGAGAGATGGGGACCCAAAGCCCAATATAACAAGTCGGAAACGAGAGCATATAATACGTCATTGGGCATACAGGGAGAACTTACTCCTGCTTACCTAAACAACGCCTTGTCAACCAATGAGGAGATTGGCATAAAAGAAATGAAACATCCAAAACTGGAAGAAGAGCAAATACAACTGACAGAAAACGTGAATGCTTGGATGGCTCAAATCATGCAAGTTCCTTCGTTAAAAGCAAATACTACAGAGATAGACAAAGATAAAATCAGATTGGAATATGGCATGGCCGGAACCAAAGGCAAGAAATACTCGGCTTTGCAAGTCGGTTTTGGCTTTACCTTTTGTTTGCCTATTATCGTTGCTTTGCTTAGGGCAAGGGCGAATGATTTGCTCATTTTTGAGAATCCGGAAGCGCACCTGCATCCAGCCGCACAAGTGGAATTGGGTAAATTGATGGCATTGGCTTCCGGTAAGGGAGTGCAAATCATAATAGAATCACATAGTGATCATATATTGAACAGCTTAAGATTGGCAAGGAAAGAAGGAATTATTTCACAGGAAGATTTGAATATAATCTTTGTCCAAAGAGACTTTGGTACAGGAGATGATACAGAAGTTACTTATATCAATGAAATTCAAATAACAGATGAGGGAAAATTAAATGACCGTCCTAAAAATTTCTTTGACAGTTGGGATGATATATTGACCAGATTGATTGACTAAAAGCATGGAAGCATACCTTAATGAATTAAGTATAAGACCATTCTCAAACAACAAAGATGCTGAGGACGCTTTTTCGTTATTAGGCAGATGTTTGCAAAAAATGTCCGAGTTGGGTATTTCAAATGTTCGTATGACAAATGAAGTAATGGGAAAGGAAATACTTCCCAGACAAACATGGAATAGGATATTGAATAACGAAACAGTGATTGATAAAGATTTGAAGTCCGTATTAATTGCTAAATTGTGTACATTGGAGCCTGTTGACAGCCTTGAAGACAGGTATAATGTCTTGGATTTCTCTTATAATGAAATGTCATGTAAAGGCTTAGGATGGGCTTCAGAAGCAATGGAAAATACGATTGCTTTAGGATTTAAGCAGGAAGGCGTTTGGGACGATAAAAGTTATAACGTGAATATAAATTTGCTGGATGAGGATGGGGATGAACAATCGCTTACATCTGAATGTAAACATGTGGTTTCTTCAGATGGAATAGAATGTCAAAGAGATTTTCTCCTCCAGAAAATTTGTATACCAACTAACGGGAAAGTATTGGTAAAACGCTCTGAAAAATTGTTTCCACACCTTAGATTTGCAAGACAGGCATTGAATCAACTTGATAAAATCAGGGATTCGGTTATTATACAACAAATTTATTGGAGGCTATTGGATTTGGAGAGAGTTGCGGCTAATTCCAATTTACCTATTTCACCGGAAAAGTTCAAATATAAAACGACACCGGAATCAGAACAGCGTAGCAGATTGCCACAATTGAAAATCTTATTTGCAGATGGAGAGACCAGAACTTGTTCTTGGCATTCACGTTTTACCCCTGGGGCGGGGCGAATACATTTTTGTCCAGATGAACCGAAACAAACCTTTTATGTAGGATATATTGGAGAAAAAATCGGAGATTAAGAGCTTATTAATTGTATTTTGTAACATTTTTATAGAAACTAATTTGACTATCCCCTCTGTTGAATCAGAATGTATTCATAGTTTCGGATGAGCCTTGATAAAGATAGTTTTATGGATTTAAATAATGAGGATTGAATTATGAATAAGACTATTGAATTTTTAAAGAAACATGAAAGTATTTCTCCATCCTATTTTGAAGAAAATGCAAAATGGAGAAAAGAAAACAAAGTCTGGTTGGAATGGTCACGCTCTGTCGTTCTGTCGCTTTGTCCTTGATAGAGTATATGGAATCTAATGGATTGAATAGAAATGGCTTGGCAGAGCGTTTGGGTGTTTTTCCACAGTATATCAGTAAAATTCTATCTGGAAGAGTGAATTTTTCGTTTAAGAGTATTGCTGAAATGGAGCGGAAACTTTGTATTAAGCTATTGGATGTGTTGGAATTTGCTTGATAATGTGATAGTATTTCTATATATTATCTTAAGTAAAAATATTTTTTATGATTCAGAAGGTGTTAATAATTTTATTGGTCGTTTCCATAATATTGATTTTATTTGGATATTCAACAAGTAGTTCAATTTTATCTATTTTAGTTGCAATGATAAGTTTAATATGTGAAAGGAAACAGAAAACCAAAATTAAAGAGCAAGAAAAAAGTATTAAAGAATTAGAAGATGCTCTTGGTGTTCAAAAAAATGAGCAAGGGAATATAACTTCAGTAACAACTGATTGTGGTACATATTAAAACTATTTTTATATGTGAATAGATAACGACCATTAATTTAAATTTATAGTGATTCAGCTTGTTCATTTCACTTGTATAATTTCTTTCAGGTTAGTTGTATATTGCCGGGTGATATGTTCACACTTCAGGTGCCAGCTTTTACCGTTTCCTTGCACGGCAACCTTGACCGTGTTGTAACCGTTCTTCCGGTTGATGGCATCTATGGCAGCGGCCAGACGAGCCTGTTTATTCCGGTCAATGGTATCAAACAGATTGGTCTGTATGGCAGAATCCGGGCAGATGTCCCAAACAATGACCCCTGCTTTTTTGTATAGGTATGTGTTACCTTTTCGCCATTCTGACCGGAGTGCTCTAACTGCGGATGCTGCCAACTCCTGTTGATCGTTGGTAGGAACTGGAAACGTAACGGTTCTGTTGATGGCATGTGACGGTAAGTCCATACGGAATCGGCTGGTGTAAGCGAATACGGTCATTGAAGAGCAACAACTTTTCTGTTCTTTCAATTTGCGTGAGCAGGATGCGGCAAAATTGGCTACTGCTTCTTCTACTTGGGTGAGTTCGGAAAGTCCTTGGTCTGCAAAACTGCGGCTGGTGCAGATGCTCTTCTTTTGCGGCAGTTCCTCGATATCTATGCAGCTTATTCCTTGCAGTTCTTTCCATGTCCTGACACCGGTTACGGTCAGCATCTTCCGTACCCAACTTTCGTTCTTCTGCGTAAAGTCCCATGCCGTCCGGATGCCGTGATAATTCAGTTTCTCTGCGTGTTTCCTTCCGATTCCCCATACATCGGCAATATCGAATCCTTGTAAAGCCTTGATGCGTTTTTCTTCCGAATCAATCAGACATACCCCTTCATACCCTTTATATTTCTTTCCGTATTTGCTGGCTACTTTCGCCAATGTTTTAGTCTGGGCTATTCCCATTGTGACGGGTATGCCCGTTCCTTTTCCAATGGTCGCTACGATCTTTTTTTCGTAAATCTGTATAAGGAATATACCTCTTTGAAATTAAGAGAGTTAGAAGAATTACCTCATTTTCGGGTAATGAGTAGGCAACCGTCCTGATTGCCGTGGTCTGCATCGCTTTGCTTGTTTTGGTAACTCTTACGGATGCAAAGGTATAAAAAATATTCAGTCTGGAAGAAGTATTCCAAATATTATTTCAGCCTGAATGGGCATCCACTCTCTTATGCCGTTTTTGGCTTGAGGCAATTTACGAGCAGGGAAGCCACGGTAAAGGCAACTCCTACCACTACCACACCTGTCCATCCATAATGTTGCCAGGACAGACCTGAAACGAATGTACCGGCGGAACCACCCAAGAAATAAATGGTCATATAAACAGTATTGACACGATTGATGGCAGATGCATCAAGGGCGACCACACTTGTCTGATTAGACAAATGAATACATTGCATTCCTGCATCAATCAACAGGATGGCGATTACCATCCACAAGTAGCTGTCATTCTCTAAAAATGCCAGTAGCCATGCAGCCAACACCACACATCCTCCGACAATAGAGAAGAACCTTGCACCGTACTTTTGGATATAGCCGCTGATGAATACTACCGTGGATGCACCTGCCAACCCACACAAACCGAGTGCCCCGATAATATCGTCACTCGCAAAAAAAGGCTCTTGTTTCATCCGGAAAGCAAGGCAACTCCACAAAGCGAAAAACGAACCATAAGCCAATGCCGCCCTTAACGAAGCGATACGCAAATACGGGTATTTACAGAACAGGCGCAACAGGGATTTCATCAGCTCCATATAATTTCCTTGTGAACGGGCAGACAGCACGGGCAGCATCTTGTAAATCTTCAGAAAACATCCGAGCATAAATACACAAGCCACGAAATAGACGGAACGCCATCCACATACATCAGCGAGAAAGCCACTGAACACCCGTGAACCAAGAATTCCTATGAGCAGGCAGGACTGTATGATTCCCACGTTGCGCACCTTGTGTGCGGGTGCTGAATGATAAGATACCAACGGGATGAAAAACTGCGGCATAACCGAAGATGCACCGGCAAGCAAGGATGCGCCCCACACCCAATAGATGTTCGGGGCAAGGGCGATGGCAAGCAATGCACACATGGAAACGATATAATTGGTCAATATCAGCTTCTTTCGTGAAACCAAGTCGCCAAGCGGAATTACAAACACAAGTCCGGCCACATAGCCTATCTGGGTCAATGTCGCTACCATGCTGGCAGAAAAGTCGTTTACCGCAAAATCTTTTGCCATGCTGCCCAACAAAGGCTGGTTGTAGTAGCAGTTGGCAACGGAAAGTCCGGTAGCGGCTGCCATCAGAGCCAGCAGAGGTGCCGGAATGCCTTGGTTCTCCCTCAATTCATACTTCATCGGTCGCCTCCTTTCAGTATGAAACAACTTTCAACCCAATCAGGGACGCAATGAGCGTGAACAGAAAGAAAAGCCGAATGGGAGTGGCAGGCTCCTTGAAAACGAATATTCCTATCAAGACCGTGCCGACCGCCCCGATGCCTGTCCAAATGGCGTATGCCGTTCCTAAAGGCAAAGTCTGCACAGCTTTGGCAAGCAAAGCCATGCTCAGTACAGTGGAGGCAAGGAAACCGCTTCCCCACAGATAAAACTCAACTCCTGACACCGCTCTCGTCTTCCCCAAACAGAATGTAAGACTTACCTCAAACAATCCTGCCAATAATAAGATTATCCAATTCATACTTTGATTGCTTAAATTCGGGCGCAAAGATAAACAAGTAATTCCTCATAACTTTTTGCATTTGACAAAAACGCATTTTGCATTTGACAAAAAACAATCGTTCATTCCCGTTTCTATGTGCTATTTTATAATTTTGCACACCGATAACAATAAATTATGGATATCAAGCAAATTATCAATCTGAGATATGCCATGCCGGACACGTCTTTGGACAGGTTGCGGCAATGCCTGACGGAAGTTTCGTACCCCAAAGGATTCCGAGTGTTGGAAAGCGGGAAGGTGGAGAAGGACATCTTTTTCATCAAGCAAGGCATTGTTCGCGCCTACACTTCGGTAGACGGGAAAGAAATTACTTTTTGGGTCGGCAAAGAAGGGGCGACTCTCGTTTCCATGAAAGGATACGTGAACGATGAGCCGGGGTATGAAACGATGGAGCTGATGGAGGATTCCGTTCTGTATGTATTGGAAAGGAAGAAACTAAAAGAATTGTTTTCAGAAGACTTGCACATCGCCAATTGGGGGCGGCGTTATGCGGAAATGGAGTTGCTTGCCACCGAAGAACGGTTGATTTCCATGTTGTCCGCCATCGCTTCGGAACGGTATAAGGAGTTGTTAGAGAAAGAACCTGACTTGTTGCAACGGTTACCATTGGGAAGTATCGCAACCTATTTAGGTGTCACACAAGCGAGCTTGAGCAGGATTAGAGCACAAATAAAGTGACGTTTCAACAAACTGGGGGACAGCAAACGGTTTTAGTCTGCCCAAAACACAAACTTGCTACCATTGAAAACAGAGTTCAGGCTTTGGAGTAACTCATCTGCCTTTGGGTTACCCAAAGGACAACTTGCTACCCTTCCATTGTCATTGTTTATAACCCCATGCCCTTGCCTCTCCTAAGCGGCTCAACAGTCCTCCTGATGGACGAAAACAGCCTACCAAACTGCTCCTTGAACCATTCGCCAATCGGTTGCCCGTTGATGGCAAGTGCGAGTTTAGACCTGTCTTTCGGGTCTTTCACCACTTGGAAGCCCGCCATTTCGGTCGTGAACTTTCGCTTGTGTTCCTCCGAATAGAGTTCGCCCTCGTAGAACAACGGCTTGCCGCTGATGAGCGTGGCGGTCTGCCGCTCGTTGAAACCGACTTTAAGGCAGAACTTCTCCATGTACACCAGTTCTTGGAACAGCGGAAACCACTTCTTGGCTTTTTGGATGATGGATTTCAGGAATGACACTTCCTTTTGGTGTTCCGCTTCCTTGTCAGACATCTCCCTGCGGTGCTTGGCTTGCAGTTCCATAAGCTGCCGTTGGTGCTCCTCCCGCTGCCTCTCCATCTGTCGCTGCAACAGTTCTATGCTTTCGTCACGGGCGGCAACCTCGCCTTGCAGGGTACGGTTGTCGGCTTCCAGTCCTTTCAGCTTTCCGCTGCCCAAAAGAGAACCGACCTTTGCCATAAGTGCCGTTTTCGCTTCGGTCTTGGCGGCTTCCAGCTTCTCCGACTTGATTTCTTTCCGTACTTTGTCAAGCTGCCGTTCCGCCTGTTGCTGTTCGGTCTGCAACTGCCGGACATTGGCTTCAAGCTCTCCCGTCTGCCGTTTCAGGTTACGGTAGTATTGGGCAGTGGTGGTATGCCGTGCCTCCGAGCCACGGACACCACGCTGCAAGCCGTACTTCGCCATTGCCTCGGCATAGCTGTCATGGTAGGCGACAAGCCTTTCACGGCTCATGAGGTCATCGGCACACAGGCGCACGGCGTTGGATTTCTTGCGGTAGGTGCGTTTACCTTCTACTTGCTTCTTTCTCGTTTTCCTGCGCTCTCCCGTCACTATCGGCACGACAGTGGCGTGGATATGCGGCGTATGCTCGTCCATGTGCAGCACTGCCGAAACGGTGTTCTCTTTTCCGAACGTGCGGCGCAGCCATTGCAGGTTGTCACCGCACCATTCGTCCAGCCTGCCCTCGTCCTGCACTCTTACCATGTCCTCGTGCGTGCCCGAAAGCACGATGCGGATTGCCCGTACTTGGTCGGGCGTAATCTTCCGCCTGATGCCAGCCGTGCGGATGCGGTGGCTTATCGCCTCGGTGCGGTCTGCCACGCCGTCGGGGAATTCCACCAGCTCACGGTTGAGATGGGTGCGTGTGGGGTCTGCGTTCTTGGGCATGGTCTTGCGTTCGATGTGGTCGGATGCGCCCGTGTCAGCCGATCCTTTCGCCTTGTTGATTTGGATGCTTATGTATCCCATGTTCGTTTCTTGTTTTTAGGTTCTACAAACTTGTTTGTCGGTGTCCGTCCGCCTGCGGTCGTGCCGCACGGGCAAACGGGGGTGTCCAGAGGGGTGTAACTCCGTTGGCTCATTGGGGTGTTTTTAGCATGAGCGAAGCGGTGCGTGAAGAAAACGCCCTAATGAGCTATGGCTTTTTGTTCCCCAAAAGCCTGTGGCGGTGTCGGCGGTTTTCAGTTGCCTTTCTTCTTTTCGCCTGCGACATCGGCTTTCCCCTGTCGGTCGGCAGGATGGAAGTTCGTCCGACCAGCCTGCGGATAGTGGTGTTCACCTCCGTTGCTTCCCACAGCGGACTTGATGAGGGATGAAATTCCGATGAATTGATGATTAGGTAGTCTAATGTATTGATAACAAGTAAAATAATACTTCATCAGCGTTTCATCAAACCGCTCGCCAAAAGAAAAGTGATGAATGGCGTTGTGTTTCCCTTCTCTTTTCATCAGCCAAATCCATTTGTTGAGGGTTTGATGAGAATGTAAGTCGCTGTCATTCTTTATGTTTATATATGCTTTCATCATTTCATCAAAATATCAGAGTGTTTCCAACTGCGCCTTGCTTGCCGTGTAGTAGCGTCCAATCCGCTTGACGGGTGAATATCCGCACTCACGGCTGCAGTCACATTGGTAGGTGGTGTAGGAAAGCGAGTTAGATGCAGGGGTGAGCTTCCAATATTCCTGCACCACCTTCCGCACCTGCGACTTCTCCACCTTGATTTGCGAGCAGACGAGCAACGGGACAATATCATTCAGACAGAACGAAACAGACTCCACATTCATGTTCGCCATGATGTCAAGCAGCAGTTCTGCCATCTCAATCTCCAATCTATTGCGGTTGCTTCGGATTATCTTCCGCAGGGCATCCGTTTCCAGCAGCTTCGGGTTGAACCACATACGGCTCTCCTTTTCAGTGGATAGCTGCCTGTGTTGCAGGAAATGCAGGAAAGCGGGTATTTCCGTTTTCAGCTTTTGCAGGAAGTCGGTGTCGTCACTCTTGA
>ULRR01010589.1_pt1 | contig 11265 bp, 6 predicted proteins | sample 1955651 | NCBI WGS metagenome assembly ULRR01 (sample SAMEA4835688, study PRJEB28245) | human gut metagenome | biome: gut microbiome; material: fecal sample | place: Denmark | collected 2008
GCGGCTCACCACATAGCCCCCGATCGGGTCCATCTCGTGGCGGTCGGCGCCCTTGATCAGCACGGGCTGTCCGTTGACGAGCAGCTGCGCATTCCGGATCTCGACCGAACGGAAGCCCACGGGCTGCGTCACGGTTTCGGTCACGTTCCGCCCGTCAGACACGTCGATCCGGAGCGTATAGAGGTTGGGCGCCTCGGCCGACCACTTCGCGGGATCGGCGACACGGAAGAGACACCCCGCTTTGCCGCCCGCCGGCCTGATCTGCTGTTCGGCCACCGCCTCGCCCGCCGCATCCAGCAGCGTCAAGCCGACCGATTTCACACGCGGAGTCGTCTCCACTTCGACGCGCAGCTGGGCGTCCCTATAATCGGCGTCGAGCGTCGGGGTGATGCGCACGTCTTTCAGGTGCGCCTTGTCGCGGGCCGTCAGCGTCACGCCGCGGGCGATGCCCGAAAAGCGCCAGAAGTCCTGATCTTCGAGGTAGGTGCCGTCCGACCAGCGGAACATCTGCAGGGCGATCAAGTTTTCGCCCGGCTTCACGAATTTCGTGACGTCGAATTCCGCCGCAAGCTTGCTGTCCTCGCTGTAGCCGACGAAACGGCCGTTGATCCAGACATAGACGTTCGACGTCGCCGAACCGATCGAGAGAAAAATATCCTTGCCGCTCCACGATGCCGGCCCCTCGAACGTATGCCGGTAGGAACCGACATGGTTTTCGGCGTCGGGCACGTGCGGCGGATCGTTCTCGAAATTGCCGCGCCACGCATAGCCGATATTCACGTAGAGCGGGTCGCCGTAACCGTTCAGCTCCCACATCCCCGGCACGGGCATCGCGCCCCACGACGCATCGTCGTAATCCACCTGCCAGATACCGGAGGGACGCTCCGAAGCATTGCGCACCCAGTGGAATTTCCACACGCCGTCGAGCGGCATGCTCTCGCCCGCCGCAAAGGTCGAGTGCATCGGCAGGCGGTTGATTTCATTGACGGCAGGGTCCTGCCATTCGCGGCCGGTCTGGGCCGAAGCGGCCAACGCGCCCGAAAGCGCCGCCGCAAGGATCAAGAGAGTCTTTTTCATCGGTTATGGTTATGGTTTTGGTTTCGCAGTCTCTTTCCGGGTGCAGTCCACCAAGCTCATTTCGCAGCGGACGCAGTCGAATTCCAGCCGGTAGCGGTTCGCGCCGCGCTCCAGCCACAAATCGCCTTTCAGCCGCGGCCGCTCCTTGAGGCATTCGCCGATTTCGCGGCGGATGCAGTAGGCCGAGCGCATCACCCGATGCCCGGCGGTCGTAGCCGCGAGGTCGAGTCCCCGCTCGATTTGCCGGACGCCGTGGTCGCGGTAAAACGCTTCGGCAAGACGGTTGGTGACATTCTCTTCGGCCGAAAGCGTCTCCGACGGATACTCCGCCGCGCCCTCAGGCAGAATCCGGTGCTCGACGCCCCGCGCCAGCCGGGCCTGCAGCAGGGCGGCAAGCCCTTCGCGCCGCAGCTGCGACGCCAGCGACGCCGGAACGAACCATTCGGCTCCCTGCACCTCGGCCGAGCGCACCGCAAAAATCGTATCGCCGCTCTTCATGGCCTGCGTCCGCACAGCGGCGGCATTCGCTTCGGCATTATTCGCCGGCTCCAACGCAACGCGGCGTTCGGCGACAGCCGCCACCTCTTCGCAGTCGGTATAGCGGAACGTCACCCCCTCCGCCGACACCGTCACCACGGCCGCGGCCGGAATCACGCGCCGCGTACGGCTCCGTTCGAGCAGCTGGTTGAAGCGGTGGTCGTAATTGCGGTAGACCTCGCATCCCGGAGCGATCCCTTCCATGCGGTTGGGCGTCACGCAGTCGCCGTCGGCGGCATTGACGTTGGTTCCGACCAGTCCGCGCGGCGTCAGGAAGCAGATGCCGTCGCCGGCGGCCAGCGTATGCGCCCGGTCGAGCCGGAAACGGGTCCTTTCGACGTGCGTCACGCGGCCCGCATATTCGCCGACCGCCTTCGGCGTGTCGAACGACGCCACGCCAGCACGTTTGCCCGCAAAGAAGTATTCAGACTCCCCGCGGGTGAAACTCTTGGCCGTATCGGGCGTGAAGTCCGCGACGCTTTCACCGGCCGAAGCACGCCGCAGGTGCGGCCGCGCGGCCAATGCATCGTCCACCGCGCGACGATAATAGGCCACCGTATTGCGGATATAATTGATGTCTTTGAGACGCCCCTCTATTTTCAGCGACCTGACGCCGGCATCCAGCAGCTCGCCGACGTGTGCCGAAAGATTCAGGTCGCGGACCGAGAGCAGGTGTTTTCCGGCCAGATAGGTGCGCCCGCTGCCGTCGGTCAGGTCATAGGTCAGGCGGCACGGCTGGCTGCATGCGCCGCGGTTGCCGCTCCGCTCGGACATCGACCGCGACAGAAAACAGCGGCCGCTGTAACCCACGCAGATGGCCCCGTGGACGAAACACTCCACTTCGGCGTTCGTCGCGGCGCATATCGCCCGGATCTCGTCGAGCGACAGCGCCCGTTCGAGAATCACGCGGGCGAAACCGCATTCGCCTAAGAAACGCGCCTGTTCGGGCGTCATGTTGCACACCTGCGTCGAGGCGTGCAGCTCGACCGGCAGATCCATCCGCCGCAGAGCCATGTCCTGCACGATAAGCGCATCGACCCCGGCCGCGATCAGCTCGCGGGCCTGCCGCTCGGCGGTCTCCAGTTCGTCGTCGTAAATCAGGGTATTGAGCGTGGCATGCACCCGCACGCCGTAACGGTGGGCATACTCCGCGACACGGGCGATCTGCTCCGCACTGTTGCCCGCCGCATGGCGCGCTCCGAACTTCGCACCGCCGATATAGACGGCGTCGGCGCCGTAATCCACGGCGGCCACGGCCGACTGCAAATCTCTGGCGGGAGCGAGTAGTTCGACGAAGTTCATGCTTTATTTTTTGCAAAAATAACAAATTCCCCGACAAAAACCGGAGCCGAAGCCGAAAAAACATATCCCTGCGGGAGTTTGCCCCGCATTCCCCGCCGCCCGGAATAGCGCCCCGCCTTCATCCGGGTTTCACCACGCCCCCGTCTGTCCCCTCTCCGCCCGTACCCCTGCGTCCCGCCGCCCGAAGCGCTGAAACACGAAGCACCGGAAGCCGAAGCGCCGGAAGCCGGCCCGGCCCAAATTCACCCCGGAAGCACCCCGAAAGCCCGCACCGCACGCGCGGCGCAGAGACATCGGTAACAGACCGTCGGGTGCGGAGTGTCTGGAAAGACGCCATGCCGGATTCGTCGCCACCCACCCGGCCATAACGCGTTTTTCGCACGGAGGTTGAAAATTTAACGCCCGCCGGGAGCGATATTGCCGCTATTTTTATAAATTTGCGGTTTGTAATACGAATACTCAAAAATCAACAGATAGTATGCTTACGCTAAAGCAAATCCGCGATGACAAAGAGGCCGCGATCCGCAAACTGGCCAAAAAGGGCGTGGACGCCGCACCCGTCATCGAAAAGATCGAAACGCTGGACGACCGCCGCAAGGCAATTCAGGTAGAATTGGACAATACGCTGGCCGCGCAGAACAAAGCCGCCAAGGAGATCGGCGCGCTGATGGGTCAGGGCCGCCGCGAAGAGGCCGAGGAGCGCAAACGCTTCGTCACCGACCTCAAGGAGAAATCGAACCGCCTGCAGGCCGAATCGCGCGAAGTGCAGGAGGAGCTGCAGGCCGCGATCGTCACGCTGCCCAACTTCCCTGCCGAGATCGTCCCGGAGGGCAAAACCGCAGAGGACAACCTCGTCGTAAAACTCGTCGAAAGCTACACCGAACTGCCCGAAAACCCGCTGCCCCATTGGGAGCTGGCCCGCAAATACGACATCATCGACTTCGATCTGGGCGTGAAGCTCACGGGCGCCGGATTCCCCGTCTACAAGGGCAAGGGCGCACGCCTGCAGCGGGCGCTGATCAACTACTTCCTCGACTGCAACACCAAAGCCGGCTATCTCGAAGTCGAGCCGCCGATCATGGTCAACGAGGCTTCGGGCTTCGGTACGGGACAGCTCCCCGACAAGGAGGGGCAGATGTACCACGCCACGGCCGATAATTTCTATCTGATCCCCACGGCCGAAGTTCCCGTCACGAACATCTACCGCGACGTGATCCTCGACGAAAAAGATTTCCCCGTAAAAATGACCGCCTACACCCCCTGCTTCCGCCGCGAAGCCGGTTCCTACGGCAAGGACGTGCGCGGCCTGAACCGCCTGCACCAGTTCGACAAGGTCGAGATCGTGCAGCTGAGCCTGCCCCAGAACTCGTACGAAGCGCTGGACGGCATGGTGGCGCATGTCGAGTCGATCGTCAAGTCGCTCGGCCTGCCCTACCGCATCCTGCGTCTGTGCGGCGGCGACATGTCGTTCACTTCGGCGCTCACCTACGACTTCGAGGTCTACTCCGAAGCGCAGAAACGCTGGCTGGAGGTTTCCTCCGTCTCGAACTTCGAATCGTTCCAAGCCAACCGTCTCAAGCTCCGCTACAAGGACGCCGACAAGAAAACCCAGCTGGCGCACACGCTCAACGGCTCGTCGCTGGCCCTGCCGCGCATCGTCGCCGCCCTGCTCGAAAACTTCCAGACCCCCGAAGGCATCCGCATTCCCGAAGCGCTGATTCCCTATACGGGTTTTGATATTATCAAATAAGTTTCTATATTTGTCATTACATACACACATTAACAAATAAATTTTTCAAAAATGGCTTACAAAATCACCGACTCCTGCGTTGCCTGCGGTACCTGCATCGGCGAATGTCCGGTAGAGGCTATCTCGGCTGGCGATATCTATGTAATCGACCCCAACACCTGCATCGACTGCGGCACCTGCGCAGGCGTTTGCCCCAGCGAGGCGATCATTCCGGAATAACGCACGGTTACAACATGAAAACAACGCCCGAAGCATAATGCTTCGGGCGTGTTGTTTAGGCGTTGGCTGAGAAGATTATTCAATCTTTTTTATCGGCCCTTCGGAGCGACAATTATCGGTTCATCGGGGTCTGCAACAATAGGACCGCCTGTCTGAGCATAACAAGTATTTAAATAACAGGTATCGCGGGGAATTGTTATTTTCCAATAATCTCCAAGTACCGACGGAGAAGTTCCCTCATAATAAAGCCCATTCATATAAGTATCCGTCTCAGGCAATTTGGCAAAAAGCAACAATTCACCGGAATTTAAACGCACTTCCCCTTTCACACCAGAAACAAATTCGTATTCTTCATCTAATACAAACGGAAATATTTTTTCATATTTAAAATAAAGCCGAAACGGTAAATTTGAATAAATGTGATGTTGGGTATCATACAAATAGATACGATTCAAATATGTTACATCTGTTTCTCCAATTTCTTGTTGGCCTATACAGTCTAATTCCATCTCCGGCCTGAAAAATACTTTTACATGATAAGATGGACTATATTTAACCTTAAGTGACTCCGCAGGTTTATCCCACCCTACTCCCGGCTCGATCCGATAATCTCCCGGCTGGTCAAAGCGAATCCGATAATTCCCAGCTCCGTCGTTACTCAAAATCGTATATTTCGGGTCGTTGAATACAGATTCCGTTATTTTCAGAATTGGATCGGGATAATCGGGATTTGTAAAACTCAATTTAAAACTATATTCTCCCCCAAGCACCACGGCACTCGGACCGTCAATTTTTTCCGTAAATGATACAACCCGGCAAATCAGTTCTGCTTCACGAATCAGCACGGGATGCAGTCCCGGCCCCGTAAAACGTTCAGCCAATTGCAATTCCGCTCTGACAACGTAAACTCCCGGAGCTTTGAAACGGATCGTTGCCCGATCGTCTGACCGCAAAACTATTTTAACAGCATCGTCATTTCCCTCTATCGCGCGGACTGTTATCTCACCCTGCATAAGATCCAAATACTGTTTGTCATATACAGCCTGAAAGTTGTAATCTCTGTTCTGCGCATAATATTCATTGCCGGGACCTGCTACGGCAGGATCAACAGTCAGACTAATCTCAAACGTACTTGCACGCGTCTGGCCATCAGGTATCACCTCCTCTGATTCGAGGATTTCCTGCGAGCAGGAACCCGCACACATTACCGCCAATGCACCGAATAGCGGCAGTACGAAATTTGGGAACAAGTAGGATTTTTTCATAGCTTAAATTATTTAAGTGGGTGAATAATAAAAAGCCACAGGAAAAACATCTGAATTATTCAAATATACAATAAATCAGGCATATTATTTCATTTTTCGAGGAAAATTTTCACAAACCGGCTCCACATGTCCGAAGCACGTATATATTCTCAATAAAAAAACTGCGGTCCAAATTGGACCGCAGTTCGGTTATCGGAATCTTACAGCTCTATTCGAAAATCAAGATTCCCTTTTGGCAAAAACTATTTCTTATAGTGTTTTTTCAAACCTAACGACTTTTTAGTTACGCTTAAATTGCAATTGTCGGCACCTTTGCAAACAATCATCGAAGGCTCAAATACGAGAGACTCAGACATTGCAACTTTACTTTCAACTACCACAGTCTCCTGCTTCGCAGGAACCGATATAGCGGCATTTACCGAAAGTACGTTCGATAATTTTCCTGCGTACCTCAAAGTAGCGTTATGTGCTGCAGATTTTGAAGCAGGCAGAGCACTCGACGCACTCTTCTTGGTCATTGTATAAGGACCTATCGGATAATCACTTTTTGTATATCCTGTGGCAGGACCGAAAACATATACTTTGCCATCATTGCCCCACAATATTACTTCCATACCATTAACCGGAAGTTCACCGACACCGTCAATATTTGCAACACCACACGCAATGGTAGCTGTTTGTTTATCTGCAGACAAGGAACCGGAAAGACCGTTAAAGCCAGTACCACTAACCCAAGCATATGATCCATTATATGCAACATTAGCAGCGAAATTAATCTTACCCGGAGTTTCCCCACCATTATTAGCAAGGAACTGATCATTCTGGATAGTTATACCACCTGCCGCCGAATCAAATTTAGCTGTCGGCATAAGTTTGGCATCGTCTCTCAATACATCGATTCCCCATCCTGTAATTGCATAAGAGACATTGGCAACCTTTTGAGCGAAAACGACATCAAACGAAACAGGAGCCTTATTGACCTGAGAAGAGGCGCTGGTTACAGTCCACGTACCGAGCCATGCCTTGTAAGCATCCGAAGCTTCTCCTGCCGATTCGGTAGTTGCAGTAGCGGATTTGATCGTCGAATTTCCGGCAGCATCCGTAACTTTAGCAATAGCAATATATTCGGTAGAGGGGGAAGCTTTATCATTAAAGTACGACAGACCCGCACCATTTATGGCTGCAAGATACTCACCCTCAAACGATTGTCCGATCTGTTCATTATTAATGATACTTTCGATTGTTTCTCCTTCTGCAAGAACCTCATCGACAAGAGATTTTGCCCATATACCAGCCTTAGCCGCAGTTGCTCCGGACGACTTTATAACACAAGTAACAGCAGTGGCCAGATTTTCACCTTTCGTATCACCGGCTCTCATCGTCAAAGTCAGTTCAGGACCGTTGCCACCGCCTTGGGATGCGGTAGTCGATTTCACCTCATACTTAAGCGTAGATTTTCCATCAGCATCGTAAACTTTTGCAACTGCAGTATACGAAGTTTCGGGGGTACGCTTATCCCAATACCAACCTTGAGTTCCCTGAGCGCTATTTAACTCAGTCAACTCTTCGGCAGTAAATTCAGTACCATATGCCTCAATAATCTCATCATAGGAAGCCCCTTCTGCAATCGCAGCTTCAAATGCAGAGGTGAGATTTAACATATATTTACCGGCGACAGCAGGTTTGCCCGAAACTTTAAGATCAACGGTCATTTTCGTATCCGTATTTGCTCCATTAAGACCGGGTGTCATAACAATCGACAGTTCCGGACCATCTCCTCCGCCCTGAGCAGCAGCAGTCGATTCCGCAGCAGTTTTAAGCACCGAGTTTCCATCGGCATCCTTGACCTTGGCGATTACCGTATACGAAGTTCCGGGAGTAAGTCTGCCCCAAACCCAATTTTCGCCGACAGTTCCTTCTTCACTGTTCAACTCGATTAATTCAGCAGCAGTAAATACATATCCAATCTCATCATCATCGATAATATCATCATATGAACCTCCTTTAGCAATAACAGCGTCAATAGCGGCGGTAGAGGCAAGAAGATACTTACCAGAAGCAGCGGGTCTGCCAGAAGCCTTGAAATTTACAGACATCTGCGTATCAGTACCCTCTCCATTATAACCGGGAGTCATTGTAATAGACAACTCCAAAGCAGCCTCCGGAGCATCGTCCGTCTTGAACGCCTCTTTCACCAGATCGGAGGTGAAGCGGCCGTCCGTCAGCATGCCGAGCGCAACGGCGTAGTAGTCGGTGCCGGCCGTCAGATCGGTGATTTTCTGCGGTGCGCTTCCCTTGACGAGGGCCGTTGCGAGATACTCGCTGAGCGGCAGCACCTTCTTATCCGCAATAGCTTTCAGATTGTCGAGAATATGCTGGGCATAGGCCGCGTCGGACTCGAACGTGTCGAACTCGGCCTTCTTTACAGCCGCATAATAGTAGGTAGCTTGGTCGTTGCTGGGAGTTACCGTTACGGTAGCTTCGGTCTGGGCTACATCCGAAACAGCGACACTAAACGAATAAGAGGGGGGGGGCCGACTTTGTCGTCGTCGTCATTACAGCCTGAGGTGACAAACAGAAGAGTCACGGCTGCCAATAACATGCGCAAGTAAGATTTGAGCGTCATAGGCTTAAAATTAAATTAATAAAATTGACAAGATATAACAATTCGTCCGGCAAGGAACGCTAAAAATTATATTACGTTAGCAAATATAAGTATTTATATTCGTAATTGTATCATTCAGATACAAGAAAAACGGCATGCCGGATCAGGTTTCGCAGGCCGTTTGATTACAATATTGAGAAATCCGGGGGCATTTGATTACAAAATCCAATCATCGACGGCAATATTCAGTGATATTTTTGAAGCAAAAAATATTTTTCAGATTTTTTCAAAAAATTTATTTTCAACGCATGCCGGACCTCGGCGCGGGCCGGAACAGCAGGCTGCGGGCATCCGGCAGCAGATTCCCGCAGAACGAAAAAACTGCGGCGCATATGCGCCGCAGCTCGATTATAGGAATACGGAAGAGGCTATCTTCTGGGAGTCCGGACTCTGTTTTTCGGAGACCGGGCCGCAGCCGCCGTCTTCAAGGAGACCTCTTCGGCCTGCTTCAAGCCTGCATTTTTGCCGACAAGGCATTTGATCTGAGCGGGTTTGCCACCGGATATCGCATCGGCATCGCCGGACATTTCCGCCCCCCGGACCATCTTTTCAGACAGGTCCGTAGTCCGCTCCCGGCGCAGATTTATCAACTGCGAAGCGGCGGCCTGCGGCATGTTCGGCTCTTCGAGCGGCCGGAGAACCTTCGGAACATCGAGTCCGGGCAGCAGCGAACTGCACAACACGGGCAGTTTAACGCCTGCGGCCGCGGCTTTCGACGCTCCCGTCAGCTCGGATATGGGCGACGCACCGGACTTGGTGAAGCGCACTCCCAGCCGGAAAATCTCACCGACATTGCCCGTTGCGTCTTCGGCAACAGCGAGGAAGGTACACTGGGTATCCCACGAGCAGGTGAAATTAATCTTCGCGGCATCCTTCACGCCCTGAGACTTCAGCGCGTTGATGATCGTAGCTTCGGAAACCGCTCCGGGATCCGTATAATCGCCGGTATAAAGGGCTACGTACCAATGCGCGGCATCCGCCGAAGAGGTAACCGTTACGGGAATATACGCTTTTCCCGACGCATTGGATGATACTCCGGCTGCAACGATCTCGTCGCCGTCGAAGTACTTGTCGTAGGCCGCCTCCACCGTCGCGGAACCGGCTACGGCTTCGAGCGTCGTGAATATTTCGCCGACGGCAGGCGTGCCGACAACGTTGCCACTCAGGTCCACACATGCGGCATAAGGCCTGTAGGCCGTTTTGGAAGAGAGTTTGCCGTACGCATAGGAAGCGCCCGAATACCAAGCGCCCAGCCCGGCGATAACCTGCACGGGAGTCAGATTTCCGTATTGCGCCGTACCGTAGAGCGCAAACATGTCCGTTACGTGCGACACAAGCGCTTCGGCGTTTCCGCCCAGCTGGGTATAGCTGGCATCGGAAATCACGTCCCAAATATAGGTAACGGGCTCTTTGGTCGTCTCCACGGTTACCGTCGCACCGCCGGAGGTGATGTCTTCGACTTTGAAGGTGAATCCGGTACCCGCGGCGTCAGGCCCGGCGCCCGCCGTGAACTTGGCTTTCGTGACACCCGTCGTCGCCGAAGCGCCGTCGTATCCGAACGCAACGAGATAATATTCGGCGCCGGGCATCATGGCGAGTTCCCCACCGAAATCCGTAGGTGCGGTCGCATAATCGCCGGTCACCAGAAGCCACGAGATAATCTGGCCGTACTTCTGCTCGACGGAAGCGATGATCTCGGCATCGGACATGCCCTTGATTTCATCGGCCAGCATGAAATCGAGCATATAGGGATCTTCGTCGTTGGAGGCCGTAATCGCAGCCGTCACCCCGCCGGGAATCGGTTCCGCCGAGGTGTCGATATCGATCGACAGCGTCAGATCGGACGTCGCGGCCGTCTCCGTCGTAAACTCATGGCGTGTAACGGCCGTCGTCGCCGCCGTATTGTACCCGAAGGCAAGCACGTAATAGGAGGTCCCGGCCGTCAGGGAGGTCGGTTTGTAACCGTCTTCGCCTTGGCTCAGCATTCCGGCGATGCCACCGTATTTCGCATAGGTTTCATCGAGCGCCGCAATCAGCGAAGCGTCGTCGGCAAAATTCTCGTCGATCAGCTTTTTGGGCTGGATATCGAAGAAATAAGTGTCGGTATCGTTCGACGGTGTCACGGTCACCATGGCCGAGGTGGCTTTCAGCTCCGTCACCGCAATGGAGAAAGTGAGGTCCGACGGCGGCACGTCACCGGAGGTCGTAGAGACATTTTCGCTCTTCACCATGGAGCGTCCGCCAGCCGAGACAACTTTGAAAATCACCGTATAATCCGTCGAAGGCACGATCACGTCGCCCGTCAGCGTCAGGCCGAGACCTCCCTTCGCATTCAGAGCGGCAATATCCTCGCTCTTGATGTCCTGACCGTTGGAATCGACGATATTTTCGAGCGACGCGCCCAGTCCGATAAAATCGTCTACGGCTTCCTTCGGGAGACACGCCATCTT
>ULRR01024294.1_pt1 | contig 11196 bp, 9 predicted proteins | sample 1955651 | NCBI WGS metagenome assembly ULRR01 (sample SAMEA4835688, study PRJEB28245) | human gut metagenome | biome: gut microbiome; material: fecal sample | place: Denmark | collected 2008
GTTCTTCGGCCACGTCAAGGGCTCCTTCACCGGGGCGCTGAACGACAAGACGGGTGCCTTCGAGGCCGCCAACGGCGGGACGCTCTTCCTGGACGAGGTGGGCAACCTCACCTACGAGACGCAGGTGCAGCTGCTGCGCGCCCTGCAGGAGCGGCGCATCCGCCCCGTGGGCAGCACGCGAGAGATTCCGGTCGACATCCGCCTCGTGGCGGCGACGAACGAGGACCTCGAAGCGGCCATCGCCCGCGGCACGTTCCGCGCCGACCTCTACCACCGGATCAACGAATTCACGCTCCGCATGCCGTGCCTGCGCGAAATGCCCGAGGATATTCTGCTCTTCGCCGACTTCTTCCTCGACCAGGCCAACCGCGAGCTGGACAAGCACCTCGTAGGCTTCGACGCTGCGGCTGCGGCGGCCCTCACGCGCTACGACTGGCCGGGCAACCTGCGGCAGCTGAAGAATGTCGTCATGTCGGCGACGCTGCTTGCGCAGGACGAGTACGTTACCTGCCGCGAACTTCCGGCCGAGATTGCCGGGGGCGGAGCCTCCTCCACCCTCTCGCTGCGCGATCCCGCCGGCGAGGAGGAGCAGATCCGCCGGGCCCTCGCTGCGGCGGGCGGCAACAAGTCGCAGGCCGCGAAACTGCTCGGCATCGACCGCAAGACCCTCTACAACAAACTGCACCTCTACGGCATCGAGTAGCCGCCCCGGGTGTGGAAAAAATCCACATTCCACACCTTCGTTCCACACTTTTCCACAGTGCGGCAGGATTGCTTTGTTTTATGCAATATATTGTAAAACAAGGTTTTATGCTTGTTTTGTCATCATGGCACATGGCTTGAATCCTTTCAGGGCAAAGGCCGTCGCGAAAGCGGTTCGGCCCCGAAAACGGAAGTCTAACCTTAATTTTGAGAGCCATGAAAAAGAGAGTTGTGATGATGGCGGCGCTGATGCTGACGGCAGGCGGCATGGCATTCGCTCAGCAGCCCGAATCGACGGAACCCGAAAAGCAGGAGGTGGCTGCCCCTGCACCCGAGTCCGCTACGGAAGAGAGTACCACACAGGAGGAGAAGGCCGAGAAGGATGGTGATTGCAAGGGAGATTGCACCAAAGAGAAGTGCGGCACGGCCGACTCCTCCTCTTCTGACAACACCGAGACGGACGAATGACACGTTCCGGTCACCGTCGGTGATTTAGTTAAACAATTGTTTGCCTGGACTCCGCCTTGTGCGGAGTTTTTTTGTGCCGGCCGCCATGCGGAGCAGGCCGGGAAAGAGCGGACCGGAAAGAGCGGACCGGAAGGGCGGACCGGAAAGGGCACCTACGACCGTTCCGCGCGCTTTCTGTCGCGCTCGCTCCTGATGCGTTCGAGGTGCTCGCGCAGCTGTTCGCCGAACTCCTCGCGGCGGTGCTTGAGGTTGGCCCGCCACCCCTTCCAGCGGGTGTAGCGCTGCCGTTTCTCGGGATAGATGTCGCGGATCGTCACCAGGATACCCGTCTCCTCCACGTCGCCGAAATCGGGGTTCGACACCGTGTCGAAGACCCGCATCGTGGGCGACAGGTTCATGTAGGCATTGATCAGCGGCGGGATGTTCTCGTTGAACTCGCGGATCTTCTGGATCAGGATGCGGTAGTTGTCCATGTAGGTCTCGCCGTGGAAGAGCTCCTCGTAGTAGGGGTCGTCCAGATCGAGCCGCAGCGGATGGATGCCCTCGACGAGCCCCTCGCGGTCGGGGAAGTAGCGGCGCAGGAACCAGATCAGGGCGTTGCGAGCCACGGTCTTGTAGCTCGTGTACATGGTGACCTTGCCGAAGAGGTATTTCGAGCGGGGGCTCAACACGATCAGGGCGCCGATGCCGTCCCAGAGGTTGTCCAGCGCGTAGATGCTCTTGGCGTTGGCGCGGGCCTGGTAGGCGGGCTGCACGAACGAGCGCCCCAGTTCGATCGTGTGGGGCAGGTATTTGCGGCGGAAACGGTCGCTGAAGCGGAAGTAGTGCTCGGTCGAGAGGTGGCGCGGGTTCGGCGTCGTGCAGACGATGAAGCGGTAGCCGCCCACGATCTGTTCGGCCGCCGGGTCCCAGACGATGAGCTGGTAGTAGCCGTCGCCGGCCGTGTCCTCCTCGTCGATGTCCACCTCCTCGCCCGTGCCGCCCCCGGCGCCGCGGAAGGCCTCCTCGCGCAGGCGGCCCACTTCGCGCATGAGCGACGGACACTCCGCCGCCGAGAAGACGTAGATTTCGTTGCCGGCCTTGTTCGTGTCGCGGACCTTGCGTTCGGGCGTGAGCTCGGCGCGCAGCAACTCCCGGTCGACGGGCGGGATGATGGGTTTCATGGTTTTACTTTGCATATCCGCTGCAAAAATACCGTTTTTTGCAGCTATTGTGTCGCGGAGGAGAGCTTTTTTTCCAGAAAATACGCCTTTTTGCGTACATACTCCGCCTGCTCGCGCAGCGAACCGGCGCTCTGCAGCTCCGCCATGGGAATCGGGTCGCCCACGACGATGCGGAAGTGCTTGCCCTGCTGCGAGAACATCTCGTCGGGCAGCCACAGCATCTCGATGTTGAACTTGATGCCCAGCCGTTTGCGCAGGCGGTCGATGTGGTAAAAGAAGTTCGAGAGCCGCCCCTCGACGAAGACCGGCACGATCTGCCGCTGCGAGGCGTAGGCCTTCTTCAGGAAGCTGATCTTCCATTCGGGGTCGGCCACGCAGCCGTCGATGCGGCGCGAGCAGAGCCCCGCCGGGAAGGTCAGGATCTGCCGTTCGCCGAAAAACTCCTCCTCCATCTTGCGGGCGTAGGCCGCGTTCTGCGCGCCGTGCTTGTTGACCGGAATCCAGAGCGGCCGGAGCGGCTCGACGTACATCAGCAGGTCGTTGACCACCACGCGCACATCGCCGAAGCGGTCGATGAGCTTGTCGGCCAGCATCATGCCGTCCATCCCGCCGAAGGGGTGGTTCGAGACGAAGAGGTAGCGGCCCGCGGGATCGAGCCCTTCGAGCCCCTCGATCGAGTAGCTCACCTGCCACTGCCGGAAGCAGGCGCGGATGAACTCCTGCGGCGGGAGCGACCAGTAGTGTTGCAGGATGTGGTTGATCTCCTTCTCGTGGATCGTGCGGCGCAGCCACCCTACCGCCGGCCGGGGAATCCAGCGGGCCAGCCGCGGGGCCTTGGCTTTCAGTACGGCGCCGATGTCTATCTGGGGCATGGAAACGTGCGGAAAAAATTTATAACAACAAATATAGGTATTCTTTTTTGAAAAAACGCTAACTTTACGCCCAAATCGACCTTATCGAAATGATGGCACCCGAATACCATGTTCCCGTCCTGCTCGAGGAGTCCGTGCGGCTGCTCGACGTGCGGCCCGACGGGGTCTATGCCGACCTGACGTTCGGCGGAGGCGGCCACTCGCGGCGGATTCTCTCGCTGCTCGGGCCCCGGGGGCGGCTCTACGGCTTCGATCAGGATGCCGACACGCGCGCGAACTGTCCCGACGATCCCCGCTTCTGCTACGTGGAGAGCAATTTCCGCTTTCTGCGCGGGGCGCTGCGGCTGCGGGGCGTGCGGCAGGTGGACGGCATCCTGGCCGATCTGGGCGTCTCGTCGCACCACTTCGACGATGTGGAGCGGGGCTTCTCGTTCCGCGGCGAGGCGCCGCTCGACATGCGCATGAACCGGCGCGGACGGCTGACGGCCGCCGACGTGGTCAACGGCTACACGGTGGAGGAGCTGACGCGCGTCGTGGGCGACTGGGGCGAGGTGGAGACCCCGTGGAAGGTGGCCGGATGCCTCGTGCGGGCGCGCGCCGCGGAGCCGATCGCGACGACGGCGCAGCTGGTTGCCGCCGTGCAGCCCTGCACGCCGAAGCGCGACGGAGCGAAGTTCCTGACCAAACTCTTCCAGGCGCTGCGCATCGAGGTCAACGGCGAGATGGAGGCGCTGAAGATGGCCCTCGAGCAGAGCCTCAAGGTGCTGCGGCCCGGCGGGCGGCTGGTGGTCATCTCCTACCACTCGCTCGAGGACCGGCTGGTGAAGAACTTCCTGCGCAGCGGCAACTTCACCGGAGAGGTCGCAAAGGATTTTTATGGACGGCCGCAGGCGCCGTTCGAGGTGTTGACGCGCAAGGCCGTGGTTCCCGCGGCCGGAGAGCTGGAGCGCAACCCCCGGTCGCGCTCGGCCAAACTGCGCGCCGCCGTCAAGAGAGGATGACCATGCTGCAGGACCACGAATTCGATCCCGTCTCCCCCGAGGAGCAGGCGCGGCGCGAGGCCGAGGCCGAGCTGGCCCGCCGCATCCGGCGCGAGGTGCGCCGCATGGAGCGGGGAGAGGCCGACGACGACCTGCGCGAGGACGAGGAGCGGGAGACCGCCGAGCGCGAAGCCGAGGAGGAGCGCCGCCGCAAGGCCGCGCGCCGGGCGTCGAGCACCTTCTGGCAGCTGGTCTCGGGGACGATTCTGCTGCGCCGGGGTGTCTCGCAGTACTACCCCTACATGGCCTGCATCGCCGGGATGTTTCTGTTGAGCATCATGGCGATGTTCTGGTCGCTGCATCTGGACATGAAGTTCTCGCGGCTCGAACGCGAGGTGCAGCTGTTGCGCGAACGGTCGATCCGCCTCGAGGAGCAGCGTTTCAGCCGCACGACCCACTCGGCCGTCGTCGAGGAGCTGCGCCGCCGCGGCATCGACCTCCAGGACCCGCCCGCGCCGGGTGAAATCATCGACAACTGAACATGAAACGCGAACCGTCGAAGATCAAGAGCGACATCCTGCTGCGGGTGCGGCTGCTCTACGTGCTGTTCATCCTCGCGGGAGCCGTCGTGTTTCTGCGGCTGCTGTGGGTGCAGCTCTTCAGCGGCGAGGTGGCCTACAACGCCGCGCGCCTCTCGAACCGCATCTTCACCGAGGAGGTGATCCCCGCGCGCCGGGGCGCGATCCTCTCGCGCGACGGCGAGCCGCTGGCCGTCTCGATCTTCCGCTACCAGGCGGCCTTCGACTTCGCGTCGGACGGACTGGCCGACACGAAGCGGTTTCGCGAGCAGAGCGACTCGCTCGCCAAGCTCCTTTCGGCCTACTTCAAGGACCGTTCCGCCGCGGAGTACGCCCGTTTTTTTAGGGAGAAGCAGAGTCACGCCCGCAACAACTACCGCCTGACCAACGAACGCGACACGACCTACTACCGCTCGGAGGGGCTCTTCGCCCGGCTCGTGGACTGGATCCGCGGCGAGGCGACCGTTACCGAACGCATCTACGACACGATCCGCGACCATACGCTCGTCAACATCTTCCCGCGCGAGGTGGACTACGCCGAGTGGCAGACGCTGCGCCGCTATCCGCTGCTGAACTGGAACATGGGCATGGTCTACCGCCTTGTCGAGCGCGACGACCGCGTCTACCCGCAGGGGGGGCTGGCCCGCCGCACGATCGGCGACAAGGGCTACATCGGCCGTCCCGACGACTCGGGCAAGACGCTCTTTGGCAACTACGGCATCGAGGACAGCTACCGCCGCGAGCTTTCAGGCCGCGACGGTGTGGCCGTGCGGCAGCGCATCGCGCGCGGCTTCTACGGCCGGGTGGCCGGGGCCGGGCACGAGGAGCCCGAGGACGGGCTGGACGTGGTGACGACGCTCGACATGGACCTGCAGGACGTGGCCGACAGGGCGCTGCGGAGCCAGCTCGAGCGGCAGAACGCCACCTGGGGCACGACCATCGTCATGGAGACCCGCACGGGCGAGATCCTCGCCCTGGCGAACCTCGGCCGCAACGGCGACGGCAGCTACTCCGAGCGCGAGAACTATGCGCTGGGCCGCTGCATGGAGCCCGGCTCGACCTTCAAGCTGGCGTCGATGCTGCTGCTGCTCGACGATGCGAAGATGTCGCCCGAGACGACCTACGACGTGCACAACGGCGATCCGGTCAAGGTGGGTCCCGCGACGAATATCCGCGACTCGCACCGCGGCGACCACGTCATCGACTTCCGGCAGGCCGTGGCCGCCTCCTCGAACGTCTACTTCGCCGAAGCGGTCTGGGACCGCTACGGCGCCACGGGCAGGAAGTTCGACTACAGCCGCTTCCTGCACGAGCAGCTCCACCTGGGCGAGACCGTCGGGCTGGAGCGCCTCGGCGAGCGGCAGCCCGAGATCACCCGCGACTGGAAGGTCGCCGACCCCGGCGTGATGCTCGTGAAGATGGCCTACGGTTACCGCGTGAAGCTGGCCCCGATCCAGATGATTACCTTCTACAACGCCATCGCCAACGGCGGGCGGATGATCTCGCCGGTGCTGATCCGCGAGCTGCGGCGCGACGACCGCGTCGAGGAGCGCTTCGAGAGCCGCACGATCGCCTCGTCGATCTGCTCGCGGGCGACGCTGCGCGAGGTGAACCGCTGCCTCCAGGCGGTCTGCACGCGGGGTACGGCGAGCGCCTTCTTCCGCGACACGACTTACGTGCGCGTCGCCGCGAAGACCGGAACGGCGCAGATCACCGAGCCGCGCAGGGAGCCCGGGCGCCACTACCTGGGTTCGATGATCGCCTTCTTCCCGGCCGACGAACCCCGCTACACGGTGCTGACCACCATCGAGACGCGCGCACAGGCCGGCAAGGCCTACTACGGCGGTCCGCTCGCGGGCCCGGTCGTCAAGCGCCTGGTGGACTACATCTACAACCGCGGGCAGGAGTGGTACGGACGCCTCGAGCGGCAGGGTCCGCGCCGCTATCCCGAGCGGATCAAGGGCGGGGAGATCGCCCAGATCCGCCGCGTGGCGGGACGGCTCTCGCCCGACGTCGACTACGACCGCCGCACGGGCTGGGGCCGCGCGACGGTGGACAGCCTCGCCGAGGTGACGATCGCCTCGCTGCCCGACGACCGGAGCGTGATGCCCGACGTGCGGGGCATGGGGCTGAAGGATGCCCTCTTCCTGCTCGAGAGCCGCGGGCTGCACGTCCGCTTCACGGGCGAGGGGGCCGTGACAAGACAGAGCATCGCCGCCGGGCAGCGCATCTCGCCCGGAGCGACGGTCAGCATAACCTTGAATTGACACTGAGAGATGAAAACACTATCCGAACTGCTTGAAAATACGCCCGTTGAGGCGATCTGGGGTGATCCGCAGGTCGCCGTCGGGTCGCTCGTCTACGATTCGCGTGCCGCGGCGGCGGGCTGCTGCTTCTTCGCCGTGCCCGGCACGCAGTGCGACGGCCACGCCTTCATCGGGGCGGCCGTCACGGCGGGGGCCGCGGCGGTGGTCTGCGAACGCCTGCCCGAAGAGCGCCCCGCGGGGGTGACCTTCGTCGTCGTGAAGGACTCGCAGGGGGCGATGGCCGACATGGCCGCGGCCTTCTACGACCATCCGAGCCGCGAACTGAAGCTCGTCGGCATCACCGGCACGAACGGCAAGACCACGACCGTGACGCTGCTCTTCGACCTGGTGCGGGCGATGGGCTACCGTGCGGGGCTCATCTCGACGGTGGTCTACCGCATCGAGGAGCGCACGCTGCCGGCAACGCACACGACGCCCGACTCGATCCGCCTGAACGCCCTGATGCGCGAGATGGCCGATGCCGGGTGCGAATTCTGCTTCATGGAGTGCTCGTCGCACGCCATCGTGCAGGAGCGCACGCGGGGCCTCGACTTCGCGGGCGGCATCTTCTCGAACATCACGCACGACCACCTCGACTACCACAAGACCTTCGCCGAGTACATCCGGGCCAAGAAGCTCTTCTTCGACCACCTGCCCAAGGGGGCCTTCGCCCTGACGAACACGGACGACCGCAATGGCCGCGTCATGGTGCAGAACACCCGTGCCGAGGTGCACACCTACTCGCTGCGCACGATGGCCGACTTCCGCTGCCGGATCGTCGAGATGCACCTCGACGGCATGCTGCTGCGCCTCGACGGGCGCGAGCTGTGGGTCGGGCTGCTCGGGCGCTTCAACGCCTACAACCTGACGGCCGTCTACGGCGCCGCCGTGCTGCTGGGGCTCGACCGCGACGAGGTGCTGTGCGTGTTGAGCACGCTGCACGCCGTGAGCGGCCGTTTCGAGGTCATCCGCGCGTCGAACGGCACGACGGCCGTCGTGGACTACGCCCATACGCCCGATGCGCTGGAGAATGTCATCCAGACGATCGACGAGCTGCGCACGCCGCAGCAGCAGCTGCTGGTGGTCTGCGGCTGCGGCGGCGACCGCGACCGCACGAAGCGCCCCGAGATGGCGCAGATCGCCGTGAAGTACGCCACGACGGCGATCTTCACCTCGGACAACCCGCGCCACGAGGACCCCGAGGCGATCCTCGACGAGATGGTCGCCGGGCTGGAGCCCGGGGCGCGCTACCTGCGCCTGGCCGACCGTGCCGAGGCGATCCGCACGGCCGTCGTGCTTGCGCGGCCCGGCGACGTGATCCTCATCGCCGGCAAGGGGCACGAGACCTACCAGATCGTCGGCGACGTGAAGCACCACTTCGACGACCGCGAGGAGGTGCGCCGCGACTTTGCATCCTACATTGAAAACAAACGATAGACAACCATGTTGTATCATCTTTTCCGTTATCTGGACGAGGCCTACGACTTCCCGGGGTCGGGCATGTTCCAGTACATCTCGTTCCGGGCGGCGGCGGCGATCATCCTTGCGCTGCTGATCGTCATCATCTTCGGCCGCACGATCATCGACTTCCTGCGCCGCAAGCAGATCGGCGAGGAGATCCGCGACCTCGGCCTCGAGGGACAGCTGCAGAAGCGCGGCACCCCGACCATGGGCGGCGTCATCATCCTGATCGCCATCCTCATCCCGACGCTGCTGTTCGGGCGCCTGGACAACGTCTACGTGCAGCTGATGCTCGTCTCGACCGTCTGGCTGGGGCTGATCGGCGGACTGGACGACTACATCAAGGTCTTCCGCCACCGCAAGGAGGGGCTCAAGGGCCGCTTCAAGATCGTCGGGCAGGTCGGCCTGGGCATCATCGTCGGCACGACGATGTGGCTCTCGGGCGACATCGTCGTGCGCGAGAAGACCACGCAGCCCGTCGAGACGGTCTACTACGATGCCGACGGCACGGTCGTGCAGACCGTGCAGCGCAACGTGCTGATCGACTCCGAGAGCACGAAGACCACCAAGACGACCATCCCCTTCGTCAAGAACAACGAATTCGACTACGGCTGGCTCACGGGCGGCGACAACACCCTGATGTGGCTGCTCTACGTGCTGGTGGCGATCTTCGTCGTCACGGCCGTGTCGAACGGCGCCAACCTCACGGACGGCCTCGACGGCCTGGCCACGGGCGTCTCGGTGCCGATCGTCGCCGTGCTGGGCGTGCTGGCCTACCTCTCGGGACACATCGTCTACGCAGACTACCTCAACATCATGTACATCCCGCAGAGCGGCGAACTGGTCGTCTTCGCCGCGGCGTTCGTCGGGGCCCTCGTCGGCTTCCTCTGGTACAACTCCTTCCCGGCGCAGATCTTCATGGGCGACACGGGCTCGCTGGCCATCGGCGGCGTGATCGCCGTCTTCGCCCTCTGCATCCGCAAGGAGCTGCTGCTGCCGTTACTCTGCGGCGTCTTCCTCTACGAGAGCTGCTCGGTGATGCTGCAGGTCGGCTACTTCAAGTACACGCGCCGCCGATACGGCGAGGGGCGGCGCCTGCTGCTCATGGCCCCGGTGCACCACCACTACCAGAAGAAGGGCCTCTTCGAGACGAAGATCGTCACGCGCTTCTGGATCATCTCGCTGCTGCTTGCGGCCATCACGCTCGTCACGCTGAAGATCCGATAAAAGAGATACACGTATGAAAAAGATCGTCGTACTGGGCGGGGGAATCAGCGGCTACGGCTCCGCGATCCTCGCCAAAAAGAGGGGTTTCGACGTCCTGCTCTCCGATGCGGGACACATTGCCGAGCGCTTTCGCGCGCGCCTCGACGAGTGGCAGGTCCCCTATGAGGAGGGCGGCCACAGCGAGGAGCGCATCCTGCAGGCCTCGGAGGTCATCAAGTCGCCCGGCATTCCCGACACGGCGCCCATCGTGCGGCGCATCCGCGAGCGGGGCATTCCGGTGATCTCCGAAATCGAGTTCGCGGGCCGCTACATGGGCCGCGCGCGCTGCATCTGCATCACCGGCTCGAACGGCAAGACCACCACGACGTCGCTCATCTACAAGATCATGCGCGACGCCGGGATGAACGTCGCCCTGGGCGGCAACATCGGCGAGAGCTTCGCCTACAGCGTCGCCACGGGCGACTACGACTGGTACGTGCTCGAGCTGAGCTCGTTCCAGCTCGACGGCATGTACCGCTTCCGGGCCCACATCGGCGTGCTGATGAACATCACGCCCGACCACCTGGACCGCTACGACCACTGCTTCCAGAACTACGTCGATGCCAAGATGCGCATTACGCAGAACCAGACCTCGCGCGACTGGTTCGTCTACTCGGGTGACGACGAGGTGATCTGGCGCGAGCTGCCCAAATACGACCTGCGGGCGCGGCAGCTGCCCTTCGCGGCGAAGTGTGCCGTGGCGAGCGCCGCGGGCGACGCCTTCCTGCTGGACGGGAGCTTCACGGCGGCCGTGGGCGACCGCTCGGTCGAGATCGACACGTCGAAGTTGCAGATCAGGGGGCTGCACAACGCCTACAACGCCATGGCCGCGGCGCTGGCGACCCTTGCCGCGGGTGTCGACCCCGAATCGGTGCGCCGCTCGCTCTACGACTTCGCCCCGGTGGAGCACCGCCTCGAACCCGTCGCCGAGCGCGGCGGCGTGCTGTGGATCAACGACTCGAAGGCGACGAACGTCGATTCGGTCTACTATGCGTTGGAGAGCATGACGCGCCCCGTGGTGTGGATCGCCGGGGGCACGGACAAGGGCAACGACTACACGCCGCTCAAGGAGTTCGCGCGGGCGAAGGTCCATACGCTGGTCTGCATGGGGCTCGACAACGACAAGCTCGTGCGCGAGTTCACGGGCGTCGTGCCCGAGGTCATTTCGACCTCGTCGCTCGACGAGGCGATGACGGCGGCCAAGCGGGCGGCCCGCAGCGGCGATGCCGTGCTGCTGTCGCCCGCCTGCGCGAGCTTCGACCTCTTCCGCAACTACGAGAACCGCGGCGAACTCTTCAAGGCGTGGGTAACGGAAAAGGCGTGATGCGATGAACGACGACCTGCGTACATACCGCCGTGACGGGGGGCCGGAGGCGGCGGACACCGCGGCAGCCGCCGGG
>ULRR01038739.1_pt1 | contig 11190 bp, 8 predicted proteins | sample 1955651 | NCBI WGS metagenome assembly ULRR01 (sample SAMEA4835688, study PRJEB28245) | human gut metagenome | biome: gut microbiome; material: fecal sample | place: Denmark | collected 2008
TCGAGAGATTGACGGAGTTATCCAAAAGCTCTATGAGGACAACCCAATGGGTAAAATTAGCGATGAGCGATTTGCTACGATGTCAATGTCCCTTGAAAATGAGCAGAGCGAGTTGAAAGACCGTATTCCTGCTTTGGAAGATGAGCTTGAAAATGTGAAAATCAAAACTGAAGGCTTGCAGCGGTTTATCGACAAAGCAAAACAGGTTACCCGTCCCAACACCCTCACGCCCGAACTGGTACACGAATTTATTGAAAAAATCGTGGTGTCCGCACCCGAATACAAAGACGGTAAGCGCTGTCAGGAGGTTGCAATCTACTACAACGGCGTTGGTATCGTCAGAGAGCCGACAGCAGAAGAAATGGAAGAATACTTCCAAGAACACATCAGCAAAAAGCCTTTCTTAAAGGCAAAAACGGCATAGCCAATGGCTACATCGTATTCACACAACAATATTTCATTGAGATACAAAAGCCGCTTGGGGCACCTTCCTTACGGAGGGTGCCCCAAGCGGGGCATTTTCTCACCTTATCCATATGCCGCGCGTAATTATCCTATTGTTAAAATAATTAGCTTGCCGGCAGACGGTTTAAAGACGAAATATAATGACAGTTGGTGCAAAGAGGCGTATAATGGTGGCCGTAAGAATGAGAGGGATGCAAAATATGACTAATCAGGAAATTTGGGAGATTGCATTTAAGCAGTCTGCGTATGACTGCAGCTGCCGCCCGGAGGATTTTCTGCAAAAAGAAAACAAGGTGGTGCTGGCGGGTTCGGATAACAGGGCGCGGGCTTATCTGCCTAAGCCGCTGGAATGCGATTTGGTATCCTATGGCAGTAATATCGTAGCGTCGGTTAAAGCAGAACTGATGGAAGAAATTTCTGATTATATAAACAGCTGTCCTGCCGAGCATTGTTTTGAAACGCCCAATATATATGTGCTGAATGATCGCCTCGCGCCGTACAATCTTAAGGTCTGCTTTATGGCTGAATACTTTTTGCCTGATATGGAGCGGCTTAAGGCGCTGCCCTGCCCGTGGCCGTTAAAACTGCTTTACCCGCAGGATTTTAAAGATTTATATAACGGCCAATGGAGCAATGCGCTTTGCCTGGAGCGGAAGGAGAGAGACGTTCTGGCGGTAGGCGCGTATAAAGACGGCCGGCTCATAGGTCTGGCCGGCGCTTCGGCGGACTGCGCGGAAATGTACCAGATAGGCATAGATGTATTGCCTGAGTTTAGGCATCAGGGGGTTGCTTCCGCGCTTATAAGCCGTTTGGCGGTGGAAATTGCAGGAATGGGCAAAGTGCCGTTTTACTGCGCAGCCTGGGCGAATATCAAATCGGTGCGGAGCGCTATCAAATGCGGCTTTAAGCCGGCCTGGGCTGAAATGACCGCGCGCCGGCCGGAATTTATAAATTCTTTGTATCTGAAGCAGCCAAAGGGGGATTGACGGGCCAGGACGCTTTATTGGCGCTTTGTGTGTCTTATTGGCGCTTTGTACGTCCCGAAAAAGTCGATGCGCTTTTTTTCTGCCGCAAAAGCCTAAATTCCTTTGAGCTTTGGACGCGTTGAAAAAGTTTATATGCTTTTAGTCGGGAATGACGCTCTGAAATCAAAGATTTCCGGACCGCACTCTATACAAATACCTCCAGTGCCCTTGGGGAACTGCTTATAAAGCGGTTATTCGCTTATAAGAAGTTTTTCCCGCAGCACCTGACGGCGGCAAAAATACGGCTAAAAATCGCAAAAAAATAAATTTCAGGTTTATGGACAGTCTGAACGGCGCTTTATTGGCGCCATTTATAGCTTTATTGACATACTGGGCGTTCTGTTAAATGCACGTAAAATTTTCATTTATTTTTCATGTTTAATTCAAGCTTCAAACACGCGGCTGAGATAAAATATAAACTAAAGAAAGGGATAGTGTTTAAAATAAAAAAGAAAGGAAATAAGCTGCATAATGCCCGAAACATCTTTTGTTTTCAAACGGAAGGAGAAAAAATATCTGCTTTCGGAAGAAGAGTGCGCCGCTTTTATTTCCCGTACAAAGGAATCTCTTGTTGGAGACAGCTACGGCGAATATACCATATGCAATATCTATTATGATACGCCTGATTATAATTTGATAAGGCAGTCTATTGAAAAGCCCAAGTATAAAGAGAAACTCCGGCTGCGCAGTTACGGCGTGCCCGCAAAGGAAGATCAGGTCTTTTTGGAGATAAAGAAGAAGTATAAGGGAGTTGTGTATAAGAGGAGAAGCGCGCTTTCCTTAAAAGAGGCTGAGGCTTATATGGATAACGGCATAATTCCCCGTCAGGAAAATCAGATTTTAAGGGAGATTGAGTATTTTGTAAGCTTCTATCGTCCCGAAGCCAAAATCTATCTGGCTTATGACCGGACGGCTTTTGCGGGGCTGGAGGACAAGGGCCTGAGGATAACCTTTGACCGCAATATAAGAAGCAGGGATTATGATTTAAGCCTTGGGGCCGGGGATTACGGCGAATATCTGCTTGACGAGGGCAAATGCCTTATGGAAATAAAGAGCTGCGGAGCCATGCCGGTAGGGCTGGCAAGGGCGCTTTCGGAAATAAAGAAATATCCTGTTTCTTTTTCCAAATACGGAAATGTCTATAAAAATATGATGCGCGCCGAAGAGCGGGCTGCGCGCGTAATTTAAAGGAGGGGTATTTTATGCTGAACAGTATAATAGATGCGGCAGCGGGGGCGGCGTCCTCCTACGAGGTACTGGCCTGTATAGGTACGGCTATTGTGTTGGGCTTTATTATTTCGGGCGCGTATATGGCCTGCGGAGCTTATACTAAGAGCTTTGCAATAGCCTTGACCCTGCTTCCGGTTATAGTACAGGTTGTTATAATGATGGTAAACGGCAATCTGGGCGTAGGCGTGGCTGTGCTGGGAGCATTCAGCCTGGTGCGCTTCCGCTCTGTGCCGGGGAGCGCGAGGGAAATATGCGCTCTGTTTTTGGCTATGGCCGCGGGGCTTGCGACAGGAATGGGCTATTTAATATTTTCGGCGGTAATGGTTGTTATAGTCTGCGCGGTATTTGTGCTGTTAAGCAGGACTAAATTCGGCGAAGGCAGGCAGTGCCTTAAGGAGGTCAGGATAACCATTCCCGAAGCCTTGGATTATACCGAAGTATTTGATGATATATTTGAAAAATATACCCGTGAGGTTTCTTTGATAAGGGTGCAGACGGTCAATTTGGGCAGTATGTTCGAGCTGAGATATGAAATAAAATTCAAGCCTGGGATAAATGAAAAGCAGTTTATAGATGAAATAAGGTGCCGGAACGGAAATTTAACGGTAGCCTGCGGCAGGATACAGGCCCAAAGGGAAGAATTATAATCAGGAAAGGGTGAGGCGTGATTGAAGAGTTTTAAAATTTTTACCGCGGCATTAATATGCATTTTAATGACTCTGCTTTGTGCCTGCGTACAATCCAATATAAATTCGGGCGGAACTGCGGGAACGGACGGCTCCTCTTCAACTCCCGCGGCTACCTTTATAGGCTTTGACGACAGCGATTATAATACAAGCTATACCTCTCAGGCCGCCGAAATTGTTTTTTCTCAGTCGGGCGTTTCGGCTGAAGGCAGCGGCGTTTCGGTTGAGGGCAATACGGCCGTTATTACAAATGACGGGGAATACATTGTTTCGGGCCAGTCCCAGGACGGGCGGCTGATAGTGGACGCTGAGGACTGCAGCGTGCATATAATTTTTAACGGTCTGACCTTAGAGTGCGCAACCAGCGCCCCGGTATATATAAAGCAGGCCGACAAAACCATTATAACCCTTAATGAGGGGACTAAGAATTATATAACTGACTGTGAAAGCTATATATATGACGACGCCCAGGAGGAAGAACCCAACGCGGCGGTTTTCAGCAAGGATGATTTGACTATAAACGGCCTGGGGTATCTGGAGGTAACGGCGCGTTTCAATAACGGCATAGGCAGCAAGGATATTCTCAAAATTACCGGAGGAGTGATAAAAGTAGAGGCGGCGGACGACGGCATTGTGGGCCGGGACTGTCTCGCTATTGACGGCGGAGAAATTGAGGTTGCCGCTTCGGGGGACGGCCTTAAGAGCACTAACGACGAGGATTCTGAAAAAGGCAATATTATAATTACCAGCGGCAGCATTACAATAAACGCTGAAAAGGACGGCGTGCAGGCGGTTAATTCTTTGCTTGTTTCGGGAGGAAAGCATACCGTAACTTCGGGCGGAGGCAGCGGCAGCAGCTCCAATTATTCCAGCTCATGGGACAGCCAGGACAGTCAGAAAGGGCTTAAAGCTCAGAATGACCTGAGTATTTCGGGCGGAATTTTTAATATAGATTCAGCGGACGACGCGCTTCACAGCAACGGCACCCTGACTGTTTCGGGCGGGGACATAACTGTCAGCACAGGAGACGACGGTGTGCATGCGGATGACGCCCTTACCATTTCAAACGGCAATATTAATGTGCTTGCTTCGTATGAAGGGCTGGAGGGTCTGAACGTATTTATAAACGGCGGCCATATAATAGTTCATGCGGAGGATGACGGAATTAATTCGGCGGGCGGTTCAGATTCGGGCGGCATGAGGCCGGGAGACGGATTTTCCTTCCGCGATGACAGTACTGCGTCTGATATCAGCATTACAAACGGATATATCTATGTAGAAGCCTCAGGAGACGGCCTGGACAGCAACGGCAGCATATACATGTCGGGCGGCACTTTGCTTGTAAGCGGGCCAACTGACGGTGGCAACGGTGCGATTGACTATGAGGGCGCGTTTGAATTAAACGGAGGCGTCCTGGCTGCTGCGGGCAGTTCGGCTATGGCAATGAATGTTTCAAAGGCGGCCGGGCAGGGTGCGGTTATGGTAATTTTTGATCAAACTTATTCGGCAGGCGAAACCATAGCGCTGACTGACCTGGACGGTAATCCCATAGTGGTGTTTAAGCCGGAAAAGAGCTTTAATTCAATAGTGGTTTCATCGCCTCAAATGCAGGAGGGAGAGACTTACCTGGTTTATGCCGGCGGCCAGGCGGATACCGATTCCTGCGGCTTTGCGTCAGATAATTATACTCCTGGGGAACTCTTGTATGAGATTACTCTCAGCCAGCCTGTTATGAATGCCGGGTCTGTTTCAAGCGGCATGCAGCCGGGCGGAGGAATGCCTAGCGGCGGAGGCATGCGGCCCGGAGGCATGGGCCGGTAAGTTTAAGTTTTATAGAACTGCGGAATGGGGGAAGAATTTTGTATAAGCTGCTTATAGTGGACGATGAAGAGAGAATCCGGGCGCTTATAAAAAAATACGCTTTGCTGGAAGGGCACAGCGTATATGAGGCGCAGAACGGGCTGGAGGCGGTTGAGCTCTGCAAAAAAGAAAGCTTTGATATTATAATTATGGATATAATGATGCCTGAGCTGGACGGGTTCAGCGCTGTTAAAGCGCTGAGGGAGTTCTCTCAGGCTCCCGTTATCATGCTTTCAGCGCGGGGCGAGGAATATGATAAACTGCACGGCTTTGAATTAGGCGTGGATGATTATGTGGTTAAGCCCTTTTCTCCGCGCGAGCTTATGATGCGCATAGACGCGATAATGAAGCGCGCCGGAAAAAAGGAGAACGAGCATAAAATATATCAGAAGGACGGGCTTAAAATTGATTTTACAGCGCGAAAAGTGTATGTGGATGATAAAGAGGTAAATCTGACCCCTAAAGAATACGATTTGCTTTTTTATATGGCGGAAAACAGGAACATTGCGCTGTCCAGGGAAAGGCTTATATCGGTAGTCTGGGGCTATGATTATTTTGGGGACGACAGGACTTTGGATACGCATATAAAAATGCTGCGCAAAAGCCTTGGCGGCGCAAGCGGAGTTATTGTCACCCTCAGGGGGGTAGGCTACAGGTTTGAGGGTTAATTTGCAGGACGGCTGTTAAATACTGGAATTAATGCAGAAAAGGGGCAAATTACCTATGGAGGTTAATGTACAAAACGGCTGTTAGATACTGCAATCAGCAATTACAAACTGGCCTGACTTAAAGGATAGTATAAGCGGATAAGGCTTTAAAAGCGCTTTTGGGGTAAGATTTTAAATGGAAAAACAGAAAAAAACAAAAAGAGGCGTAAGCATAAAATGGAAGCTGATAATACTGCTCATGTGCTTCAGTGCCGCCCTGATTATTCTGCTCTGGCTGTTTCAGGTGGTATTTCTGGACAGCTTCTATAAGAGCATAAAGGTAAACAGCATACGCTCGTGCGTTAACCAAATTGAAAAAGCAGATTATTACGGTATGGACAGCGAGCTTATATGGACGCTGGCAGGTGAAAACGACAGCTGCATAATGCTGCTGGACCGGGATAACGGAGGCGAAATTTATTCGGCAGACCGGTTCATGGACTGCGTAATACACAGAATGTCCAGCCGCGACCGCTATCTGCTTATAGAACAGGCGGAAGAAACGGGCGAATGGCTGAGCTATGCTGAAATAAGGTATATAGGCGGCTGGCAGCCCAGTGAAGCGGGCGCTGAAAGCATAATATATGTTAGAATCCTGGATTCGCAGACGGCTGTTATAATAAATGCGCGTATTTCTCCTGTGGATTCAACCGTCCAGACCATTCGCGTGCAGTTATATTATATAACGGGCGCGCTGGTAGTGCTTTCTGTGGTGTTAGCCCTGGTCATTTCAAAATTGGTGGACAGGCCGATAAAGAACCTTAAGCGGTCGGTACAGCAGCTGGCGGAGGGCAATTATGACGTTACCTTTGAGGGAAACGGCTATAAGGAAATAAACGAGCTGACGGGCGCGCTGAATAATGCTGCGGGGGAAATTTCCCGCATGGAGAGCGAGCGCAGGCAGTTAATAGCCAATGTCTCTCACGATTTGCGCACCCCGCTCACTCTTATAAGCGGGTATGCCGAGGCCATGAGGGATCTGCCTGACGAAAATACGCCCGAAAACGCGCAGATTATCATAGATGAGGCGGGCCGGCTGAACGCGCTGGTACATGATATGCTGGATTTATCCAGGCTCCAGGCCGGAGAAAAAATGCTGAACCTTGAAAAGTTCAATTTAACCGGCGTTGTAAGCGAAGTTGCGGAGCGCATGAACCAGCTGATTCAAAAGGACGGCTATTCCATAAGCTTTGAATGTGACGGCGCCGTGAATGTTACCGCGGATAAGAGCCGGGTGGCCCAAGCGGTATATAATCTTATTCTGAATGCCGTAGATTTTACAGGGCCTGATAAAAAGATATATGTGGCAGTAAGGGTATCTGGCCATAGGGTGCGCATAGAGGTCAGGGATACAGGCAAGGGGATTTCCCCTGAAATTCTGCCTCATATCTGGGACAGGTATTACAGCGACAGTTCTTCGCGCAGAGAGGGCAGAACGGGCACAGGGCTTGGGCTGAGCATAGTTAAAACCGTGTGTGAGCTGCACGGGGGCTCCTGCGGCGTGCAAACCAGCCAAAACGGAAGCACCTTCTGGTTTGAGCTTCCTGTCTGAACGGCTCTTTATCGGGAAAGGAGCAGCGGAAGGCTGAATATCATATAAATAAATTTTAAAGCAAAACCGGCTTTTAAAGAGCCGGTTTTGTTTTTCAGCCATTTAGGGTATATTATGTTCTGAAAGGGGATGGTTCATATTATTTATGGATATGTCCGCGTATCCAGCGCGGACCAGAATGAAGAAAGGCAGCTCATTGCTCTGCGGGAGCAGGGAGTTCCTGAGGAAAACCTTTTTATAGACAGGCAGTCGGGAGAAAACTTTGAGCGGCCTAAATATAAACGGCTGGTAAGGCGGTTAAAAAAGGGAGACTTGCTTTATATACTCAGCATTGACCGTTTGGGGCGCAATTATAAGGAGATACAGGAGCAGTGGAGAATATTGACTAAGGAAAAGAACGCGGATATATGCGTCTTGGACATGCCTCTTTTGGATACGCGGAACGGCAAAGATTTAATGGGGACCTTTATCGCTGATTTGGTGCTGCAGATTTTATCCTTTGCCGCGCAGAACGAAAGGGATAACATACGCAGGCGGCAGGCGGAGGGAATAGCCGCGGCAAAGGCAAGAGGGGTTAAGTTCGGCCGGCCTGTCCGGCCTGTGCCTGAAAATTTTTACGAAATACATGCATTATGGCGAAATAAAAAAATAACGCTCCGGCAGGCGGCTAAAAACTGCGGAATGCCTGAAGGCACGTTTTATACCAAAGCGGTTAAATATGAAAAAAGCTGCGAAAATACGGGTATCCAGCCGTTTGAAATGGTGTACTTTTCCAAATTACATAAGTGATTATAAAATTTATAATATTATATCCGAAAACCAACTTTTTTTCAAGCGCTTTTTTTGACGCGAGTCTGCTGAAATACCTTAATCTGTCGATTTTTTAAAGTACACTTTTAAAAATTGAGAGAGAAGGTGCGTGTATGAAAAAAGCGGGTTTGAAAGGCTTGCTGGCGTGTGCTGCGGCAATAATAGCGCTGTTTGCCGTTATGCTGCCTGCCGGTGTTCTTGCGGCGGGAACAGACGGCGCTCGCTCTGGCGGTTTAATAACGGTAAAAGGAGCGGATGGGGCTGAAACTTACTGCCAAACGCTGTTTGAAGCTGCGGATGCGGCCGGGGACGGCGATACGCTGATTCTCAATGATAATATTGAAATGGCGTTTTTTACTTTAAACGGCAAACGGCAAAATCCCACTATGGTGGTAGAGGATAAAAGCTTGACGCTGGACGGCCAGGGACATACGGTGACGGCCAGGAACGAAGCGTTCAGCATGATAGAGGTAGGCGTGAATGGGAATTTGACGGTTAAAAATATTGTTATGGACGGCAGTGCCGCTGATAACAGGCGGTATTCCAGCATAATTAATATTGAAGGCGGCCAGGTTTTTATTGAAGAGGGGACAATCCTGAAAAACAACTGTACTGCCGCGGTAGATATCGGCGTTAATGTTCCGGGCGGAAAGTGCATAATGAACGGAGGAATGATTACTCAGAATGTGATGCCTGCCGGGAGCAATGATACCGGGGTGGCCGTAACTGTTCTGGAAGAGAGCACGTTTATTATGAACGGAGGTATTATATCGGATAACCGGACGGAAAAATACGGCAGTTCGGGCATAATGGTAAACCGAGGGGGCAGCGCAATATTAAACGGCGGCGTCATAGAAAACAATATTACGCAAGTCCGCGGGATGGCCTCTGCCCTCCATATAAAGGGAGGCCATGTACAGCTTAACGGCACCGAGATAAGAAATAATATATCCAGGGATGGCTACGGAGCGGTTTATGTGACCAATCATTCGTCTTTCGGCAATAAATGGGATGGGGTGCTTGATATAAACGGAGGCGTCATATCAGGTAATAAAGGAGAAAATGGGAACGCCAATGCTATATATCTGTACAGCCGGAGCAGCATAAAAGACACGGGGGCTTATATTTATTTCAGCGGTTCGCCTACGATTGATGGACCCAGCGTAATATACGCCAACAGCAGTTCGGATGTTAATTTTAAGCCGCTGGTGGTAGACGGTGAATTTAACCCGGTACTGCCGGTAGAAATTGATTTGCAGTTTTATTATATAATAGATCAGACCATTGTGGAATATTTAGACGGAATAAAGGCGGATTCTTCGCATTTTACTGCCATAAGGGAGGATTACGGCTTCCAGGAGGACAGCTTAAATAATCTGCTTTATACTCAAGCCAAGCGGGAAGTCATTTTTATGGACGGCGAAAAGGAGCTGGAGGGACTTTCTTATTGGGAATTTGTTGAAGATAAAATAGAAGAGCCTCAGAATGGAATGGCAATTAAGCCTGGCTATGTGCTTAAAGGCTGGTATACTGAGGAAGGCCTTATTAATAAATGGGATTTTGATAAAGATGTTCTCTTAAGAGAAGAAGGAGAATTCAGGCTTTATGCTGAATGGGAAGCGCTTGAAGCAATACCTCCTGAACTGGCGCCCAAAATAGAGGTTAGTATTTCCTGCGGCGACGAGGACGGCGCGGTTCTTCATCCCGAATTTGATAAAGAAGACGGATATGAATATACTTATACATGGCAAAACGCCGCTGGCGAAATAGTTGGAGAGACTTCGGATCTGACCGTATCTTCTCCGGAATTGGGCGGGCAGGAAAAGTATACTCTAATTGTTTCGGCATTAAGAACGGATAACGGCCAGACCGCGCAGGCCAGTGCGATTTATATAGTTTCGCGCGGTACGCATAATTTTGACGGCTGCATATATAATTCGGAAATTCATTGGCAGGAATGCCCGGTTTGTTCTCAAAAGCAGAATGAAGATAAGCATAGCTTTGAATGGGTAATTGATAAAGAAGCAACCGCCTCAGAAGCGGGCTTAAAGCATGAGGAATGCTCAGTCTGCGGCTATTCTAAAGAGAAAGTGCAAATTCCGGCGCTGTCTGATGATACGGACAATTCAGGCGACAGTACCGCTGTGGGCATTATGACTCTGTTTGCGCTTACGGGCCTGGCGGCAGCGGCCCTGCTTGCGGCTGCAAAGCGGCGCAATGTAAATGTTTTTTTGGGTAAAAGAAATTAAAGTAACAATAGAGACAGCGGAATAAAAAACGCTGCAAAAAAGCCGGTTTTTGACTGCGCTGGAATAAGGCGCGTAAAAAACCGGCTTTTTATATTTAGTATAGAGCTTGATTATTCTTTTATCTGCTGTTGGGTGTGCGGTTCGCGCATCAGTTTGCGGTGCTGTCCGGGCGTGCAGCCGTATGTTCGGCTGAAAAAACGGTTTAAATGGGAGGAATCGTAAAAACCGCAGGCAGCCGCTATATCAGCGACTGACATATCGCTTTGGCTGAGCATTTCCCGCGCTTTGGATAGCCTGAAGGCGTTAAGATAGTTTATGGGCGTTGCTCCGGTCAGCTTTAAAAAATATCTGAAAAGAGTGGCGCGGGATACGTTGGAAAGCTCGCTGAGCTTGTCCAGCGTTATATTTTCCCCGTAATGCTCCTGGATGTAATTAATGCATTTTAATATATTTCGGGAGACTGAATTTTCCCAGACTTCGTTGCTGGTGCAGATATATTTTTCCTTATATATCCGGCATATATAGGAAAGGATGTATATGGAAAGGGAATGAGCCATAGGAGCGGTATCGTCTGCGGCTTCCGGATACAGGGCCGCAATAGCCTCC
>ULRR01052531.1_pt1 | contig 10966 bp, 7 predicted proteins | sample 1955651 | NCBI WGS metagenome assembly ULRR01 (sample SAMEA4835688, study PRJEB28245) | human gut metagenome | biome: gut microbiome; material: fecal sample | place: Denmark | collected 2008
GATGCTTCCATCGCCTAACAGATATACTCCGGTAATGTTGTTGCTGGTTGCCCAGATGTTTTTATCGCTTGCGATGCAGAGCAGCGGGAGATCCTTCCATACGATATCCTGTACTTCTCCATAGATCTCACCACGTTTGTCTTCATCTGCAGTTGCAAGACCGTCTTTGAGAAGCTGATCTACTTTTTCATTCTCATAGTAGCTGACATTGTAGCTCATCGGCGGCTCAGACTCGGTTGCCAGCATCGGACGAAGTCCCCAGTCAGCATCACCGGTGGAAGTAGACCATCCGCTTAAGTAGCAGTCAACCTCGGCATCTGCTCCTGCGCAGTCAGCTCCCTGAACCTTTTCATTCAGAACGGCACTTTCCATTCCGTTCAATTCCAGATCAATACCAACCTCAGAAAGCTGCTGTTTGTAGAACTCTGCTTTTTTCTGATTTGCTGTCGTGTTGCTGTACATCAGTGTTGTGGTAAATCCATCCGGATATCCTGCTTCCTTTAACAGCTCTTTTGCTTTTTCCGGATCGTAGGAATACGGATCATTTCCTTTGTAGTGCTGTACTTCTTCTCCTACCATAGAAGTTGCCACAGAACCGTAACCGTTCATAACGACCTGGATATATGCCTCTTTGTTGATTGCATAAGCCATTGCCTCACGAACCTTAACATCGTTGAACGGTGCTTTCTGTGTATTCATGAAGAAGTACCATACGGCGATGCTGTCGCCCATTCCAACGGATACGTTGCTGTCACCTTTTAAGGTGTCAACGCTTTCGGTCGGTACAGACCACATAATCTGTGCGTCACCTGCCTGAACTGCAGATACACGGGTAGCACTTTCTGCAACCGGTTTGAATGTGATGCTCTTAAATCCTGCATCTGCATCTGCCAGAGCAGTTCCGCCGCAGACGTCTGCGTCATATCCCCACCAGTCTTTGTTCAGCTCTACCTTCATATGGTCACCGGCAACCCACTCAACAAATTTGTACTGGCCGGTTCCTACCGGTGCCTGTGCACAGGCATCTTCTCCTGCTTCAATCTGTTTCGGGCTCATGATCAGCGTAGCCGGATGTGCCAGGTTGCTGATGAAAGCACCGAATGACTGTGTTAAATAAATTTTAACGGTATAATCATCTATCTTCTCTGCATGATCCAGAACATTGCAGAGGAATGTAGTACGTTTCAGTCCAAGGCTCTTATCTGCCCATTTATTTACGTTTGCAATCAGGGCGTCTGCATTCCACGGAGTTCCATCGGTAAAGCTTACACCCTCACGAAGATGAATCGTATACTCGGTTGCTTCATCATTTGCTTCATAGCTGGTTGCCAGCATCGGAATGATCTGCATATTCTCATCGAATCCAAACAGACCGTCCATCATCATTCGCTGTACACCACCGGAAAGTGTATCGGAAGTATCCATCGGATCCATGGTGGTAAAGTCTACAGCTACCATTGCCGTAACATCTGAATCCTGGGATACCGACTCGCCTGCCGGGATCGTGATGGTATTCTCCGTATCTGCTTCCGAACCGGATGAGGTCGATGCAGCAGATGCTGTTGATGTGCTCTTACTTGTGTCAGAAGAGCCTGTCGATCCGCATGCTGTCAGTGCCAGTGCTGTTGCTGCTGCAACCAGAGCACGCATTACATGTCTTTTTTTCATTGTTGTCTCCTCCTTTTCTGCAAGTGTTGCTGTTTTCTTTGTTCTTTCTTTTCACAGATAACAGAACCATGATATAAAAAAGAGCAAAGATGCCTTACCTTTTTTTACAGCCCCTTTGCTTAATCGGTATTATAGATGTAATGCGTCACTATGTCAAAGCATTCTTCCTGATTTTTTCTTTTCTTTTTTGTCTTTTTGCATTTAGGTTGTTTATTTTCGTCAAAAACGATATAATTATCCTAATTTTTAACCCATTATCACTTTTTAGCAGGAAAAGAGGTCCCTTTATGAACAGAACACAAAAGCTTGGCAACGTATTGATCATTTCTTCCCGGAAACGAATGCTTTCCGAATTTCAGTCTTATCTTCACTCCGTGCTCGGTGAATAGGTGAATATCTCACCTTCAATACCCTTTTAAGAGAGCAGGCCACAGACCCTTCTCTCTTCCGGGGATACCAGTGCGTCCTTTTTCCAAGCGTCCGCGCCATGGAAACCTTTCCGCTTACCCTTGACTCCTCCATTTTGCAGCTCCCCTGCGACCGCGTTTTCAACCACATGTTCCTGGATAAAATCATTCAGATTCCGCCGCACGAACGTGTCTATCTGGTAAACGATGATAAATATTCCACGCTCGCTATCATTTCCCAGCTTGAGGAATGCGGCATCACCCAATATGACTTTGTTCCGTTTTATCCCGGATGCAAGGATACCGAGTCTGACATTCAGTTTGCCATCACCGCCGGCGAGCCGCAGCTCGTTCCTTCCCGCATTCCCAATGTACTGGATATCGGCAACCGTATCATCGATATTTCCACTATTTTACAGCTCTGCGAATATTTCAACATTCCTCTGCAGACCGTAAACCGTGTATCGCGCAATTATGTCAATCAGATTCTTCACACCGTCAAAACCTCAGAAACCTACTATACAAATTATGTACAGACCGAACAGCTCATGCAGGTTATCCTGTTCTCTCTTCCCATTGGCATCTGTCTGTTTGGTGCGGATGGCCGCATTCAGTTCATGAACGCTAAATTTGCACATGCCTTCTCGCTTCCCTCCTCCAACTTTGAAGGACAGCCTTTTTCGGAATGTCTTCCGCCTGCCTACGCGGACACTGCTTTCGACCGCAACGGTGACTGGACCATTCTCCTTTCGGATCAGAAAACACAGATCACGTTAAGCGTTCTCTCTATGGTTTTTCCGGATACAGAGCCTGTTTTTCTTGCGTTTCTTCCCGAGAGCAGATCCACGGAAATGTCGGTACCGAAAGACGAAAAAACGGAAGAAAGCACTTTTTTCGCTTCCTCCCGTACCTTTTCCCTTTCCCTGTCCCACGCAGATTCCGTCCAGAATCTGATGGCGCAGGCCAGACATCTTGCACTTTTTGATTTTCCGATTCTGATCCAGGGAGAAAGCGGTACACAGCGCAGGACACTCGCACGTGCGATCCACAATTTTTCGCGCCGCCATCATTATCCGTTTTCCGTTCTTCATTCTCCGGGAAATGATCTGACCGAAGCCTCCCTGCTCCGGCTTCTTGCCGAAACCAACCATGGCACACTCGTTCTTTCCCAGGTGGACCGTTTTCCGCTTTCCATTCAGGATCTGCTGGTCAATGTTCTTACCAATGTTCATGGTAACTTCTTTTCCGCACCGGAAACCCGCCGTTTCGATGTGCGGATCATTGCTATTGCGGATGATAACCTTTACAAAAAAGTAGAAAAAGGAACCTTCCTGCGGGAACTTTTTCACCTTTTAAGTGCTTCAGAGCTTCAGACAGTCCCGCTCCGCAGACGCAGGGAGGATATTCCCGATCTTCTCAATTACTTTCTGCTTCAGTTTTTCCACAACACCGATATGACCTGCGACCGGATCTTTTCGGAAGGGCTTCTGCGCTTTCTGAAGGAATATGCGTACCCCGGAAATATTCATGAGCTGTACAATCTGTCCTGCAGCCTGTTTACCCGGTACAGCAGCCATAAGCTGCAGCTTTCCGATCTGCCAACGTACCTCCGCTCCCGCCAGATGGCTGACGTTTCCCTCACCGACCTTCAATATCAGGTTCTTTCTTTCGTATCGACGCATCCGAAAGCAGGCCGCCTGGCAATCAAAAACGGACTGGCCGACGGAGAAACCTTTGTATCCGAAGCGGCTCTGCGCACCGTACTCGGAGAGCTTTCTTCCGCCGGTTATCTCATCGTGCACCGGACAAAAGGCGGATGTGAAATTTCCGAGCTGGGGCGTATGGTTCTGGAAAAATAATTTATTTCAGAAATCCCGGTATTTCCAGAAATTCTGCAAGGCTGCGGTATCTGGCTCCGTCCAGGCCTCTTTTTTCCTTTGCGGTTACCATAGAGTTCAGGATCGCTTCCTCCACAGCCTCTGCCGCTGCTTCAAATGCCTCGTTGATTTTTTCTTCTTTTATCCGGGCGCACGCTTCCACCTCACATGTACTCTTTGTGTCTACGCGGTTTGCTGTTGTAAATCCAATCATGATTTCACCGCTTCCGTGGCCGGTGTAGGCTCCTGTTCTGGCGATTCCAACTCCACAGCGGCGGATAATCCGGTACAGCTGCCGCTCCGATACCGGAAGGTCTGTTGCCAGAACCGTCATAATTGATCCCCGGTCTTCGGCGCTGCTTCCGCATTCTTCCTTCCGGATCCGCTCCAGAATCTTCTCTCCTGCCGGTTTTCCACTGATTTTCAAATCTCTGGTTGCTCCGAAATTTGACTGTACCAGAACACCAATGGTATATGTTTTTCCGTCAAGCACCAGCGTGCGGGATGCTGATCCGATTCCCCCTTTCAGCCCATAGCAGATAGTTCCTGTTCCAGCACCGATATCACCTTCCGCAAAGTCTGTATCCGCCTGCTCCAGTGCATGATACAGCTCTTTTTCCCCCACTACCCGGTTACAAATCTCATTGATTCTCGAATCATTACATTCTCCGACAACCGGATTGATGGAAAAAACATCTTCCCCTTCTTTTTTGGTCTGCTGTATCATCCATGAAATCATGGCATCCGCCACTTTTCCGACATTCAGTGTATTGGTCAGGGCAATGGGCGTTTCAAGAGTTCCGAGCTCCTGTACCTGCACAAGACCGCACGTTTTCCCGAAACCGTTATGCACGTAGGCAGACGCCAGGTACTTTTTCAGAAACGGATTGCCTTCTCCCGGCACAATCACCGTCACTCCGGTATGCTGATTTCCACTTTCCACCGTCGCATGGCCTACCCGCACACCGGGCACATCCGTAATTTTGTTTCGCGGTCCATTTTCATGATGTCCGATCCGATATCCGTAATCACTGATTCTTTTCTGTTTCATCCTGTTTCCTCCTCTTTTTATGATGTACTCCCGGAATTTTTCAGCTCACGCAAATACAGGCACAAAAAAGACTCCGAAGATACATTTTTCTCTCACTTTACGCTCTCTTCTCTCTTCTGTCCATACCTCTTCCCACAATTTTTCTTCTTTTCTTTATATTTTTTCCATTTCTTTTAGAATTTGGACACACTTTGCTCACATATTCCTTTTATAATAAAGCTCGGATAGTTGATAAACCACTCACTATCTCCCCCCTCATAAAAAGATGGCGATATACTTTTGTATATCGTCATCTTTGTTTTTACTGACAAAAACGCCCCCGGGCAGAAAACGTAACCACTTCCGTTTTCCGCCCGGGGGCATTCTTTCTTCCTTTTTGCTCAGGCCTCTGCAGCAGCTTCCTCTGCTTCCGCTTCTGCCATCGCCTGTTCGTACTGTTTCAGGATAATGGTCTGAATTTTTTCTCTGGTTCCGGAGTTGATCGGATGTGCGATATCGCGGTACTCCCCGTCCGTAGCCTTACGGCTCGGCATTGCGATGAACAGTCCTTTTTCTCCTTCGATTACCTTGATATCATGTACGACAAATTCGTCATCGATTGTGATAGACACAACCGCCTTCATTTTTCCCTCTTTTGTCACCTTGCGTACTCTTACGTCTGTAATGTTCATAAACTTTTATGCCCCTTTCACCCCATAATCAGATGGCGTATCTTTCGTTTTTCTCGACAACAATTTTGATGCCGTCCTCCCCACAGTGATAGGAGTTTGCACGGATGGTGTCCCTGCTCTCCACAATACAGTTTTCAATGTGAGTGTTGTCTCCGAGATATACATCATTTAAGATGATAGAATTTTTAATCACACAGTTGTTTCCAACATATACCTTCTTGAACAAAACAGAGTTCTCAACCTGTCCGTTGATAATACAGCCGCTGGATACAAGAGAATTTTTCACTGTGCAGCCAGGATTGTATTTTGCCGGCGGAAGATCGTCGATCTTGGAGTAGATGCCCGGATACTGGCCGAAGAAGTAATCTCTTACCTCCGGTTTCAGGAAATCCATGTTGGTTCTGTAATAGGAATCTACGGTAGCAATGTTGCTCCAGTAGGTATTAATCTTGTATCCGTAAATCCGTTTCAGATTTTTGTAACGGATTAAAATATCCTTTACAAAGTCGTAACGGTCTTCCTGTGCGCTGCGCTCAATCATTTCGATCAGCTGGCGACGGCGTATGACATAGATACCGGTAGAGATCACGTTGGAGCTCGAAACCATCGGTTTTTCCTCGAACTCCTCGATGCGGCAGTCCTCATTCATCTTCAGGACGCCGAAGCGGCTGGTATCTGCTTCCTTGGAATCCGTGCATACCACAGTAACATCCGCACGTTTTGCAATATGATATTCCAGTACCTTATTGAAATCCAGTTTGTATACGCCATCTCCCGATGCGATGACTACGTACGGTTCATGGCTGTTTTTCAGCCAGCTCAGGTTCTGACTGATCGCGTCTGCCGTTCCACGGTACCACCAGCTGTTATCTGATGTAACGGTTGGAGAAAATACAAACAGACCGCCATGTTTTCTTCCGAAATCCCACCATTTGGAAGAGCTCAAATGTTCATTTAAGGATCTGGCGTTGTACTGTGTCAGGACAGCCACCTTCTGAATATGAGAGTTTGCCATGCTTGACAGCGCAAAATCGATGCTGCGGAAGCTGCCTGCGACCGGCATAGCTGCAACGGCTCTTTTATTGGACAGCTCTCTCATTTTGTTGTTGTTACCGCCTGCAAGAATAATTCCCAATGCTCTCATATTACTCACCGTCCTTTTCTACAATTGCTCCGCCGGACGGAAGTGTGCCATCCGGGTAATCCTCAAGGGAAGTTTCGCCGGAAATGCAGACATTCTTTCCAATGGTTACGCCATCCGGAATGACTGCCTTTTCTCCAACGGTCACAAGTCCGAATCCGTAAATATTCGGTTTTAAGACGTTCGGCGCTTCCTCGCCAACGCCCATCACAACATGTTTGCCGACATGTACGTTTTCTGCAATAATGGCTTTATTGACCTGGGTTCCCTCGCCGATTGTGCTGTGGCGCATAATAATAGAATCTCTTACAACAACACCCTTTTCAATGCGCACATCCGCACCGATGACGGAATTATGTACCTCTCCGTAGATTTCAGCGCCCTCGCCGATAATACAGCGGTCGATGACAGCGTCCCCGGAAACATACTGCGGACGGATGATATCACCTTTGGTATAGATCTTCCAGAATTCCTCATATAAATTGAATTCCGGAATAATATCGATCAGCTCCATATTTGCTTCCCAGTATGAGCCAAGCGTTCCGACATCTTTCCAGTAGCCGTTGAACTCATACGCAAACAGACGTTTTCCGTTGTCGCGGCAGTACGGCAGAATGTGTTTTCCGAAGTCACAGCTCGGCTGATCCTTCAGGGCTGTCAGAGATTCCTTTAATGCTTTCCAGCTGAAAATATAGATACCCATAGAAGCGAGGTTGCTTCTCGGGTGCTCCGGTTTTTCTTCAAATTCGGTAATTCTTCCGTTTCCGTCTGTGATCATGACACCGAAACGGCTTGCTTCTTCGATCGGTACCGGCATACATGCGATGGTCACATCTGCGTGGTTTGCTTTGTGATAGTCAAGCATCACCTCGTAATCCATTTTGTAAATGTGGTCGCCGGAAAGAATCAGAACATATTCTGGATTGTATGTTTCCATATAAGCCATGTTCTGGTAAATTGCATTTGCAGTTCCTGTATACCATTCGCTGTTTGTACTTTTTTCGTATGGCGGCAGAACGGTTACGCCGCCTTCGTTTTTATCGAGATCCCACGGAATACCGATTCCGATATGGGTATTCAGCCGCAGCGGCTGATACTGGGTCAGTACGCCTACCGTATCAATTCCTGAATTGATACAATTACTGAGCGGGAAGTCGATGATTCGATACTTTCCGCCAAATGCTACTGCCGGTTTTGCCACTTTCTCCGTGAGCACACCGAGACGGCTTCCCTGACCGCCTGCCAGCAGCATTGCTATCATCTCTTTCTTAATCATGCAATCACCTCTTGTCGTATCTAAAGATTTGCAGTAACTGTAAGAATGTACGGCATACTTCCTGTCTGCCTTCAGAAATGATCCCCTGTCGGTCCTGGCTTTTCATATCCACGCACTTCTTTGATAACTACAAGGTAAATTATACCACACTTCCGTCACATTGTGAACGTTTTTTTATAATTTTTCTTTATTTTTTTCTTATATTTTATTACTTTTGACTATACATTTTTCAACTTACCAGAATCGCATCATGATTTTCAACAATTTTCGACAATCCGTTTATTTTTTTTACCAGTTTTTGTCACTTCCCGTCGTTTTCATTTTGCAACATTGCATTTTGCACATAGTCTGCTCCATAATGTTTATTTATTATTTTTTATTTCATTTTCCTTTTCCTTTGCTTTTTTTCTTTTACTTTTCCGGCAAATACGTGTATACTATTAGCCAGAACAGTTCCGGCCGGATTCCGGGGAAACGGCTTTGGATTTTACGCTGTTCTTTCCTATGATTAATTGAGAAAATTTCCCCAATTCAGTGAAAAGACACATTGAAGGAGATACTATGTACGAAGTAGATTTCAGTAAACCAATCCATATACATTTTATCGGCATCGGCGGCATCAGCATGAGCGGCCTTGCTGAAATTCTTTTAAAAGAAAATTTTACGATTTCCGGTTCCGATGCAAAGGAAAGTGACCTGACCCGCCACCTGACTTCTCTTGGCGCACAGGTTTTCTACGGCCAGAAGGCGGAAAATATCATTCCTGGCATCGACCTTGTCGTTTACACCGCAGCGATCCACCCGGACAACCCGGAATTTGCCGCCGCCAAAGCTGCCGGCATTCCGATGCTGACCCGCGCTGAACTGCTTGGACAGATCATGCGCAACTACAATACGCCGATCGCCGTTTCCGGTACCCACGGAAAGACGACGACAACCTCCATGCTCTCCCACATTCTGATGGCAGCCGACTGTGACCCAACGATTTCTGTCGGCGGTATTCTTCCGTCCATCGGCGGAAATATCCGTGTCGGCCATTCCGAAACTTTCCTGACCGAAGCATGTGAGTACACCAACAGTTTCTTAAGTTTCTTCCCGAAAATCGGCATCATCCTCAATATGGATGCGGATCATCTTGACTTTTTTAAGGATATTGATGATATCCGCCATTCCTTCCGCGAATTTGCCCGTCTGCTCCCGGCCGACGGCATGCTGATTATCAACGCCGATACGCCGAAATACGATTACGTAACCGAAGGCCTTGGCTGCAAAATTGTCACCTACGCGCTGGAGAATCAGGCTGTCGCTGATTATACCGCTGCCAACATCACCTACGATGAGTTCGATCACCCGTCCTTCGACTGCATCTGCCGTGGCGAGCTGCGCGGTCGCTACACGCTGATGGTTCCGGGACTTCACAACGTTTCCAACGCCCTGGCTGCCATTGCACTGGCCGATGAACTGCAGCTGCCGGAAAACGCCATCCATGAAGGCTTTGCTACCTTCCGCGGAACCGACCGCCGTTTCCAGTATAAGGGTACATACCACGGAGCAAAGGTGATCGACGATTATGCGCATCATCCAACCGAAATCCGTGCAACGATGGAAGCCGCTGAAAACTGTGCGCACAGAACACTGTGGTGCGTCTTCCAGCCGCATACCTACACCAGAACGAAAGCGCTGCTCGATGATTTCGCCGCCGCTCTTTCCCTGGCAGACCATGTGGTTCTCGCCGATATTTACGCAGCCAGAGAAACCGATACGCTCGGCATCTCCTCCAAAGATATCCAGGAGCGCATTGTAAAACTCGGCACTGCCTGCGAATATTTCCCATCCTTTGCGGAAATCGAAAACTATCTGAACGAAAATCTTGCCGAGGGCGACATGCTGATCACCATGGGTGCCGGAGACGTTGTAAAAATCGGTGAGGAGCTTCTTGCTTCCGAAAAATAAAATCATTCTTTCGCTTTACCTGCTCCCTGTGGAAAATGGAGTTTTCCTTTTTCCACAGGGTCTTTTTTTGCTCCGAATCCACACAATCTGTCTTTTCGCCAAATAGTTACGCACATTTTTATTCACAGCTATTTTCCTGTATTTTCGCCTGTTTTCAGAGTTATCCACATTGTCCACAATTTTATACACATTTTTACGATCCACACAATGTGGATTCCCTGTGTATAACTTTGTTTACATAACGATATCACCAGAAAGTCCTATACTTCCCTGTTTTCCTCCATTTTTCAACATTTTTGGTAGATAATAATATTTCACAAAATGGATTTCTCCACATTATCCACATTGTCCACAGTCCTTTTTCATCCACCGTGCCTTTTTCCCGGAATGTTTTTTCCGCAAAACACCTATTCACTTGTCGAAAATACTGTGTTATACTTGATTGTGTATGAGAAGGCAAGACGTATAATAAAAAACAGATCGCTAAAAGTAAAAATCTGCCGCACGATAAGAACAGGATGGTGTAATTTTGAGTATGCTGACATTAAACAATGACTGCCTGGCCAGTGTGACTGCTGTGCCGGATCTTTTTCTGGAACAATATATGCCCGCAGCCAACGGAGAATTTGTAAAAGTGTACCTTTATCTGCTGAAGCTGGTCAAAGACCATCAGCAGGATTCCACTCTGTCATCGATGGCAGATTTTTTTTCCTGCACGGAAAACGATATCGTCCGTGCGCTGAAATACTGGGAGAAGCAGGGAATCCTCTCGCTCTCCTACACCGCCGGGGAAAGCGTTCCGACCGGAATCGCCTTTCTGCCGCTTGTCCGGAAGGAAGAAAGCGGAATCCTTCCAACACCGGAATCCTCGATTTCCGGCCCGATTGCGGCTGCACCGGCTGTTTCTGCTGTATCCGTTGAA
>ULRR01038203.1_pt1 | contig 10962 bp, 9 predicted proteins | sample 1955651 | NCBI WGS metagenome assembly ULRR01 (sample SAMEA4835688, study PRJEB28245) | human gut metagenome | biome: gut microbiome; material: fecal sample | place: Denmark | collected 2008
ACTGTTGAATTCAGCCAAAGCCCTGTGAGCTTAAGAGGCCATAACGCTCCAATCAGTATTAAGGGAAACATAAGCGCGGTTGAAACAGATATTATGGAGGCGGGAACTGGTTTGTCTACGGCAATCATATAGCTTTGGGTGGCAAAGGAAAACCACCGTGTTATATAAGTCAGGCTGAACAGCTGCAGCGCCGTTCCCGCTTCGGTTAAAAAGCTTTGGGTCGGATCCTTTATAAATAGCGAAGATAGCTGTTCGGGAATGACAAGCATTATTATGGTCGCTGTTACCGAAACAATAGCACTGGCGGTAAAGCAGCATTTTTCAATAGCCTTAACCCGTGCATAATTTCCCGCACCCCAGTTGTAGCCCACTGCGGGCTGTAGAGAATCGCATACTCCGTACAGAATAGGCTGAACTATTTCTCCGAGATACATCAGTATCCCGTAAATAGATACAGCGGACGGACCGCCCATGTCCAGGAGCACAATGTTCATAAGGATAGAAGTAATACGGCCTGCTATATTGTTGAGAAAATTTGGGCTTCCGCAGGTTATAATCTGACGGATAAGATCCAGACTGAAACGCGGCCTGCAAAAGCGAAGCTGCAGTCTGCTACGCAAAAAGGGATAAAGGGCAAGGAGCGCGCATATAAGCATGCCCGAACATGTAGCCAGCGCCGCGCCCCAAATTCCCCACTTAAATACAAAAAGAAAAGTAAATTCCAGTACCGCGCCTATAACAGCCATAAGGATATTAAGGGTAAAGCTGCGCTTTATCTGGCCGCATATGCGAAGATAATTGTCCATCGCAAAAACTATAGTGGTAACAGGAGAGCATATCGCATAAACCCTCATATACTGCACTGCCATATGGGCCAATTCTCCTTCGGCTCCAAGCATACCTATCAGGACAGGGGCGGAGGCATAAAGAATGCCGCCTATAAGCGCGCCGGTTGCTACAATCATAATGCAGGCGCAGCTGAATATATTATTAGCCTCCTGTTCTTCCTTCTTGCCCAGGCTGATAGCTATGGGTACGGCTGAACCCAGGCCGATAAGGTCGGCCAGAGAAAAATTTATAACTACAAAAGGAAAGGCGAGGTTGAGGGCCGCAAAAGCGGTTTCATTAAGAAATTGGCCGACGAAAATTCCGTCTAAAAGTCCATAGAGCGCTGAAGCCAGCATGCTGACAGCCCCTGGTATTGCCGCAATAAAAAATAGTTTTACGGGCGGCGTTTTAGCAAAAAGAGTTTTGGAACTCATAAATATATACTCCCCTTAGATAAACGGCATTAATTAATAGTGCTTAAAGCATTCTTACACCTTTATGACGTATTTCCCTTATAAGTTTGAGGTATTTTTGTGAGAATTTATTAACGGCCGCAACTATGCTTATAATTTCTTAAAATTAAAACTATATGCCCCATTGCAGCCAGTAATAGAAGGCTGAAATTATTCAGCGTTAAAAGAGGCGGCGAACCGCGGAGAGTAATTATAATACGGATTTATATTAAAGTCAACGATTGTTAGTTTTATTGAGTTTTCATTTAATTATAACGCTCTGGCCGGCCGATATTTCAAGGTGAGTATATAAAAACGCTTTATTTGCGCTTGCCCGACAGGGCGTGCAATGTTATAATCATTGTTATAGGAAGAGATGGACGCACTGCGCCGTATGGGAGGTATGCATGAAAAAAGATGTACTTCAGCTGCCTGAAGGCTATGGCCTGAAAGCGGTTATAGATTTGCAGAAGAATAAAAAGCAGGCCTTTGCGGTTAACTTGTGTGCTTTATTGATTGCTGCGGTTATGGTTTTTATTGCGGCTCAGTTTATCCCCATTAGCAGCGCATATACAGGACCGATTTCAGGCTTGGTTAAGCTGTGCGTTATTATTGCCGGGATGGTGGCCTATATATTATTGCATGAGCTGGTACACGGGATTTTTTTCTATATATTCAGCGGCTGCAAGCCTTTTTATGGTTTTTCGGGATTATATGCTTATGCGGGAAGCGACGCTTTTTATTGCAGAAGCCACTATATTATAATAGGGCTGGCTCCTGTTGTAATCTGGGGGCTAGTTCTAGGCGTGATAAATATTTTTATGCCGCGCGACTGGTTCTGGATTGTGTTTATAATCCAAGTAATAAACATATCCGGAGCGGCGGGAGATATTTATGTGTTTATCCGGCTGCTTAATATGCGCGGGCCTGTCTTGGTTAAAGATGCGGGCACGTCAATGGAGATATTTGCTTATAATCGGGACGCGGAAGAAAAATAGATTGTGTCCGTTTTTTGAGAGGCGGCTCTGATATGGAAAAAGCTCTGAGTATTTTAAGTTTACTCAGAGCTTTGTTTTTATTGCCTTTTTGTTACTTTTGCACCAGTCTGCTTTGGCCGCCCATATAGGGACGTAAAGGCTCAGGAATACGCAGGCTGTATTTTTGCCCGTCATATTCAAGGTTGTTTTCAAGCAGGGCTATAAGCATGCGCGGAGGAGCTACGGCGGTGTTGTTAAGGGTGTGCGCCAGATATTTTTTGCCGTCTGCGCCTTTAATCCGTATACCCAGCCTGCGGGCCTGCGCGTCGCCCAGATTGGAGCAGGAGCATACTTCAAAATATTTCTGCTGTTTGGGCGACCAGGCTTCTACATCGTAGGATTTTACTTTTAAATCTGCTAAATCGCCGGTGCAGCATTCAAGAGTACGGACGGGAATATCCATTGAGCGGAACAGCTCTACGCTGTAACCCCAAAGCTTATTGAACCATTCCATGCTTTCTTCGGGCCGGCATATGACTATCATTTCCTGCTTTTCAAATTGATGAATGCGGTATATGCCCCGCTCCTCTATTCCATGAGCGCCCTTTTCCTTGCGGAAGCAGGGAGAATAGCTGGTTAGTGTAAGGGGCAGTTCGCTTTCGGGGGTTATGGTATCAATAAATTTTCCTATCATTGAATGTTCGCTGGTACCTATTAAATATAAATCCTCTCCTTCGATTTTATACATCATTGCATCCATTTCTTCAAAGCTCATAACGCCTGAAACAACGCTGCTGCGTATCATATAGGGCGGGATGCAGTAAATAAAGCCTTTATCAATCATAAAATCACGGGCATAGGAAAGAACAGCGCTGTGCAACCGAGCTATATCGCCCATTAAATAATAGAAGCCTTCGCCGGCGACTTTTCCGGCGGCCTCCTTATCTATTCCGTTAAATTTAGCCATAATATCGGTATGATATGGGATTTCAAAAGAAGGCGCAGTTTTTTCACCATATTGGCAGATTTCTACGTTATCTTGGTCTGTTTTGCCTACAGGCACAGAGGGATGGACTATATTGGGCAATTTAAGCATTATTTCATTCAGCTGCTGCTGTAAAGAAGCCTCTTTTTGGGCAAGCTGATTTAACTCTTCGGCCTGGGCTGAGACCTGAACCTTGAGAGCTTCGGCTTCCTCTTTATTGCCCTTGGACATGAGAATGCCAATATTTTTGCTGAGCTTGTTGCGGTTGGCACGAAGGTCGTCTGCGCGGCGGCTTGCCTCACAGCGGTCATCATACAGCTGAATTGCCTGGTCTACCAGGGGCAGCAAGTGATCCTTGAACTTCTTTTTTATGTTTTCTTTTACAGCTTCGGGGTTATCTTTAACAAATTTGATGTCCAGCATGTCTTTTGTCTCCTATTTATAGGCTTTATGTGTATCAATTTTGATTAATTTATTTTAAACAACTAATTGAGTTTTGTCAATGCTATAACGGAGGTTTGGAATTTTACCGGCGTTGGGCGAGCGCAGCGGCGGGCGGGCAATATAAATGGGCGCTGAAGAGAGAAAAGGGGATAGATGATAAATAGGGGAGAGGTAAAAGAGGATAGAAATAGAGGGAAAAAGGGCAGCGCCCTCCTTAATGGGTCCGCAGTAAGGGAAATGAGAAAGAAAATAGGTAAAGAGATAGGCGGAGAATAAAAGGAGAAGATAGGAATACGCGGAGCCGGGCGGGAAAGGCCGCGCAGCGAGAGAGAAAAAAGAAGCTGGAGAGTGAATGAAGATATCTAGAGAGGTAAGAGGTAGCCGGGGGGACGCCCCGCCCTTTAAAGGAGGGCGCCCTAAGAGGAAGACTAAGCATAATAAAGCCCCAGCATTACAAAAACGCACCAATTTTATTCCCTTATTTTCTAAAGGGCGCCCACGGCCCGGCGAGCCGGGCCTATTAATAAATCCCCGCCCGCTTTGCGGCGTTCTAGAAACTTTACTTAAATTTAACATAGCTGCGCATTTGGTTTTTACATAGGGGAAATATAATCTTAACTGTAAAGAAAAAAAGATTAAAACAAGAGGAGAGAAAATTATGAAGAAATTTGGTATACTGGTTGCCATGCTTCTGACTGCGGCTTTGCTTTTTACCGGCTGTGCTCAGGAAAGCTTTGATGCGTCTAGTTCAATAGCTACTGTATCCCGTGAGGATGGTTCAGGAACCCGCGGCGCTTTCGTAGAACTGATGGGCCTTGAGGATGAAGAAGGCAATGATTTGACAGACCCCAATGCTGATATAGCTGGAAGCACTTCGGTTATGATGACTAATGTTGCGGGCAATCCTTATGCGATAGGATATATTTCCCTTGGTTCTCTGGATGATACGGTCAAGGCTATTACCGTAGACGGTGTGGAGGCCAGCGTAGCGGAAATTGAAGCAGGCAATTATAAAGTTTCCCGTCCCTTCAATATCGCTGTTAAGCAGGACAGCCTCAGCGAAGCTGCTCAGGATTTCGTGAATTACATCCTCAGCACCGAAGGTCAGGCGGTTATAGAGGAAGAGGGCTATATTCCCCTTTCGGATACAGAGGCGTTTGAAGGCAGCCAGCCTTCGGGCGATGTAAGGGTATCCGGTTCCTCAAGTGTTTCCCCTGTAATGGAAAAGCTAATTGAAGCATATAAGGCAGTCAATCCCAATGCTAAAATCCAGATTCAGGAAAGCGATTCTACAACAGGTATGAATGATGCTATAGAGGACAGAAGCGATATAGGAATGGCTTCCCGCGACCTTAAGGACAGCGAACTGGAAAGCGGTCTTACCGGAATAACCATTGCTACTGATGGTATCGCGGTGATAGTAAATAACGAAAACCCCGTTGAGGGCCTTACCAGCGAGCAGATCAAGCAGATATTTACCGGTGAAGTAACTACCTGGGAGAGCTTTGTAAGCTGATTGGATTAAAAAGCATAGCACCGCGGCAAGCGTTTAAAGCGCTTCCGCGGTTTTGCGCATAAACGTATAATTTGCCGTTTGACTGCGCCACAATATTAATATCCGGCTTTCTGCCAAGCTGTTATGCTTAATCCTGAAGGAAGCAGGTATCAAAATAAGACCAGCCGCAAAGCTCGGTTTCTCTCAAGAGGAGTTCCCTAAGAGATTTAAGACGGTTTAACTCAGACCAATAAGGCCGGCAATGAAAATATAAATGCAGCTCAATAGCTGCCCAGTTCCCGCGGGTTTGGTGCAATGGCCCTAAACTCCGCGGGCTTTGACAAATTTGCCGCCTCTTACATAATTAATTATATTTGGTGATAATTATGACTACAAGTAAATTTAAAGAAACCGCTATGAAGATAGTATTCTTGATATCTGCATGCGTGTCTATCATCGCGGTAGTGCTTATATGCGTGTTCCTTTTTGTCAACGGCGTGCCTGCAATGGCCGAGATAGGCTTCTTTGACTTTTTATTGGGCGAAACATGGAGGCCGAGCAGCGATATTTACGGCATAATGCCTATGATACTGGGCAGCATTTACGTCACTGCCGGCGCCATAATAGTGGGCGTGCCTTTGGGGCTGTTTACCGCCGTCTTTATGGCCTATTTCTGCCCGCCTAAGCTTTACAAAGTGCTTAAGCCGGCTGTTGATTTGCTTGCAGGCATCCCTTCAGTTGTGTATGGCTTTTTTGGCCTGGTTGTTATGGTGCCCTTGGTGCGCTCCACTCTGGGAGGCCGCGGGACCAGTATGCTTACAGCCTCGCTGCTGCTGGGCATAATGATTCTGCCCACAATAATAAGCGTGAGCGAATCCTCTATCCGTGCGGTGCCCCGCAGCTATTATGAAGGCTCTCTGGCCCTGGGCGCTACTAAAGAGCGCAGCGTGTTCTTTTCAGTGCTTCCAGCCGCTAAATCAGGCGTGCTGGCCGCAGTGGTGCTGGGCATAGGCCGCGCTATTGGCGAAACCATGGCTGTTATAATGGTCGCGGGCAATCAGGCGCGCATGCCCGGAGGTCTTTTAGAAGGAGTGCGCACTCTCACGGCTAATATAGTTATGGAAATGGGCTATGCGCAGGATTTGCATAGAGAAGCGTTAATTGCCACGGCAGTCGTGCTGTTTGTGTTTATTCTTATTATAAACCTCAGCTTGTCCCTTTTAAGAAAGAGGTCTAAGTAGTATGAATGTTAAATATAAAAAATCCGTTCTGTCCATAATACTCCGGCTGCTTGTAATTATAGCCGCATGCCTTACCTGCGGGGTGCTGCTGTATATAGTCGGCTATATCTTAGTGATGGGCATTCCTAATCTCAGTCCTGAGCTTTTCAGCTGGGAATATAATTCCGATAATTTAAGCATGCTGCCCTCCATAATAAATACACTTATTATAACGACGCTTTCCTTGGTAATCGCCGTGCCTCTGGGCATATTTTCGGCAATCTATCTTGTGGAATACGCCAAGAGGGGCAATAAGCTGGTCAGCTTAATCAGAGTTACGGCGGAAACCCTCTCAGGTATCCCCTCTATTGTTTACGGGCTTTTCGGCATGCTTTTCTTTGTTACCGCGCTTAAAATGGATTATTCCATTCTGGCCGGTTCCCTTACCATGTGCATTATGATTCTGCCTCTCATTATGCGCACTACAGAAGAGGCCCTTAAAGCCGTGCCCGATATATACCGTGAAGGCAGTTTTGGTTTGGGCGCAGGGCGGCTGCGCACGGTTTTCCGCGTAGTGCTCCCTTCGGCAGTGCCCGGCATCCTTGCGGGCGTTATACTGAGCATAGGGCGTATAGTAGGCGAGACCGCGGCGCTTATATATACCGCCGGCACGGTAGCCGATATACCTGAAAGCATCCTGGATTCAGGCCGTACCCTTTCGGTGCATATGTATACTCTGTCCAGAGAGGGACTGCATATTGACCAGACATACGCTACGGCCGTAGTGCTTTTGATAGTAGTAATATTTATAAACGCGTTGTCTGCCTTTGTGGCTAAAAGAATAACCAAAAGGAGAGGGGAAGCATGAAAATACAAATAAGCAATCTGGACCTTTTTTACGGCAATTTCCAGGCGCTTAAAAATATTAATCTGGGAATAGAGGAAAAGCAGATAACCGCTTTTATAGGCCCGTCGGGCTGCGGCAAGAGCACTCTGCTCAAGACCTTAAACAGAATGAACGATTTAGTGGAGGGCTGCCGCATAACCGGCAAAGTGACATTGGACGGCGAGGACATATATAAGGATCTGGACGTCAACCATCTGCGCAAAAGGGTGGGTATGGTGTTCCAGAAGCCCAATCCCTTCCCAATGAGCGTATACGATAATATAGCCTACGGCCCGCGTACCCACGGCATACGCTCCAAAGCCAAACTGGACGATATCGTGGAGCGGTCGCTGAAAAACGCTGCAATCTGGGATGAAGTAAAGGACAGGCTTAAAAAAAGCGCCTTGGGCCTTTCGGGCGGCCAGCAGCAAAGGCTGTGCATAGCCAGGGCTTTGGCTGTGGAACCTGAAGTATTACTTATGGACGAGCCTACCAGCGCACTTGATCCTATTTCCACTTCCCGTATAGAGGATCTTGCAGTTGAGCTTAAAAAGAGTTATACTATAGTCATAGTTACGCATAATATGCAGCAGGCGGCGCGCATATCTGATAAAACCGCATTTTTCCTGCTGGGAGAAATAATTGAGTATGCGGATACAGAGAGTCTGTTTTCTGTACCTAAGGATACGCGCACCGAGGATTATATAACGGGGAGGTTCGGCTGATGAGAAACAGATTTGACGAACAGCTGGAAAAGCTTAATACCGAGCTTATAGAGATGGGGGCGCTGTGCGAGGAGGCCATAGGCTCGGCCGAGCGTGCGCTTGCAGAAAAAAACAAGGCTTTAATAAAGCATACGTTTGATATAGAAGAAGAAATAGACCGCAAGGAACACGAAATAGAAAGCCTCTGCCTGAAACTGCTGTTAATGCAGCAGCCTGTAGCAAGGGATCTGCGTCTTATTTCCGCCGCACTTAAAATGATTACCGATATGGAGCGTATTGGGGACCAGGCGCGGGATATAGCGGAAATTACAGGTTTTGCGAATGTGGCCGGCAGGGAAATGGCGGATATTAAAAAGATGGCGGACGCTACCGGCAAAATGGTAACAAGCAGCATAGAAGCTTTCGTGCGCCGGGAATTATCCATAGCTCAGGAGGTAATAGCCTCTGATGATGTTGTGGACGGGCTGTTCAATACGGTTAAAGGAGAGCTTATACAGCTTATAAATGACGATATAAAAAACGGAGAATACGCTATGGATATGCTTATGATAGCCAAGTATCTTGAGCGTATTGGGGACCATGCTGTTAATATAGCGGAGTGGGTGGAATTTGCCATAACCGGCGCTCATCGCAATGAAAATGAGGCGGAGAATATATGATTTACTGTGTAGAGGATGATCCGGGTATCAGGGAACTGATTGTTTATACGCTTAACCATTCGGGCTATGAGGCAAAGGGCTTTGAGCGGGGCGAAGAACTGTTTCCCGCGCTCAAGGTATGCCGGCCCCAGCTTATATTGCTGGACGTCATGCTTCCGGGAGAGGATGGAATCAGCATTCTCAAGCGCATAAAGGCGGGCGGCAATTCTGTGCCTGTTATTATGGTGACGGCTAAGAGCGCCGAATATGATAAGGTAGTGGGCCTGGACTGCGGGGCGGATGATTATATAACCAAGCCCTTCGGCATGATGGAGCTGCTTTCCCGCATCAGGGCGGTGCTGCGCCGCTGCGCGCCTTTAAAGACCCGTTTGTCCATGGGGGAGGTTGTGCTGGATAATGAAGCGCATACCGTAACTGTTAAGGGTAAGCCGGTAGAATTGACCTATAAGGAATTTGAGCTGCTGCACTGCCTTATGGAAAGCCCCGGCAAGGTGTTTACGCGGGATATGCTCCTGGAACGTATCTGGGGCTATGATTTTGGGGGCGAGACCCGGACGGTAGACGTGCATGTGCGCACTCTCAGGCAGAAATTAGAGGGAGCGGATATAGTCAAAACTGTCAGGGGCGTAGGCTACAGCGCGCGCCTGGAGGAGGAGAAGGATGAAGAAAAGATTTCTACGTAATATTTTCCTGCTTTCTGCCTTTATTATAATTATAACCGCCGTGCTGGTAAGCAGTATTATATACAGGCAGTTTTATGAGGAAATGAAGCTGGAGGTCAGACAGGAGGCGGAGCGTATAGCTCAGGGCTCGGAATTGGACTTAACCACTACCAGCGGCAGAAGGGTAACTCATATCGCTGCGGACGGGACGGTATTATACGACAGCCAGGCACAGGCAGAGGATATGGAAAACCATATGGAGCGCGAGGAAATTAAGAATGCTTTCTCAGAGGGAGAAGGGGAGGCCTCGCGGCTTTCGGCTACTCTGGGAATACAGACCTATTATTATGCCGTTAAGCTGGAGGACGGAAGCGTCGTAAGAGTTGCTCAAAGCACTGAGAGCAGCCTGTCTACTCTGCTGGGCTGCGTTCCTTATGTGGTTCTTATTATAATCCTTGTATTCCTGGCGGCAATAGTGATAGGCAAGGCGCAGGTTAAAAGGATTGTTGAGCCTATAAACAGCATGAATCTGGAAGAGCCGCTTTCCAATGATATATATGAGGAATTTGCGCCTCTGCTGGCGCGGCTCCAGAAGCAGAAGGAGCAGATAAACGCTCAAATGGCCGAACTGAACAGCAGGCGGGAGGAGTTAGCCTCCATAACCAGCAATATGAGCGAGGGACTGGTGGTCCTGGATAAAAAGGGGAGCGTGCTCTCTGTAAATAACAGCGCGCGCAGGATATTTGACTGCGACAACCAGGATGTACTGGGCGTTCATTATGTTACGTTGAATCGGGGTATGGCCTTTAAGGAGGCGGCTGAGAAAGCCCTTACCGGGCTGCGCGGGGACTGCGTTGCCGAATTGGACGGACGCACCTATGAGCTTTTCTCCGCGCCCATAATGGAGGACGGTGAGGTTACGGGCGCCGTAATGCTCATAATGGATATTACCGAAAAGGCGGAAGCTGAGCAGCGCCGCAAGGAGTTTACGGCCAATGTTTCCCATGAATTAAAAACTCCGCTGACATGCATTATGGGCTATGCCGAGCTTTTAAAGGACGGCATGGCCGCAGGCAAGGACGCGGTTAAATTTGCGGATAAGCTTTACAGCGAGGCAGGCAGGATGCTTGCCCTTATTGAGGATATAATTAAGCTTTCTCATATAGATGAAGGACAGGCGATGGGGCAGGAGCGGGTTGAGCTGCTGGGACTGGCTCTTGAGGCAGTTAAAGCTCTGTCCGAAAAGGCTGAAGCCGCAGGCGTGACTTTTGAGATTAAGGGCAGCGAGGTATTTATTACAGGATCCAGGCCGCTTTTATACGAAATGGTTTACAACCTAATTGATAACGCCATTAAATATAATAAGAAGGGCGGAAAAGTAACAGTTTCAGTGACAGACGACGGCAGGGGGCCGGTATTGAGCGTTAAGGATACCGGCATAGGAATAGCGCCCGAATATCAGGACAGGGTTTTCGAGCGTTTTTACCGTGTAGATAAGAGCAGATCGCGGGAGACAGGAGGCACTGGTTTGGGGCTTGCTATTGTTAAAAACGCTGCGGCCCGGCACGGCGCAGAGATAACCCTTGAGAGCGTACCCGGACAGGGCTCGGTGTTTTCAGTGCATTTTAA
>ULRR01015337.1_pt1 | contig 10925 bp, 10 predicted proteins | sample 1955651 | NCBI WGS metagenome assembly ULRR01 (sample SAMEA4835688, study PRJEB28245) | human gut metagenome | biome: gut microbiome; material: fecal sample | place: Denmark | collected 2008
CCGTTTGTTAAAATCAGTTCCGGCAACGGTTTCAATTGCACCGTAACCGAGAGTTTTATATGTATTCGATTGAAAATTGATTGCTCCCCAACCTACAATGGCATATCCGGGATCAATTCCAAACACTACCAAAACAATACCTCCGAAAAAATCCAAAAATGGCATAATAACATAGCTTAAAACATTATAACACACACAACTTTATTTATCAATAAAATTATTCGTTAATCTGCGTATTCCGCTCAAAATGTACATAAGAAACTTTGAACGGCTGATTTACTCAGTTTTTTGCGTGTTATCGGCACGGCTGAGCGTGATTTTTGAACCGTTGTATGACAAATCAAGCTTTTTTCCGTGGGGAATATATTCAAAGGTGTAGTTTCGGTAAAGTTTCGGCACAAATATGACAAGCGTTGTATCATCGGCAACATATTTTCCGCAAAGCTCCGCCTTGTCTTTTCCGCTCATCATAATAAGGGACGCATTGCCACCGTCAAACGAAAGGCTTATCTTTCCGCCGCCGTCAAGCTCTGCACTCCAGTCTGTGCAGGTAAGCTCGTTTTGATATCCCGATGTGTCGGCACTGCATGAACAAAGCAGAAAACATAAGCAGATTAAAAGCAAAATGACAAATTTCTTCATAAAAACCGCCCTCACAGGTATATGATATTATTACAGATTATTCATGAAATCAGAAAATTAGTACATATACCGTTGGCGGCAGAAAACGAAATTTACAGTTTTGTTATAATTCTTGAAAAGCATAATTATTTTGTGTATATTGTATGGTGTGATTTTATGGAAAATTTTAAAAACGAGAACACGGAGGGATTGTTTTGCAACATGAGATAACCGAAAAGCATAATGTTTTTGAAGAAAACGGAGAGGTTATGTGTGCAGGCTGGGCAAGAACGCCTGTTTTTGAATATAACAGCGAACAGAGCAAAACAAGCGGAAAACACAGTGAAAGAGATTGCTATTTCATAAGCAACACAGAGGTTTCGCTCTATCTTTCGGTTGAAAATTTAGGCATGGAATTTGCGGTGAAAATTGCGGTTGCCGACCTTAAAAGAGGCGGTGTGATTTATGATTGTGTTGTAAAGAAATTTGTTTTCAGCAAGAATGAGCTTCCCGAATCGGGCAGTTCGGGAGAGCTTTTGTACACGGACAAAAGGCTTCAGCTGCAGTTGACAAACACACCGAACGGAAGATTTTTAAAATGTGATTTTATCGACTTTGGCGGCATAAAAAATCTTTACTTTAACATTAATCTCAAAAAGACGGCGGGCGAAAGTCTTAACGAAATTGCACCGTTTGAGAGAGACAGAAAATATTTTTATCTCAAACGCTTTGTTCCCAAATTTGTCGCAGGCGGAATTATCCGTGTTGGCGGTATGGAATATTCTTTAAACGAAACAACCACAAACGCTTACTTTGACTGGACACGCTTTTCAAAGCCGAGAAAGCATAATTATCAGAGATTAAGCTCCGACTGCTTTATTGACGGAAAACGCTTTTCACTCTGTCTTGCAAGCAGAGTCGGTGACAACCGTTACGGCAACGAAAATTGCTTTTTCACAGACGGTCATCTTGTAAAACTGTCGCAGATAAATGTTAAAAGCACAGGCGGAAAGCTTGACAGACCGTGGTACTTTAAGGCGGGATATTCGGCAGTTGACATTACATTCAAGCCGTTCACCGTAAAAGGCGAGGCTATGGCGGCATATATGGACAAAACAACCGTAATTTTCGGCAGACTCTACGGAGAATTAAAGAGAGTTGATATGGATAAGCCGTTAGTCCTCGATAATTCTCAGGCACACATTGTTCTGACGGAATTTTAAAATTTAAATCGGCAAAAATAAACACGGCAATCATTTCAGATAATGAACTGCCGTGTTTTAATTTTATAAAGTAAAGTCGGGAAAACAATGTTTTGCATTAATCAAGCTGTGTTCCCGACCGAAATTTTCAATTTTCCGTTTTCAACTATTAATTTGTAAAATTACACTTCCCTGTTCGGGTCTGTGTTTTTCTGCTTAACAGGAGCTTTCGTAGCATCTTTGTCGGTAAATCTTGCAAAGATTGAAAGCGTTGTGAGAAAGCAGATAAGAATGTACAAAAGAAGTGCAATTACAGAAGCAAGGCTGATTGCATAGCTTACCATTGTGATAATTGAAAGCACACCGAGCAGACAGCAGATGATTGAAACGATATTCTTCATATTGCGTTCTTTGTCAAGAGCGCAGAAGAAAAATCCTGCAATCGGAATAATGAAGAAAATCGGCATAAAGAGCGAATACTTAAAAACCGCATCATTTGAACCGCTGAGTCCCCATACAGACATAATATCAAATACGGAATAAGAATGGAGTACATTTTTTTCGTCAATGTACTGGAAATACGGCAACGCACAGAGTACGATTTCAACGAGATAAAGCACGCAAAGTGTGATTCTTAATTTTTTTCTTGTTTTGTTTTCGGGTATTTTGAGCATTTTGTTCCTCCGAGATTTTTTTAAAATCATTTTTAAATCATCAATATGTTACATTGTAACACAAATTATTCAGTTGCACAATAGAAATTTTAGTGTTATAATTATGACTAATGTACACAAAACACTGCATTCGTACATTGCTTTGTTCTGTGCAAAAAGGAGATAATATAATGGGATATATAAATGAATCCGTAATTTATAATATTTATCCGCTCGGTTTTTGCGGAGCACCAAAGGAGAATGATTTCAAACAGGAATACAGACTTGACAAAATTTACGGCTGGATTGACCATATGAAGTCAATGTCGGTAAACGCACTTGTTTTCAACCCTGTTTTTGAAAGTTCAAAACACGGCTATGATACTATTGATTATAAAAAAATCGACTGTCGGCTCGGTGACAACGAATCTTTCAAAAAAATTTGCAAAACACTTCACGATAACGGCATCAGAATTATGCTTGACGGCGTTTTTAATCATGTAGGAAGAGATTTCTTTGCTTTCAAAGATGTTCGGCAGAACCGTGAAAATTCAAGATATGCGTCTTGGTTTGAAAATTTAAACTTCCGGAACAACAGTCCTTATAATGACGGTTTCAGCTATGAGGGCTGGGCAGGTTACTACGACCTTGTAAAGCTTAATCTCCACAATGACGAAGTAGTAAACTATCTTCTTGACTGTGCAAGATTTTGGATTGATGAGTTTGATATTGACGGACTTCGCCTTGACGCGGCTGACTGCATTGACATTGAATTTTTCAAGAAATTAAAAAATGTTTGCAAAGAGAAAAAGTCCGATTTCTGGCTATACGGTGAGATTACCCACGGCGATTACAATCATTGGGCAAATCCCGATGTGCTTGACTCGGTTACAAACTACGAATGCTACAAAGGCATTTATTCAAGCCATAATGACCACAACTATTTTGAAATTGCTCATTCTCTTAACAGACAGTTTGCTAACGGCGGTATTTACAGAAACATCTACACATATAATTTCGTTGATAACCACGATGTAAACCGTGTTGCAAGTATGCTTAAAGACAAAAATCATCTTAACAATGTTTACACGATGATGTATACAATGCCCGGAGTACCGTCAATTTACTACGGAAGTGAATTCGGCATTGAGGGTATGAGAACTGCCTACAGCGATTATGAGCTTCGTCCCTGTCTTGATCTTGATTCCATTCCGAATCCGAACTATGAACTTCTTGAGCATATCAAAAAACTCGGTGTAGTAAGACTTGCACTCGAAGCTCTCAAGTACGGCGATTTTGAAAACATAAATATTCAGAATGAAAAGCTTGTATACAGAAGAAAAACCGACAATCAGACTGTTTTTGTTGCATTCAACCTTACAGACCGTGTTGAAAGAATCGGTTTTGACACAGGCTGCAACGCAAAGCTTACAGATGTTCTCAACGGCAACGAAGTTATTGATGTAAACGGTTACTATGAAATTGAAATGCAGCCGTATCAGTCAAGGATTCTTGTTGTTAATGACGGAAGTTTCAGGGTTGATTTCAATGCAGACAATACAGATTGCAGGGCAGCTGAAATTGACGAAGCTCCTGCAAATGAAGAAACTTCAGTTAAAGCTGTTAAAACAGAAAATTGCTGTGAAAGCAATTCGGACAATGCCGAAAATACGACAAAAGAAATCAAGCCGGGTATTTACCTACATTTCAAGGGTGGCGAATATGAGGTTATCAACTTTGCAACCCACAGCGAAACAGGTGAAAAACTTGTAATTTACAGAAATCTCCACAACACAAGTGAAGTGTGGGCAAGACCTGTCGAAATGTTTGCCGAAAAAGTTGATGTTGACGGCAGAAAAACAGACAGATTTACTTTTATAGGTTGACAATAAGCGTAAGCAAATGATTAAAAAGACCGAATATATTTTTTATTCCGGTCTTTTTTTGTGTAAAAATACTGCTTTTTAATCGTGATGACAAGATTTGACTATATTTTTGCAAATAGTGTGTTGAATAAATCACATAATATGATAAAATAGACATATGTTGTGTTTGACTGAATTTTTGTTTTTTTTGAAAGTAACTTAGGGGGATTGAATATTATGTTGAGGGATTTAAAGCCAACCGATAATGTAGGTGGTTTCGATGTCAGACCCGGCAACTTTCTTTTAAACGGTGCAACAACCGTTTCCGGCGGTGTGAACTTTACTATTCATTCGGTTTATGCCGTTGAGTGTACATTGCTTTTATTCAGACCTTATGCAAAATTTCCGTATGCAAGGCTCAGATTTCCGGATTCTTACAAAATCGGCAACACCTATTCAATGCTCGTGTTCGGTCTTGATGAGATTGATTTTGAGTATGCATATTCCTTTGACGGTCCGTATGAACCCGAAAAAGGAATTATTTTTGATAAAAAGAAATACATTCTTGACCCATACGCAAAGGCTGTAATCGGTCAGAGCGGCTGGGGTAAAAAACAGGAGCATGAGGGTGTTTATAAGGCAAGAGTTGTAAACAGCGACTATGACTGGGGCAACTGCACTCAGCCGAAGCTTCCGTTTGAAGAGCTTATTATTTATGAATTGCATGTAAGAGGCTTTACTCAGGACGGCTCCTCAGGCGTTAAAAACAAAGGTACATTCGCAGGTATCCGTGAAAAAATTCCCTATCTTAAAGAACTGGGCATAAATGCCGTTGAAATGATGCCTATTTTTGAGTTTGACGAAATGGGCTCGTATCGTAATTATGACGATCGTCAGCTCTACGATTACTGGGGCTATAACACCGTATGTTTTTTTGCTCCGAACACAAGCTATGAGAGCGACCACGAGCATCATCACGAAGGCAGAGAGCTTAAACAGCTTGTTCGTGAGCTTCACGAAAACGGAATTGAAGTTATCCTTGATGTTGTGTTCAACCACACGGCAGAGGGCAATGAAATGGGACCGTATTTCTCGTTCAAGGGCATTGACAACAACATTTACTATATGCTCACTCCGGACGGAAAGTATTACAATTTCAGCGGCTGCGGCAATGTTCTCAACTGCAATCAGCCGATTGTTCAGCAGTTTATACTCGACTGTCTGCGTTATTGGGTAACAGAATACCGCATTGACGGTTTCCGTTTTGACCTTGCGTCAATTTTGGGAAGAAACGAGGACGGTACTCCTATGGATAAGCCTCCGCTTCTCAAGAGCCTTGCGTTTGATCCGATTCTCGGCGGAGTAAAGCTTATTGCAGAGGCATGGGACGCAGGCGGACTTTATCAGGTCGGCAGTTTCCCGTCATGGAACAGATGGGCTGAATGGAACGGAAGATACCGTGACGACCTCAGAAAATTTCTTAAAGGCGACAGCCATCTTGCATGGGATGCGGCTCAGAGAATTACAGGCTCAAGAGATTTGTATGACCCTACCTACAGAGGCTACAATGCGTCGGTTAACTTTCTTACCTGTCATGACGGATTTACTCTTTATGATATGTATTCATACAACGAAAAGCACAATCTCGAAAACGGCTGGAACAATACTGACGGTGCTAATGATAACAACAGCTGGAACTGCGGAGCCGAGGGTGATACAAATGATTACAATATCAACAAGCTCCGTATCAAAATGATAAAGAATGCTTTTGCAACCCTTATGTGCAGTCAGGGACCTGCTCTTTTCCTTGCAGGTGACGAATTCTGCAACACTCAGTTCGGCAACAACAACGCTTACTGTCAGGACAACATTATCTCATGGCTTGACTGGACAAGAAAAGAAAAGCATAAGGATGTATTTGAATTTTTTAAATATATGATTGCTTTCAGAAAGAGATTCCACATTATTACAGACAGCAGAGGCAAGGCAACATGCAATTATCCGCCTGTCAGCATCCATTCAAATGTTGCGTGGAGTGCCAAGTATTACGATGATACAAGAATGATTGGCGTTATGTATGCCGGTGTAAGTCTTAAACAACAGGGGCTTGACGAGTTTGTTTACTTTGGCGTCAATGCTTATTGGGATTATGTAAATGTTGAGCTTCCCGACCTTCCCGAAGGATACCACTGGAAGCTTTATGTAAACACAGGCAACGAGCCTCAGGATGTAATCCTTGAGGACAGAAATGTTATTCTCTATGACAGACGAATTAATATGGCAGGCAGAAGTGTCATTGTTGCTGTCGGAGAAAGATTTTAATTATAAGGACAATTTCTTTGTTTAAGAAAACCGCCCCTACACGAAAATGTGTGGGGGCTTCATGTTTTTATAGGTTTCGGATTGTTAATGTACTGCTGTGTTGTCAGCATAAATTTAAGTTCGTAACGCTTGAATATATTTTTAACGCCCATTGTAAGACCTCCCTGTCTTTACCTTTTCTTTACTGTGGCTATATAATAATTTACAAACTTTAAATGAAATTTAAAAAAAGCAGAAATCCCGAATTTTTTCAGAATTTCTGCTTTAAATAATAATATGGAGTTTTATTTCCGTTATAAAATTATCTTTCTCTAAGCAACACACTTAAATCCGTTTTTTCAGAGCGTTTTACTGCCCAAATGCTGACGATTGCAAGTACAATCAAATAAATCACGAGGAACAGCAGTATATAAACAGCCGAAACATTCACGGTCATTTCCATTATTGTATTGCCCACAAGATTCATAAGATACGGATTTATAAGTAATATGTCGAGTAATACAGTCAAAATTGTACCGACTGCAATTGATATTATTCCAATAAGGAAATATTCTGCGAATATTATATAGAAAAGTTGATTAGACTTGTAACCGAGTGAGCGATACAAAGCAAGTTCTTCGGTTCGTCTGCTTATGTTGCTCTTGACGAACATATACTGTCCCGCAATTACGAACAATGCAAAAAATACAATTGAACCTATAATAATTATGAGTGCGATATTGTATGACTGAGAATCAAAATTCAAGTCCATTGTATACGGTTCGCAATATAAGGAAACCTCGGATTGTACACTTTCAAGATTTTTTGCATCATCAACGAGAATTTTATAAGCCTTATCGGAAGTTATTGAAGTCGAACCTTTGGCATTTGCAATAACTTCATTATTAAACTTAATCAAACTGTTGCGTGGAATAAGAATTTGATTGCCTGTAAAAATCGGGTCAGATGTGTTATACACTCCGACAATTTTAAGCTTATGTTCCTTGCCCGATTCATCAGCGAAAACAAGATTTTTGCCCACAAGCGTTTTGCCGTCAATTTTATTGATTCGTTGACTTTCGCTGTTAAAATCCTTTAAAACTTCGGGAACAACTGCAACATTTTCTTCATTCTCTTTGAAAGCTCTTCCGCTTATTATTTTAAGGTTATACCCCTCGTGAACATAACTGAGAGTATAATCAGAAAACAGCACTCCCGAAGTTTCCTTCACATCAAGTTCGGCAGGCACATTATAAACATTCGTTATGTGTTCAATACTTTTTATGCTTGAAATTGTATCGTCAATTTCATTTTGAGGAGTATTTTCGTTTATCTCAAAATTCAACTCTCTGTTAAGAATATGATTATTTATGTTTTGGTCAATATTATTTTTCAGCGGCATAACCGCTCCTGCCGACACAAGAACGAGAATGGTTGCAATAACCATAAAGCAACAAAAAAATATTGTTGCACCTTTTCGTGAAAGAATTGAGGCTTTAACAAGCATACCGAGTTTTTTATTTTTCATTTTAATTTTCCTCTAAAATGCCGTCTTTCATAACGCAAATTCTGTCTGCAAAATCAGTTACGGCATCATTATGGCTGACAACAAGAACACCCTTGCCAAGCTCTGTAAGTTTTTTCAACTCTTCAAAAATCATACGTTCGTTTTTGCTGTCAAGGTTGCCTGTAGGTTCATCGGCAAGGATAAAGTCGGGATTATTGGCAAGTGCTCTTGCAATGGCGGTTCTCTGCTGTTCACCGCCTGAAAGTTCCCTCGGATAGTGATCAATGCGGTGTGTAAGACCGACTTTCTGCACAAGCAATTCGGCAGTTTCTTTCATTTCGGCTCTGTTTTTGAAATGGTCGTTTATGAGCATTGGAACCATTATATTTTCAAAAACTTTGAGATGCGGATTGAGATGAAATGCCTGAAAGACAAATCCGAGTGAATTCATTCTTGTGTCGGCAAGTTCATTTTTGCCTAGTGATGACACATCTTTGCCGTTAATCAAAATCTGACCTGAGGTGCAGTTGTCAAGCAAACCTGCCATTTGGAGCAGAGTGCTTTTTCCGCTGCCCGACTGTCCCATAACAGCCACAAATTCGCCCTCTGACAATGTAAACGATACATTATCCACGGCGGTTACTTTGTTATTGTATATTTTAGAAACATTTTTTAATTCTATTGATTTCATTATTTCACCCTCAAAAATTATTCATTCATTGCGTCTTTGGGCTGAATTTTATTCAGCTTGCGTAATGCTATGAGCTGACATATCAGCGGAACTATTGTTACTATCAAAAACGAAATTGCAAGCAAAATTCCGAAAGTTCCCCAATTGATAATGTACAGACGGTCGATGAAATTTCTGTTTGCAAAGAAAAAATTTGAAACAGCCGTAACTATAATCGAAATAATTGTTCCAACCGCAAATCCGGTAAATGTAACTCTAAGCTGTTCGCAGTAAAGGCAGGCAAATATCTGACTGTTTTTATAACCTATCGCTTTGAGCAAGCCTATATCGGATTTACGAAGTGAAAGTGCGTTTGCTGTTGATTGTATAATCATAATCACAGAAAGCAACACTGTTGAAATAATAAGAAATACGCTTGCAAAGCTGAATATATTTGAAGCGTTTACTATGCTGTCCTGTATTCCGAGTTCGGAGTCATCGGCACAGCATACATTCATATCGGTGAGTGCATTATATACCGATTCAATATTTTCAAAATCATCAACAACAACATAGTGAGTCCTCAGCGATAAATCACTCCACCACTTGCCGACAGTGGTTTTGTTATCTTTTGAATATCCGCCTTTTGTAAGTGCGTCATCTAATATTTTCGTAGCTGTTTCCTCTGAAATATAAATCGAATCATAATAACCTGTTTCGGTCGGTGACAGATAATAAGTACCCACCACCTTTAATTTATATTCAATTGCAGGCAATTCAAGTGAACCGCTTTCTGATGAACCATCAATATTATAAGGTTGAATTAGCATATTATTAATCGCTTTTACGGTTATCGTTTTTCCTATAAGACTTTCCCCGTCAATATAATCAGGCTTTTTATTTTCATTCTCAACCTCAAAAGGATAAAAATCACTCGGGACAACACAGCTTAACACAGGGGATTCATCAAGAGTTTTTCCTGCAATAACACTGCGTTTTTCATCTCCCAATAATGACCATATATCAATATGGGCATCTCCTTTATCATCAATTCTGTTCTGAAATTCTTGATTTGAAGTTTGTGTTACACTGAACGAATCATTTCTGATTCCTTTAAGCGGAAAGATACTTTCAACATGTTCTGTATTTCTGATTTTATTAACTGTATTCTCATCAAGCGGACCAAAAATAGGATCAACTTGCAAAGTTCTTGCACGATAATCCTCTTTATACTCATTTACAGCTTTTGTGACGGTAATTGAAAATGCCGAAATCAAGGTTATTGATATTACAAGCAATGCGGAAACAATTTTTATTCCCTTTTCATTTTTATTTATCTTAGCATTTGCTTTTGCAAGAAAATTCACATTCGTTAATTTCATTATCAAACTCCTGTTGTATGTTTTATGTTATATTTTAATTATAATTTCTATCAATTAGAATTCAATATTAAGATGTCATTTATTACACTTTTATTACATTTTATAGCGGAACTTTGTTATTCCGGAGAATTTTGTCACAAAAAAGAATACAAAGTACCGTTAAAATACTTTGTGTTCTTAAATATTATTCTAAAGAATTAAAATACAACCGTTATTTCGAACCTTAAACAAGACTTAAATGTTTCTGTCAATAAAAGTATACAAAGCTTTTTAATCCCTGTCAAATTGCATAAATAAAAAGTTTATTCCTTGAAATATCGGTGAAAATTTTGTATAATTAAAGTAATAGTATTTTTAAGGAGAATATTTATGCAAAGAGAAAATTTTAAGTCGAGGACAGGTTTTCTCCTTGTAAGTGCAGGCTGTGCGATTGGCATAGGCAATGTCTGGCGCTTTCCGTATGTTACGGGCGAAAACGGCGGCGGATTGTTCGTGCTTTTTTATCTTGCATTTCTTGTGCTTATGGGAATTCCCGTTCTGACAATGGAGCTTGCAGTCGGCAGAGCAAGCAGAAAAAGTGCCGTATTAAGCTATAAAACACTTGAAAAGCCAAAGAGCAAATGGCACATTCACGGTTGGCTGTGTATGATAGGCTGTTACCTTTTGATGATGTTCTACACGCCTGTTTCGGGTTGGATGTTAGATTACTTCTATAAATTTGCAA
>ULRR01006660.1_pt1 | contig 10921 bp, 5 predicted proteins | sample 1955651 | NCBI WGS metagenome assembly ULRR01 (sample SAMEA4835688, study PRJEB28245) | human gut metagenome | biome: gut microbiome; material: fecal sample | place: Denmark | collected 2008
TCATACTTGCCGGAGAGCAGCGCCTGCATAATCTGTCCGACTACCATCAGAGACGGATAGCAGGCATCGTTGTTGACGTATTTCAGTCCGACATCGACCGCCTCTTTGTTGTCGTTCGGAAGCACTTCCAGATTGTATCCGGCTGCGTTGAACGCCGGCTGCAGAAGCGAGAAGTGGATCGGTGACATCTGCGGGCAGAGGATGGGGGAGTCTTTCCGCATTTCTTTCGTGAAGACCGGTTTCTGGATCGAGGACGGAAGAATCTCGCGTACCGCCTGTTTCCGGTCATGTGCACGGAGGGCAGCGAGCAGAGAGCGGACACGGATTCTGGCAGCGCCGAGGTTGTTGACCTCATCGATCTTCAGGCAGGTATAAATCTTGCCGCTTCTGGTCAGAATCTCATAAACCTCATCGGTGGTAACGGCGTCGAGACCGCAGCCGAACGAGTTCAGCTGAATCAGGTCAAGATCGTCGCGTGTCTTTACATAGTTTGCAGCTGCATACAGACGGGTGTGGTACATCCACTGGTCATTGACACGGAGCGGACGCTCGAGCGGTGCCAGATGGGAAACAGAGTCCTCCGTCAGCACGCACAGTCCGTAGGAGTTGATCATATCCGGGATACCGTGATGGATTTCCGGATCGATGTGGTATGGACGGCCGGCAAGCACGATGCCTCTGCGGCCGGTTTCTTTCATATACTGAAGCGTTTCCTCGCCTTTTTTCTGCATATCGCGTCTTGCAGCACCAAGCTCTTCCCATCCGGCATGAACAGCAGCACGGACTTCATCCTCCGGCAGACCGGAGAACTCTTTGACAAGACCATCGGCAAGCACCTTTTCACTCGTAAACGCAAGGAACGGATTGCGGAACGTAATGGAATCGTCCTGCAGCTCGTCCACGTTGTTTTTGATATTTTCCGCATACGAGGTAACGATCGGGCAGTTGTAGTGGTTGATGGCTTCCGGGAACTCGGTGCGCTCGTACGGGATACACGGGTAGAAGATGAACTTCACACCGTGGCGTAAGAGCCAGGTCACATGGCCGTGCGCCAGTTTGGCCGGATAGCACTCGGATTCACTTGGAATCGACTCAATACCGAGCTCGTAGATCTTGCGGCTCGAGGTCGGAGAGAGTACCACGCGGTATTTCAGCTGCGTAAAGAAGGTGTACCAGAACGGATAATTCTCAAACATATTGAGGACTCTCGGAATGCCGACCTCTCCGCGGATCGCTTCATCCTGCGGCAGCGGCTGGTAGCCGAAGATCCGTTTGTATTTGTATTCGAACAGGTTCGGAATATGATCTTTGTTTTTCTCTTTTCCGATACCGCGCTCGCAGCGGTTTCCGCTGATGTACTGACGGCCGCCGGAGAATTTGTTGATGGTCAGACGGCAGCTGTTCGTACATCCCTTACAGTTTGCCATCGTGGTCGAATATTTCAGCTCGTTGATCTTTTCAATGGAAAGCATCGTGGTCTCCTGATCGGCGGAGTAGCGCTCTCTTGCGATCAGCGCCGCACCGAACGCACCCATGATGCCGGCGATGTCCGGGCGGATGGCTTCGCAGTTGGCGATCCGCTCAAAGCTTCGGAGAACAGCGTCGTTGTAGAACGTGCCGCCCTGTACGACGATGTGGCGTCCCAGCTCGGTGGCATCCGAAACTTTAATTACCTTATATAATGCGTTTTTAATAACGGAGCAGGCAAGTCCGGCAGAAATATCGGCGACGGATGCGCCCTCTTTCTGCGCTTGTTTTACCTTGGAATTCATAAATACGGTACAGCGGGTACCAAGATCGATCGGGTGTTTTGCAAACAGCGCCTCATGCGCGAAATCCTGCACGCTGTAGTTCAGGGACTGCGCGAACGTCTCGATGAAGGAACCGCAGCCGGAGGAACATGCCTCGTTCAGCTGTACGCTGTCTACAGTGCCGTTTTTGATCTTGATGCACTTCATATCCTGGCCGCCGATGTCGAGAATACAGTCGACTTCCGGATCGAAGAATGCGGCAGCGTAATAATGGGAAATCGTCTCTACCTCACCCTCATCCAGCATCAGTGCAGCTTTGATGAGCGCCTCGCCGTAACCGGTCGAACAGGACCAGGCGATCTGTGCGGAATCCGGCAGTTTGGAGTAGATCTCCTGGATCGCGCGGATCGATGTGCCGAGCGGATTTCCGTGGTTGTTGCTGTAGAAGGAATAGAGAAGAGCACCGTCTTCGCCGACGAGTGCAGCTTTGGTCGTCGTGGAACCGGCATCAATACCGAGATAACAGTTTCCTTCGTAGGTGGAAAGATCGGCGGTCACGACGTTGTTGACACTCTGGCGCGCCAGAAATTCGTCATACTCGGCCTGATCTTTAAACAGCGGCTCAAGACGGGCAACCTCAAAATCGATAGCAACTTTCTCTTCGAGCCGTTTTTTCAGTGCGAGAAGGGAAATCTCGGTTTTTCCGTCTGCATTCATCGCAGAACCGATGGCTGCAAACAGGTGGGAGTTGTCCGGTACGATTGTATGCTCGTCATCCAGTTTTAAGGTACGGACGAATGCTGTCTTTAATTCCGAGAGGAAGTGCAGCGGGCCGCCGAGAAAGGCAACGTGGCCGCGGATCGGTTTACCGCAGGCAAGACCAGAAATGGTCTGGTTGACAACTGCCTGGAAAATGGAAGCGGAAAGATCCTCTTTTGTTGCACCATCGTTGATGAGCGGCTGGATATCGGTTTTTGCGAATACACCGCAGCGTGCTGCGATCGGATAAATCGCCTGGTAATGCTTCGCGTATTCGTTGAGTCCGGTTGCATCGGTCTGCAGAAGAGAAGCCATCTGGTCGATGAAAGAACCGGTGCCGCCGGCGCAGATACCGTTCATACGCTGCTCCACATTGCCGCCCTCAAAATAGATGATCTTGGCATCCTCACCGCCGAGCTCGATGGCAACGTCGGTCTGCGGAGCGAGTGCTTTTAACGAAGTGGAAACCGCGATAACTTCCTGCGTGAACGGGATGCCGAGGTGGTTGGCAAGCGCAAGTCCGCCGGAACCGGTGATGACCGGCTGCAGGGTCAGTTCGCCCAGCTTTTCGTGTGCTTCCCCGAGCAGGTGGGCAAGGGTTTCCTGAATGTTTGCAAAATGGCGCTCGTAATCGGCAAAGAGAAGCTGGTTCTCTTCGTCGAGGATCGCAATTTTAACAGTGGTGGAACCGATGTCGATTCCGAGAGTATATTTTTTATCAGTCATGAATCAAACTCCTTTTATAATAAGAAACAATCTCAACACATTATACGACAAAAAATAAGGAAATACAATTGGAAAAAGGGCGATGTCTTACGAAAAAAGTATAAAGTCCTTGTGAAAAATGGAGAAACCAGGAGGGAAAAAGGCAGAAAAAAGAAAATTCAGGCATTGTCAAAAACGGGTTTTGCCTGTATACTAAAAAGAGTATGCCCTGCATGAAAAACAGGCGGCAGGGATCATGAGAAAGGATGAAAAGCGTTATGTATAAAATTCTGAAAATGGAAGGAAGAGCGAAGCGCGCCCACATGGAAACCGTGCACGGCAATATCGAGACGCCGGTATTCATGAATGTCGGAACCGCGGCAGCGATCAAGGGAGCTGTTTCCACTGAGGATCTCCAGCAGATCGGCACGCAGGTAGAGCTCTCCAACACGTACCACCTCCACGTGCGTCCGGGCGACGAGGTTGTAAAGAAGATGGGCGGACTCCACAAGTTTATGGTCTGGGATAAACCGATCCTGACCGACTCCGGCGGATTCCAGGTATTCTCTCTTGCAGGCCTTCGGAAAATCAAGGAGGAGGGTGTCTATTTCCACTCCCACGTAGACGGAAGAAAGATCTTCATGGGACCGGAGGAGAGTATGCAGATTCAGTCCAACCTGGCATCCACGATTGCGATGGCCTTCGACGAGTGCCCATCGAGTGTGGCAGACCGCCGTTATGTGCAGAATTCCGTGGACCGTACGGCAAGATGGCTGCAGCGATGCAAGGATAAAATGCAGGAACTGAACCAGAGAGAGGATACCATCAACAAGCACCAGCTGCTGTTTGGTATCAATCAGGGAGCAATCTATGAAGATATCCGTATCGATCATGCAAAACGGATTTCCGAGATGGATCTTGACGGATATGCCGTCGGCGGTCTTGCGGTAGGAGAGACACACGAGGAGATGTATCATATTCTCGATGAAGTGGTCCCGTATCTGCCAAAAGAAAAACCGACATATCTGATGGGTGTCGGAACACCGGCCAATATTCTCGAGGGTGTAGAGCGCGGCGTTGATTTCTTCGACTGTGTATATCCGAGCCGGAACGGACGTCACGGTCACGTTTATACAAATCATGGAAAAATGAATTTGTTCAACCAGAAATACGAATTGGATCCGCGCCCGATCGAGGAAGGCTGCCAGTGTCCGACATGCCGCCATTACAGCAGAGCTTATATCCGTCATCTGCTGAAAGCAAAAGAGATGCTCGGCATGCGTCTCTGTGTTCTGCATAATCTGTATTTCTACAACAATATGATGACAGAAATCCGAAACGCACTCGATGAGGGCAATTTTGCCTCCTACAAACGTGCGAAGCTTGCCGGATTTGAGGAATACGACAAAAAGTAAGCTCTGTTCAAAGCCATGCGAAATGCGAGAAGCCATATTGAGATGTGGCGCAGTGCAATCGAGACGGGGGTCGGAATTGTAATATATGAAATCTTTGGAAAATAGGGAAAATATCCAAAAAAGACTTGCCCATCGGTTCCAGATTGTGTATTATGATAGGTGTGTCTAAAGAACGGGATGTACTCTCGAATAACAGGAGGAAAGAAAATGTTTTTAGCAACAACAACAGCAGCAAACGGCGGTGTGATGAGCACTGGTATGTTAATTATGTGGCTGGTCATCATGTTCGGTATGATGTATTTCTTAATGATCCGTCCGCAGAAGAAAGAACAGAAAAAACTGCAGGCAATGCTGAATGACCTTGCAGTCGGAGATGCAGTCGTAACGACAAGCGGTTTCTACGGCGTAGTCATCGATATCACAGATGATGATGTCATCGTAGAGTTCGGAAACAACAAAAACTGCCGTATCCCGATGCGCAAAACAGCGATCACAGAGGTTGAAAAACCGGAAACAGCAGTCGTTGAAGAGAAAACAGAGAAGAAAAAATAAACATGATCTAGGTATGTAAAAAGCGCAGGTATTCAAAAAAAGGATGAGTACCTGTGCTTTTTTGCCCATTAGAGATTTTATGGAATTTTCCTGTAGAGTAAAAAGCCTTCCGGACCGGATTGCCCCTGCGGCGAGACCGGGGGAAAAGAGGGAAAAATGCCGCGTAATTTTCTTTTAAACAGCAAAAAAGCAAAAAGATTATTGCGTTTCGTTAGGAATAAAGAAATTTCGTGTTGAAATTACGGCGATAATAGCGTATAATTTAGAAATGCTATAGACACAGAGAAAATAGAACGGTTTTTCAGCCGGAAGAAAAGAGGGAGAAAGATATGGAATACCGTATTGGATTAATTCACGGTGACGGAATCGGACCGGAAATTGTAGATGAGGCAAAAAAGGTTCTGGACGCCGTCTGCGAGAAATATGGACATAAGTTTGAATATACCAACCTTCTGCTGGGCGGAGCCTCCATCGATGTGCACGGCGTGCCGCTGACAGATGAAACCATAGAAGAAGCAAAAAAATGTGACGCTGTTCTGATGGGCTCCATCGGAGGAGATGCCAAGACCTCCCCATGGTACAAATTAAGCCCGGATAAGCGCCCGGAGGCCGGACTTTTAAAAATCCGGAAATCGTTAGGCCTGTTTGCAAACCTGCGCCCGGCGTACCTGTATCAGGAATTAAAGGATGCCTGCCCGTTAAAAGAAGAAATTATCGGTGAGGGCTTTGACATGCTGATCATGCGTGAGCTGACCGGCGGCCTGTATTTTGGAGAGCGCAGTACCGTAGAAGAGAACGGCATCAAAAAAGCAACGGATACCCTGACTTACAGCGAGCCTGAAATCCGCCGTATTGCAATCCGTGCCTTCGACATCGCCAGAAAGAGAAAGAAAAAAGTAACAAGTGTAGATAAAGCAAATGTTCTCGACTCCTCCCGTCTGTGGAGAGCTGTTGTGGAGGACGTTGCAAAAGATTATCCGGACGTTACGTTAGAGCATATGCTGGTTGATAACTGTGCAATGCAGATTGTTCACAATCCGTGCCAGTTTGACGTGGTTCTGACGGAAAACATGTTCGGAGATATCCTTTCCGATGAGGCAAGTATGGTGGCAGGTTCCATCGGAATGCTTTCTTCCGCCAGCCTGAATGAGACAAAATTCGGTCTGTACGAGCCAAGCCACGGCTCCGCACCGGACATCGCAGGAAAAAACATTGCAAACCCGATTGCAACGGTTCTGTCCGCAGCCATGATGCTCCGCTACTCTCTGGATCTCGATAAAGAGGCAGAGGCAGTCGAAAATGCTGTACAGAAAATTTTAAAAGACGGATACCGCACCGTAGACATTATGTCTGAGGGATGTACCCAGGTATCTACATCCGAAATGGGAGATCTGCTGGTAAAAGCACTGGCATAAAACTGTAAGATAAGAAAAGAGGAAAAGATCATGAGAAGTGATGCTGTAAAAAAAGGAATCGCACAGGCACCGCAGCGTTCTCTGATGCGTGCGCTGGGTCTGACCGAAGAAGAGATGAAAAAACCGCTCGTAGGAATCGTAAGCTCCTACAATGAGATTGTACCGGGCCACATGAACCTGGATAAAATTACAGAGGCTGTAAAAATGGGCGTTGCCATGGCAGGCGGAACACCGATCGTGTTCCCGGCCATCGCAGTCTGTGACGGTATCGCCATGGGCCACATCGGAATGAAATATTCCCTCGTTACCCGTGACCTGATCGCCGATTCCACCGAGTGTATGGCAATGGCACATCAGTTTGATGCCCTGGTATGTATCCCGAACTGTGATAAAAACGTACCTGGTCTTCTGATGGCAGCAGCAAGAGTCAACGTTCCGACCGTATTTGTCAGCGGCGGCCCGATGCTTGCCGGCCACGTAAAAGGCGAGAAGAGAAGTCTTTCGAGCATGTTCGAGGCAGTCGGCTCCTACGCTGCCGGAACCATGACAGAGGAAGACGTCTATGATTTCGAGTGCAATGCGTGCCCGACCTGCGGTTCCTGCTCCGGTATGTACACCGCAAACAGCATGAACTGCCTGACCGAGGTTCTCGGTATGGGCTTAAAAGGCAACGGAACGATTCCGGCCGTATACTCCGAGCGTCTGCGCCTGGCAAAGAGAGCCGGTATGCAGGTTATGGAGCTGTTAAAACAGGATATCCGTCCAAGAGACATCATGACAAAAGAAGCATTCTTAAACGCTCTGACCGTCGATATGGCACTGGGATGTTCCACCAACAGTATGCTGCATCTGCCGGCCATTGCGCATGAGGCAGGCGTAGAGCTGAATCCGGAGATGGCAAACGCCATCAGCGAGAAGACCCCGAACCTCTGCCATCTGGCTCCGGCAGGATACCACTACATCGAGGAGCTGAACGAGGCAGGCGGTGTTTATGCCGTTATGAACGAGCTGAATAAACTGGGTCTGCTGCACACTGAGTGCATGACCGTAACCGGAAAGACCGTAGGGGAGAACATCAAAGGATGTGTCAACAAAAATCCTGAGATCATCCGCCCGGTTGAGAATCCATACAGCAAGACAGGCGGTATCGCCGTTCTGAAAGGAAACCTGGCACCGGATACCGCAGTTGTCAAACGTTCTGCTGTTGTTCCGGAGATGCAGGTTCATGAAGGCCCGGCCAGAGTCTTTGACTGCGAGGAGGATGCCATCGAGGCAATCCGCGGCGGCAAGATCGTGGCAGGCGACGTTGTTGTCATCCGTTATGAGGGACCAAAGGGTGGTCCTGGTATGCGTGAAATGCTGAATCCGACTTCTGCCATTGCAGGTATGGGACTTGGTTCTTCCGTAGCCCTGATCACGGACGGCCGTTTTTCCGGCGCATCCCGCGGTGCGTCCATCGGTCATGTAAGCCCGGAGGCAGCAGAGGGCGGTCCGATCGCACTCGTTGAGGAAGGTGATCTGATCCGTATCAATATTCCGGAGCACAAGCTGGAGGTTGTCGTATCGGACGAAGAGCTGGCACGCAGAAAAGCTGCATGGACTCCGAGAGAACCAAAGGTAACGACAGGCTATCTGAAACGCTACGCAAAGATGGTTTCCAGTGCAAATAAGGGAGCTATTCTGGAGTTCTAATTCAGAAAAACTATGAGAAACACGCTCTGCGAGTTTCTCATAGTTATCGCGGCAGTCGCCAAGGTCTCGTGCAAGCACGGACTTTGGCTCGTTGCCCGCGTAAATCATAAAATCATATCAGCCGTCCGAACGCGCTTTTTCTCGGATGGCTGATTTCATAAACAGATTTCATACACAAAGCGAAAAACATAAGGAAGGAATCATACAGACATGGAATTAACTGGATCACAGATTGTTATCGAGTGCCTGAAGGAGCAGGGTGTGGATACCGTGTTCGGCTATCCGGGCGGAACCATTTTAAATATCTATGATGAACTTTACCGTCATCCGGAAATCCACCATATCCTGACCTCACACGAGCAGGGTGCTGCGCATGCGGCGGACGGATATGCGCGTGCTACCGGAAAAACAGGCGTCTGCATGGCTACAAGCGGCCCGGGCGCAACGAATCTTGTCACCGGAATTGCAACCGCCTACATGGATTCTACGCCGATGGTAGCGATTACCTGCAACGTAGGAAAGGCACTGCTTGGAAAAGACAGCTTTCAGGAGATTGACATTGCGGGTGTCGCAATGCCGATCACAAAATACAGTGTGATTGTAAAAGATATCACCGTTCTTGCAGATACGCTGCGCCGTGCGTTTACGATCGCAAAGAGCGGAAGACCGGGCCCGGTTCTGGTCGATATTACAAAAGATGTCACAGCGGCAACGTATGAGTACGAGCCGAAGACTCCGGAGAAAATTGAACCGTTTACTGAGAGAATTACAGAAGAAGGCCTGGATCACGTCGTATCCCTGATTCAGGAGTCGAAACGCCCGTATATTTTCGTGGGCGGCGGCAGTATCATCTCCGGCGCGTCCGAGGAAGTGCGCGAACTGGCACACCGCATCCAGGCACCGGTCTGCGACACCCTGATGGGAAAAGGTGCGTTCCCGGGAACGGATGAGCTGTACACCGGCATGCTCGGTATGCACGGAACGAAAACATCGAACTACGGCGTGACAAAGTGCGATCTGCTGATCGTGCTCGGCGCAAGATTCTCCGATCGTGTCACCGGAAACGCTGCAAAATTTGCCAATAACGCAAAAATCGTTCAGATCGATGTGGATGCGGCAGAAATCAACAAGAATGTTGTTGTCGAGTCGAGCATCATCGGAGACGTCAAAGAGGTCTTAAAACGGCTGAATGCGAAGCTGGAGCCGATGCACCATGACGAGTGGATTGCCGAGATCGAGGCGATGAAGGAAAAATTCCCGCTGAAGCATGAAGAAGGCCTTACCGGACCGCTCGTGATTGAGAAGATCTACAAGGCGACGAACGGGGAAGCCATCATCACGACCGATGTCGGACAGCATCAGATGTGGGCGGCGCAGTATTACCGTTATACGAGCCCGAGAACGCTTCTGACCTCCGGCGGTCTTGGAACGATGGGATTCGGTCTTGGAGCAGCCATGGGCGCAAAAATGGGACGCCCGGACAAAACGGTCATCAACATCGCAGGTGACGGCTGTTTCCGTATGAACATGAATGAGCTGGCAACACTTTCCAGACACAACATTCCGGTCATCGAGGTTGTTGTCAACAACCACGTACTCGGCATGGTACGCCAGTGGCAGACGCTGTTCTACGGAAAACGGTATTCCAATACCGTTCTCCAGGATCAGGCAGACTTTGTCAAGGTTGCTGAGGCGCTCGGCGTAAAGGGCATCCGCGTGACGAAAAAAGAGGAGATGGGTCCTGCCATCCGTGAGGCAATTGAGGGCGGAAAACCGGCGCTCATTGATGTCTGGATCGACTGCGACGAAAAAGTATTCCCGATGGTACCGGCAGGAGCTCCGATTGAGGATGTCTTTGATGCAGAGGATCTGGCAAAAAAGGAACAAGAAAAGGATTGACAGGTTTCTGACAAAGAGGTATCATAGTTTCAACGTGGTAAAGCAATACCGTATTACCGCATGAATCGCACAGATGTGATTACAATGGAAACCATCGGTCTACTATCGGTGGTTTCCTAGTAAGATAAAGTAACACCAGGGGCAAAAGTTCGAAAGTCTGACGCAAGCAAAGCTTACAGGAAGATTTTTGAACTTGGGACCCGCAAAATATGAGTAAGTAGCCATTTTTCGGAGAAAAATGAGCGGAGTACGAATATTTTGCAGATTACGGGAGCACGAAGTGCGGAGTAATCTGGTGCAGAAAAGAGAAACAGGAGGATGAGAAAAATGAGCAGAGTCTATAATTTTTCCGCAGGACCGGCGGTTCTGCCAGAGGAAGTGTTAAAAGAAGCCCAGGAGGAAATGCTGGATTACCGCGGATGCGGCATGTCCGTCATGGAGATGAGCCACCGTTCCAAAGTATTCCAGAACATCATCGATGAGGCAGAAGCAGATCTTCGTGATCTGATGGGAATCCCGTCAAATTACAAAGTTCTGTTTCTCCAGGGCGGTGCATCCCTGCAGTTTTCCATGATCCCGATGAACCTGATGAAAAACGGTGTCGCAGATTACATCGTAACAGGCCAGTGGGCAAAGAAAGCATACGCAGAGGCACAGAAATACGGAAAGGCAAACAAAATTGCCTCCTCTGAGGATAAAACATTTTCCTATATCCCGGACTGCAGCGATCTTC
>ULRR01034413.1_pt1 | contig 10896 bp, 9 predicted proteins | sample 1955651 | NCBI WGS metagenome assembly ULRR01 (sample SAMEA4835688, study PRJEB28245) | human gut metagenome | biome: gut microbiome; material: fecal sample | place: Denmark | collected 2008
GTTAGAAAACGCTAACTTATGTTGGTTTGCGCTGTTCTAAAAAACACGAAAGGCGGGGAGTGAAATGATGCCGCTGACATTGGCGACGGTAGGAGAAGAAAATATGATCAAAAAGGTTGGGGGAAATCCGGAAGTTCGTGCGCACCTTGAGGACCTTGGCTTTGTACCGGGCGCCGGCGTTACCATCATTTCAACCATTGGCGGGAATCTCATTGTAAATATAAAGGATTCCCGAATCGCCATCAGCCGGGAAATGGCCGGCAAAATAATGGTTTAATATTATTTTAAGGAGGGAAGGGCATGAGGACGCTGAAGCAGGTTAAGATCGGCGAATCAGCAACGGTAGTCAAGCTTCACGGCGAAGGCGCGGTCAAGCGCAGAATTATGGATATGGGGCTGACAAAGGGGACTCAGGTGTATGTGCGCAAAGTGGCTCCGCTGGGCGACCCGATTGAAGTTACTGTACGAGGCTATGAACTGTCTATCAGGAAGGATGACGCCCAATTAATAGAGGTGGAGTAGCCTTTATTTCGGCTCATTGGTTAGGGAAAACTAATTAAAAGGAAAGGAAGCAGGAAAATGGATATCAAAATTGCTCTAGCCGGCAATCCGAACAGCGGTAAAACTACATTGTTTAACGCGCTGACCGGAGCGAATCAATTTGTTGGCAACTGGCCGGGCGTTACGGTGGAGAAAAAAGAGGGAAAATTAAAAAAGCATAACGATGTTGTTATTATGGACCTTCCGGGAATATATTCTCTTTCTCCCTATACTCTGGAAGAGGTGGTTGCCAGAAATTATCTTATAAACGAGCGTCCCGATGCCATACTTAACATAGTGGACGGTACCAATTTAGAGCGCAATCTCTATTTGACTACCCAGCTTACTGAATTGGGCATTCCTGTAGTTGTGGCTGTCAATATGATGGACGTGGTAAAGAAAAACGGGGATTCAATTAATATTGAAGAACTGTCAAGACAGCTGGGCTGTAAAGTTGTGGAGATTTCCGCGCTTAAGGGTACGGGCGTAATCGAGGCGGCAGAAGCTGCAGTAAAGGCCGCGCACGGAACTAAAACTGTTCCTCAGCACAGTTTTAACGGCGCTGTTGAACATGCCATAGCGCATATTGAGGAAGCTGCTGTACACAATCTTCCTGCCGAACAGCAGAGATGGTATGCTATAAAAATATTTGAACGTGATGAAAAGGTGCTGGAGCAGCTTAAGCTGAATCCCGACGTGCTTGCTCATATAGAGGCTGATATAAAAGCGGCGGAAGAAGAATTGGACGATGATGCTGAAAGCATTATAACAAATGAGCGCTATGTTTATATAGCTTCTATTATAAAGAGCTGCTATAAGAAAAAGAATAAGGATAAATTGTCCACTTCGGATAAAATAGACAAAGTTGTGACAAACCGCTGGCTGGCCCTTCCCATTTTTGCGGTCGTCATGTTTATAGTCTATTACATATCGGTAACAACGGTCGGCACCTGGGTAACGGACTGGACTAATGACGGTCTCTTCGGTGAGGGCTGGCACCTTCTGGGGATAGGCAGCGCCGAATATAACGAGGCGAGCGAAGAATATGTCATTCCCGGCGCGACTATCGAAGCTTTTGAAGCGGCTGCCGAAGAAGCGGGACTTGACCCGGCAACAGCGACCCATTTAACAGCTACGGCTGAAATACTGGACGAGGAAAACGGGGAAGTTACCGAGTCTTTCGGAGTGACCTATGAGGATTATATGGCCGCACTCGAAATAGAAGAGCCCGACCCGGCCAATTACGGCGTTTGGGTGCCCGGCATTCCGGTGCTCATTGGAAACGGGCTGGAGGCCATTAATTGCGCCGACTGGCTCTCAGGGCTGATCCTGGACGGTATAGTAGGGGGTGTGGGCGCTGTATTGGGCTTCGTGCCTCAGATGTTCGTGCTCTTTATATTCCTTGCTTTCCTTGAAGGCTGCGGCTATATGGCCAGGGTAGCCTTTGTTATGGACCGTATATTCCGGAAATTCGGCCTTTCGGGCAAATCCTTCATACCCATGCTTATAGGTACGGGCTGCGGTATTCCCGGTATCATGGCTTCGCGTACTATAGAAAATGACAGGGACCGCAGAATGACTATAATGACTACAACCTTTATCCCCTGCGGCGCTAAGCTGCCCATTATAGCTTTAATAGCGGGCGCGCTGTTCGGCGGGGCTTGGTGGGTCGCGCCCAGCGCATATTTTATAGGCATAGCGGCAATAATAATATCGGGTATAATGCTTAAAAAGACCAGGATGTTTGCAGGCGATCCGGCGCCTTTTGTTATGGAGCTTCCTGCATATCACTGGCCCACGGTAGGCAGCATTCTCCGCTCCATGTGGGAACGCGGCTGGTCCTTTATTAAGAAAGCCGGAACGGTTATCCTCCTTTCAGCGATTGTGCTCTGGTTCCTGCAGGCATTTGGCGTGGAAAACGGCACCTTCTGCATGGTATCTGATTTAAATAACTCTGTGCTTGCTACAATAGGAAGGGGTATCCAGTGGCTGTTTGTGCCTCTGGGCTGGGGCAACTGGCAGTCGGCTGTGGCCACGGTTACCGGACTTATCGCCAAGGAGAATGTCGTAAGCACCTTCGGCGTGCTGCTGGGCGGCTTTGAAGAGGTTGCCGAGAGCGGCTGGCAGATATGGGCGAATATGCGCGAGCTGTTTACTCCCCTTTCGGCGTATTCCTTCCTCATCTTCAATTTGCTCTGCGCACCCTGCTTTGCGGCTATGGGCGCTATCAAGCGCGAGATGAACAACGGCAAATGGACGCTCTTTGCTATAGGCTATCAGTGCGTGTTTGCCTATGCGGTATCTTTGATAGTATATCAGATTGGCTCCATCTTTACCGGAAACGTCAGTGTAATAGGCCTTATAGCGGCGCTTATAGTACTGGGCTTCATACTGTATATGCTTTTCAGGCCCTACAGGGAAAGCACCACCCTCAAAACCAAGGTAAAGATTAAATAAAAGGGAGGTTTTAAAGGCATGCTGGAATTTTTAAAGCAATATTGGTCTACAATCCTTATTGGAATAGTTTTGGCCGGCGTAGTAGCTTTAATAATAGTAAAAATGGTCAGAGACAGAAAAAAGGGCAAGCATTCATGCGGCTGCGGCTGTGAGAATTGCCCCTCGGCCGGTATGTGCCATAAAAAGTAACCGGCTTGCATTAAAGCCCCTTAGCTGTTTGGGACAAATTAAGGAGTATGTTATAACTGGCAGTGCGTTTGCTGTAGACAATGCATTGCCAGTTTTGTATTTTGATATGCCAAAGCGCCGCGTCCGGCCATTCCTGGCCAAACGCGGCGCACCCCCCTCGGAAAATTAAAGAAGTATGCAGATAAGTCCTCCGCTGCCTTCGTTTATAATGCGCTGCAGAGCCATTTGCATTTTTCTCTGCGCGCCTTCGGGCATTCGGAGCAATTTCCCTGAAAGCCCTTCCTGTACCAATTCATGAAGGCTTTTTCCAAACAGGTTGCTGTCCCAAATGCGTGCGGTATCGTTTTCAAATTCTGCAAGCAGGTATTTAACCATTTCCTCGCTCTGCTTTTCGCTGCCGACAATGGGATTGACTTCTGTCTTTACGTCTACTTTGATAATATGCAGCGAGGGCGCGCTGGCCTTAAGCTTAACGCCGAAACGCGAACCCTGCTTGACCATTTCGGGTTCTTCCAGGACCATTTCATCCATAGAAGGCGCCACTACTCCGTATCCGGTAGCCTCGGCGCATTTGAGGGCTTCAGCAACGCGGTCGTATTCCCGCTTTGCTTCTACTAAATCCCGCATAAGGCTGATAAGATGGAAATCTCCCTTAATTTCACAGCCGCATTCGTCGCCCAGAACTTTATAGAACAATTCGGGTGCGACCTCTACGCCGTATTCTATGCTGCCCGTGCCTAATTCAACTTTGTCAACATTAAAGCCCTTTATGTTTTCTGATTCGTCAAACAGCCCCAGCAGATCGGGGTAGTCGCGCATTTTATGCTGCTCTGCGGCGCGCTCGCGCAGTCCTGTTAAAAGCTCGTCTATAAGATAGTGTTCGGGAGAGAGCGCCTGTACCCAGCGGGGCAGTGAAATGTTTATGCGGCGCAGGGGAAATTCAAACAAGACTCTTTCCAATACCGACTGCAAATCCTCAAGGGACATATTAAGTACGTCCAGAGGAATTACGGGAACATCGTATTTTTCCTCCAGAGCAAGCTGCAGTTTTTGAGTCTCCACCGAATATAAGTCGGTAGTGTTCAGGACTATTATAAACGGCTTGCCTATTTGCCGCAGCTCTTCAACTACTCTTTCTTCCGCTTCAATGTATCCTGAACGGGGAAGGCCGTTTATGCTGCCGTCGGTTGTCACTACCAGCCCTATGGTTGAATGCTCGTTTATAACCTTCTGGGTGCCCATCTCGGCCGCTTTTTCAAAGGGTATTTCGGTATCCGACCAGGGCGTGCGCACCATTCTGGGGGTATCATCTTCCATATGTCCCAGTACGCCGTCTATAAGATATCCAACGCAGTCCACCAGCCGGACGTTAAACTGAGTGTTTTCATCCAGATTTACTGTTACAGCCTCATTTGGGACAAACTTGGGCTGTGTGGTCATTATTGTGCGCCCTGAGCCGCTTTGCGGAAGCTCATCTATGGCGCGCTCTTTGGTATATTCGTTGGAGATATTAGGCAGTACCAGCAAATCCATAAACCGTTTGATAAAGGTGGATTTGCCTGTGCGCACAGGGCCCACCACGCCGATATATATATCCCCGTTGGTTCTCTGTGCTATATCTTTGTACAAGTCAAAGCGTTCCATTGGTTTTCCTCCTTAATTGAGTTGCTGTACATATATAGTTTCTTTGTGATTATATGTTCAATAGAAACACTTTAGAATGTATTTAACTGAGTTTTTTGCTCAATCTGAAGCTTTAATTAGATTGCGAATGAAGTGTGATCAAAATTAAGAGAAGGTCTTTTAAATTGTACTGCATTTGAAATGGAAATATGTAAAGCCCCCGGCAAATTTCCGGGGGCATTCGGTTAGGCGTTAAATCAGTTTTCCTTTTTAATCAGCATAGATGCGTTGGTAAAGGAGAAGCCTGTGCCTATCATATTAAGGGTTATGGTCTCCGTACCTGCGGCGTCTATCATTACCGTTGCGGCCAATGACGTAGTGTTGCCGTTAGCCGCTATGGTGCCTGACTTAGTGCTGCCGGGGATTTCAGTTCCGTCTTCACGGAGCTGTACGCTTGCTTCGCCTGTAGCTGAAGCGTTTGTGCCTATTACCGAATAGGAAATGGTGTAAATTCCGGCTTCGGTAATGGTGAAATCACTGCTGCTTGCCGTGTGGGTTACCGCCGTTCCTTCTTCTACCTGATTGGTGTCAAAGGTCAGGGGGGCGCCGTCTGAAGCGGGGGACTGAGAAGGCACGTTGGTTGCATACAGAGCGTTTAATTCAGGCGCTGCACCCGTCGGGCCGGTGGGGCCTGTTTCGCCGGTTGGGCCGGTTGCGCCCGTGGGTCCGGTTGGGCCGGTTACGCTTGCGCCTGCGGGGCCTGCGTCACCAGTTGGGCCGGTTGGTCCGGTTTCTCCTGTAGCACCTGTTGCGCCTGTAGCGCCTGTCGCTCCGGTTGGGCCGGTTATACTGGCGCCGGTCGCACCCGTAGCGCCTGCATCGCCCGTTGGGCCTGTCGGGCCAGTAGGACCTGTTGGTCCCGTGGGTCCGGTGGGGCCAGTCGGCCCGGTTTCACCTGTGGCACCGGTTGGCCCGGTTTCTCCCGTGGGTCCGGTTTCACCTGTGGCGCCGGTCGCGCCAGTTTCACCTGTCGCTCCTGTTGGGCCAGTCGGACCTGTTGGACCAGTTGGCCCGGTTATGCTTGCTCCGGTTGCTCCTGTAGCTCCCGTAACGCCGGTGGGGCCGGTTGCGCCCGTAGCGCCAGTTGCGCCTGTTGGGCCCGTAGCACCTGTAGCGCCGTTAGGCCCGGTTATGCTGGCGCCTGTGGGTCCGGTAGCGCCGGTAGCGCCCGTAGCTCCAGTTGGGCCCGTTGGGCCAGTCGGACCAGTAGCGCCGGTGGGACCCATTACCGAAACCAGGTCAAAGTCAGGGGAGGTTCCGGGGGTTCCGGTCGGGTCGTTGGTCAATACTGAATAAAGGCCGCCGTTATAATATACCAGGTCGCCCAGGCTGTATGGCTGGCCGGGATCAAAAGCGGTCACTGTTTCCAGTCCGGCTCCTGTTGGGCCGGTTGGCCCTGTAGCGCCTGTTGGCCCGGTGGGTCCAGTCGGCCCAGTTGGGCCGGTAGCGCCAGTGGCTCCGGTAGCACCGGTAGCGCCTGTTGCTCCGGTTATGCTGGCTCCGGCTGCGCCCGTAGCGCCGGTGGGTCCAGTCGGCCCGGTTGCGCCTGTAGCGCCAGTGGGCCCAAGCTGGCCGTTGCTTCCGGCAGGGCCGGTTGGTCCGGTCGGACCCATTTGGCCGTTAGAACCTGGCGCGCCTGTCGGGCCGGTAGGTCCAGTTGGTCCAGTTGGGCCGGTGGGGCCTCCGGCAGGGCCAGTCGGGCCAGTCGGACCGGTTGGTCCGGGTATGCAGCAGGTTCCGCTGTTGCTGCAGCCGCAGCTGTTCCCGCAGCTATTTCCGCAGGTGGAATTCACCGGGAAATTGCTGGAGGGCAGAACGGTGGTAGCGGAGCAGTTGCATGTTGGGCCGGAACATCCTGAACCGCTTCTGGGCCTTCCGCACCTTGGACAAATGTTTACATTCATTTTATAATCTCCTTTAATATAAATTTCTATATAGCGGAGACTCTAAGTCTCTGGCTAGCTTATTGCTTTTTTGACCGTTTGGAGTCAAAATAGCGCTTGTTGTGCTGATAAGCGGGGGAATTGGGCTTTAATAGCCCGGCCCTGCGGTTGCATTCTTCCGCCGCAGCCGTATTGCCCAATTTGTCATAGCACACGCAAAGCTGCATGAATGGGATATAATCGTAGCAGTCGGGCAGAATAAAGGCTCCTGAAGCATCGTTGCGCTTTATTGTAAGCGCCAGCTCAAACCAGGGCAGAGCATTTGCGGGTGCATTTCTGTCCAAATAGTGCTTTCCTATATCGCAGCACAGTTCAGCTCTCGGCCTGTCATATTTCAGGCTGCCCAGCAGAGCCTCAAGCGCCTCAGAATCTTTTTTCAGCCTGTAGCGGCAGAAGGCCAGAAAACGGCAGGCCTCAATTTTATTTTCAATATAGCCGCCATTTTGCTCAAGAAAATCCATAAAGGCCTTCTGAGCTTCTTCATCCCGTTCGTTATAATAAAGCTCCCGCGCATAATAGAATAAATCTCTGCCCGTCAGGACGGCGCCCTGCGTAATCAGCTTTTCATATATGCGCAGATTGCGGCCCGGTTCGCTGGGTCTGAGCTTGGCATGGGTTACAGCCGCTTCGGAGTAATATTTTTTGCCAAAGGTTTCAATGGCTTCATGGACTGCGCCCTTCCAGACGAAGCCCGTCTCTCTGCGCAGCAGGCGTTCCCGGTAAAAGGAGAACAACGGCTTTCCGCTTTCGTCCAGGGAGGTATTATACCGCATCATAACTACGTCGGTATTTTCCGGCAGGGTTTCCTTAAGGGCGAGAAGCATATTTTTATCTTTTTCAAGCAGTATGTCATCCGCGTCCAGCCACATAAGATATTGCATTGAACCCTTGGAAAAGGAGAAATTGCGGGCTGCTGAAAAGTCGTCTATCCATGGGAAATCATAAACTTTATCAGTGTATTTTAAGGCGATTTCCCTGGTTGAATCCGAACTGCCGGTATCAACTATGACTATTTCATCCACCAGGCCTTTAACGCTGTCCAGGCAGCGCGCAAGTACGTCCTCTTCGTTTTTGACTATCATACATAAGCTTATAGTTATCATTTTAGTACCCCCGCTTTTTAGGGGCTTTACACCCCTGATACATATTATGCGGAGGGGATATGCCGCGTGTACAAAAATCCGTTTATCAAATAATATGGAATGGATTAAATATGTTCAAATTAAAGAATAAGCATTGAGAAAAACATATTAGAACAGAATAAAATGAAAGAAACCGCCTGTAAAGGCGGTTTCTTTCTTAGGGGGTATATTAGTAGGAGGATTGTGTAAACTGGACAGGGGGTTACTGTCCGTATATCGTTTACAATTCTATTATATCCGCCCCTTAAAATAATTCAACAACTAAACCATTAATATTTAATGAATATTTTTAGAACGCCTGTTTCGACATCGGGCGGAAAGATTAATAATATTGACGCAAATTAAGGAATAGTGCTAAAATTGCTAAGTAAAAAATTTCATTTTGTTCTGCAATAAAATATATGCCCTGAGCATTATTATAATGACAGGAGATTTTGATTATGTTTTTATGTTCGATATCGACAAACCAGGAAAAGAGAAAATCGCCTGATATCAGCGACGGCCTGATTAGTCAGATAGCCCTGGGCGATACCGAAGCGCTGCGGGAATTGTATGAAAAGACCTCTTCCGCCGTTTACGGATTCGCGCTGTCTATTCTGAAGAACCAGCACGACGCGCAGGACGTAATGCAGGAGTTGTATGTCAAGGTATACGAAAATGCTCCGCAGTATGTGAGCCGGGGCAAGCCTATGGCCTGGATACTGACCATCACCCGCAATCTCTCTCTTATGAAGCTTAGGGAGAACGGGCGGTTTGAGCAGATGGACGTTAACCAGGGCAGCGAGGAAGCGTACTATTCAGATTTGGGCGAGCATGAGGCGCTTAAAGGAGCCATGACCCTGCTGACAGATGTTCAGCGCCAGGCGGTAATGCTGCATGCGCTTTCGGGCTTTAAGCACCATGAGTGCGCTGCGTTGCTGAAAATACCCTTGTCTACAGAATTATCCCACTATCACCGGGCAATCAAAAAACTGAGGGCCCATCTTATAAATGAGGAGGAAAGCAAGCATGGACAATCAATATGTGGAACAGCGGCTGAAAAAAGATGTTGAGGAAATAACCCCTGATGTTATAGACGGAGCTATTGAAAAATGCAGCGGCGCAGTCCAAAGTGAAAAAATAAAGAAAAGACGGCCCAAAGTTTGGCAGATGTGTGCGGCTGCCGCGGCAGTTTTGGTTTTAGTAATAGGCGGCGCGTTTTTCATAAACAATTTAAACGCTGTTGATTCAGTAATAGGGCTGGATGTCAATCCCAGCCTGGAAATAAGCATAAACAAGAATGAAAAAGTGCTTTCGGTGAACGCGGTTAACGAGGACGCCAAGGGCATACTGGACGGTATGGATCTGGCCGGCACTGATTTAAAGGTAGCGGTAAACGCTCTTATCGGCTCTATGTATACCAGCGGCTATATAAGCGAAAACCAGAATTCAGTGCTGGTTTCGGTTAAAAGCGGCAGTCAGGAGCGGAGCGAGCTGCTTAAGCAGGAACTGCTCAGCTATATAGAGAACGCGCTTCAGGGAACTCAGGTGGACGGAGCAGTAGTATCCCTTAATGTGGACAGCTCGGATACGCTCAATCAGCTGGCCCAGGATTTGGGAGTTTCTGAGGGCAAGGCTACTCTTATAGAAGCCATCCTGGCGGCTGACCCTTCCCAGAACGCCGAGGAACTGGCAAAGTTAAGCATTAACGATTTGAATATCTTGGCTCAGTCCAAGCAGATTGCCAGCGTAGATGTCTCAGGCAGCGCCAGCACAGGCGAATATATCAGCATTGAAAAGGCACAGCAGCTTATCAATGAAAAGCTTCCAGGCTGCACCATCGCCGAATTTGAACTGGACTGGGAAAACGGGCGTATGGTATATGAGGGCGAGGCCTATTTAAACGGCGTTGAATATGACTTTGAGGTGGACGCCCTGACGGGGGAGATAGTTAAGTGGAAGCAGGATGGTTATGGCAATCCTGATGGAGGCTCGTCTGTTGTCAATCCTTCGGAGGAATATTTAAGTCAGGAGGAGGCCCAAAGCAATATTCTGGGCAAGCTGCCCAGCGGCGCAGTTATCAGCAGCATCAAGCTGGATACCGACGACGGCAGGGCTGTTTATGAGGCGGACGCATATGCCGGTTCAACAATATATGATATAGAGATAGACGCAGTTACGGGTGAAACTGTCAAATGGGAGACTAAAACGCAGAGCGGAGGCCAGACAAGCGGAGAAATAATGACTGAGGCTCAGGCGCGGGAACTGATACTCAGCAAGCTGCCCAGCGGCGCTGTTATTATTAAGATAAAATTGGATTACGACGACGGCAGGCGGGTTTACGAGGCGGAAGCTTACGCTGATTCGGTGGAATATGATATAGAAATCAACGCTGTGAGCGGCGAGACTGTCAAATGGGAAACTGAAAAGGTCAATTCCGGCCAGTCGGGGAATTATATAAGCGCGGACAGAGCGCGGGAGATAATCCTTGAACGCTTCCCAAACGGCAATATTATTGAATTTGACTCGGATATCGACGATGGGAAATACGAGGGCGAAATTATCCATGAAAATACAAAATATGATTTTGAAATATCTGCTTCATCCGGCGAGATAACTAAGCTTAAGAACGAGGGAACTGTCCAGCAGGCAAATATAACAAGAGAGCAGGCAATGAGTATAGTCAATGACAGGCTGCCCGGCTGTACCATAGTAGAAATGGAATTTGACAATGACGATGGAAGAGCGGTGTATGAAGGAGAGGCTAGGCTGGACCGGGTTGAATATGAATTTACTATAGACGCGGCCACAGGCAGTATAATAGAATGGGAAGCAGACGACTAAAAAGTCCTAAAAAAATAATAAAAAGTGCTTTTAATTAACTAGAGCACACGCGCCATTGCGGCGCGTGTGCTCTATATTTAGTGTGCTCGGCACGCGTAATAACTTGGCGGTGAAAGTCC
>ULRR01002351.1_pt1 | contig 10768 bp, 9 predicted proteins | sample 1955651 | NCBI WGS metagenome assembly ULRR01 (sample SAMEA4835688, study PRJEB28245) | human gut metagenome | biome: gut microbiome; material: fecal sample | place: Denmark | collected 2008
ATTGATTATTTGCTTTAATAGGTCCGCGTCCCATGTCATAATTGATTTGACCTCCTCTCCTGCGTATGAGGTTTCAAATATAAGTTTTGAACAGTAACCCAATCCTCCTAATCGACCAATGCCTCGAAATCCTTTATCTTCCCCTCGTTTTTTTGTCGAATGAGCAATATTTCTCAGGATAGGAATGACTTTGTCTGACGATATACCTGTTGCGTTGTCTTCAATAACAATACAACGTTCTTCGGGGTTAATAGTAATGTGAATCTCATCTTCACCTGCATTTATCAATTTCTCAGCGACAGCCTTATCAACTTGGTCAGCAGAGTTCTGTATATACTCTCGATATATGAATCGACAATCTTCATACATACCGAGAGTCAAGGATTCTATAACATCTTTTCCTATTCTTGGGTTATCAGTCATAATAACTTAATCAAAATATTTATAGATAGGTAGCGGGAATTTTATATTCAGCATAGACCGGAACACAGGATTCTGAATAATGTATTCACCTTGTTTCATTCGAGTCAGCATCGTTTTGTACACGCTGGGGACAAATCTAAAATCTTCCCGTGATATTTCAATGGCATTTGTGCGACCAAATGCCTGTGTTGCACAGTTGCCTTTTACTCGACGATGAATGTCGCTTACAAACTGTTCTGCGCCAAACAGGACAATGCCCAATGATCGACCGCGTTCCGTAATGTCAAGCAGTTGATGGAGGATCGGAGATGACTTCGGCACATCCGTAGATGCGTATTTATTCAACTCATCAATAAATATCACTATGCGATCAGGAATATCGGAATCAACACGGTCAGTAGAACCCAACTTGAGATTATAGACAGCTCGCATAACATCGCCGAAAACAAATCCTTGTGATTCTTCGTCGAGTTTAGCAACATCAATTACCATTACATCATTTTTACCAATCTTTGCAATTTGGTCTCGCAAACGTACACCACAACCTAATTTGTTAGTAAACATCTGCTGACATTTCTGATAACTTTTATTGAATAAACGATAAAACTTGCGCCAACTCATAACAGATATTTCTTTGCCAACTTTGCTGACTTTATCCGATTGCGTTTGATTATATAGTTCACTCTTGAAATCTTCCCAAGTTTCAATGCCATTAAAACCTCCACCATTTGATATAATGAAATTAATTATTGACTCTATCGTGTCGTTCGGATCGTCAACATTAGCAAACAACAAGTCAAGACATTCCTTATCTTCATCCGTTTCAAATAAATACTTATACTGCAAAGCATTCCCCGCTTCAATCCGAGTCTTTATAATATCTTCTTTTTCATAAGTATAAGAAGTAAAGTCTTTTGAATACGGATAAAAGTATTTTACCTGCTTGAATGGTTCAAACTCTAACTCCAGCAGATCATAGATTGGCTTTATCTGTTTAAGTTCATCCTTACGAGTGTTCTTTTGGTCTATCTTTAACAAATCTGTTCCTTTCACATTCATCATAATGAATGCAACGGACTCTTTCTCATCTTTGGCTGCATAATCCTGAATTGCTTTCATTAGGAACATAGCATATGAGGTCTTGGAAGCCAAACCGGATATTCCTGATATGTTTAAGTGTGCGCCCTCCGGTCCAATAAGAAAATGAGAATTGAAAAATACGGGAAGCGTCTGCTTGTTCACACCTTCATACATCTCGATATATCCAGCCGGCAGTTTATGTTTTACATTATTCAAACCGAGTGCTTCCATTATCTCATCGCGTTCTGCAAGATATACCTTTTTACCTTCTTGAACAGGGATGTAGATATTCTTCGTGTTACCAACTACCTTACACTTCACATAGTTCATACCGATACGCTCTGTGTATGAGGTTGATTCCACCTGCCCGAAATCGCTTGATATATAGCCTGCTAATGCGCTCGGAGAGTCTGTCATATGGGAGATTTCCTCAATCACTCCAAATGTCTTGGTCGGCTCACCATTTACATCCTTCACATGTTCAACGACAACAACATCAAAAGGCTTTAATTTCAAATCCTTTCAAGTCCAGAAAGTAAACTCTTCTATCGTCGAAGGCTGTTTCTCTGTTGCTATAATTTTACCAATCGCTTCCATTATCTCACTTAAAATAAATTGATGAAACTTATATCGCTCTTAAATCGACTTTTGCAATAACACTCTGTCATATAAACTGGATAGAGATGATTTGCCCATCGAGCATCATTGCCATAACAAACAGGATTACGTTCGTTTATGATATTTGCAGTAATCATATCGATCTCCTCGGATTCCAGTCCATTTTCCGCCTCTTTACCAGTCATAAGCATTTTTTCAATTTTTAAGATGCCAGAATATGGTGTTGTAGTGTATTTACGTTCGCGAATCCTGACGTACCAAATAGCAAAATTCACATTACCCCATTTTTCTCCCGGCTTCCACATAAAAGCAGGTGTCCGATGGAATAACGGCAGTTTTGCAATCTGTCCTGCACTACTCTGGTTCTTATTGTCCTTCATCAAATTGGGATTAAATCGTTTTGACACTCCTACAACATGCCGGTAGTTATTACGAATACGTGCCAATTCTTTATAATCCCCTGTCTTCATCGGTTTATATTGTATCGAGCCGTCTTTGATGAGATAGTGATCGTGTGTCAGCAAATGTTTGCTCATCATTTCTGCTACAATCCGCTTCTCGCATTCTATCATCTCATCTTGGATGCGAGCGATGCCTTTGTTTTCAAGAGTTTCATTACCTTCAATCTTCGTTAAATAGTAAAGTACCTTCCCAAACTTATTTCCAGAGCCTTTAATAAAAGGTAATTCGTTTAGTTTGTTGCACAGATTATTAAAATACACTCCGTTATCAATACCTTCATCGTTAGCTGTTATCGGTAAACAGACCACCGGATATGCTTCCTCGAAAACTTTACCGAAACTTCGGAATGTATTATCATCATTCATCTCTCTGCCACAGCAGGAAACGGAAATCTGTCCACTGACAATTGGAAAAACCTTTTTATCATACTGTATATCATCAACCTTATAGACCCGGCGCGAACCATCAAGAAAGAATTTGAATAATGGAGGCATAGGCCTCATCTTTTCAGCCAAGGGACACATGTCTCTATACTCTCTGCAAATTCTTTCATATTGATATATGAGTCTTCTTTCGCCTCGTACTCGATATTCGGGGGTAACATATTGTCATAGCAATACTTGAATGATGCAAAGCATTCGCCTTGTGTTTCCTTCGCTATATAATCTAACAGCTTACCCATAACTCAATGCGTTATTGTTAAAATCACAAAAACATCGTCATATATACGGGGATATAGTCAATCCCTTGCTCGCGTCTCAGGTCTTTGGTGTAGATAACATACTTGTTCTGCACGCGGTCGGAGAACTTATCGCAGAAAACATCCAACGAAGTATGCGATTTATAGCCGGATGACTTCACTTCAATCGGCGATATTTTATGCTCGTCTGCTATCAAGAAATCTATTTCATAGTATTTCTTTCCATCCGGAGTCGGTATCGTATGATAAAACAACTGCTTGCCGGCAGACCTCAACATCTGGGCTATAACATTCTCATAAACATAGCCTAAGTTAGCGCTGAATTTGTCGTTCAGCAGTTTTTCATAAATAATGTTATCCGTAAAGTCCTTGTCCTTGAAAGCCAGTGTTACAAACATTCCGGTATCGGACGCATATATCTTAAAGCGTTCATTATCCATTGTAAGGGCCAGTCCGACATTCGGGTCATTGGAATGATATGCAACATTTGCTGACATGAAATCATTCATCATTTTGACCACGCCTGCAACCCGCTCTGCTCTTTCGCCGGGTATAGCCGATGCTATTTGATACCGCGAGGCATTCTTACTCAACTGTGCAGGTATGGCATCGTACAATGCGGTTGCTTTGCCGGTATCATCCAACTTCCAAAAATCTTCTTCATACAACGAGACAATATCCCGCTTTACTAAATCTACCACTCCGAGATTATTCGTCTTGATATACTCTGCTACGGCTTTAGGCATACCTCCAACCAGCATATACAAGCGAAAATCGCGCATCATTCTCCGATGAACGGCATCGCCTAACGATATGCGTTTTTCAAATGCCGTGCGCAGTAACGGTATTGTTGCGGTGTCGCCCAACGCCCAGCGAAACTCCTCATAGTCCATAGGAAACATATCGACCCGTGTCTCCTCACTCGGCAGCAGGATATCCTGACTGCTCTTGTGAACGGTAATGAGTGAACCGGTCTCGATATAATCGTATCGACGGTCTTTAACCAAATGTTTGATAGCCTGACGAGCCAAAGGAGCTTTTTGTATCTCATCGAATATGATTACAGACTTGCGTTCAATTAACTGCACACGATAGATAAGTTGCAGCCGAAGAAATATATAGTTCAGGTCTGATATATCATTAAAAAGTTCCTGTACTTCTACCGGTGCAATGGCAAAGTCGATGAGAATATAGGACTCATACTCATTACGGGCAAACTCTTCTGCAAGCGTGGACTTCCCGATTCGTCTTGCTCCCTGTATAAGAATTGCGGATTCTCCATTCCGCTCCCTCTTCCATTTGAGCAATCGGTCGTACATCTTGCGCTTGAATAATATTGCATTTTTCTCCATGGTCGTTGATATATAGCGCAAACATAGTGTTTTTGTCGGTATCCGCCAAAAGTTTTTCGCCCATTTTGTCAATTTGCGCTGGATATTTATGCTCGTTTTGTCAAATTCCGCCGCTTTTAACTTTGCAAATTGTAGTGCGCATGCACGCTATTGTAGCGATCTTCTTTTATGGTATTTTCATCGGAAGATTCTCAATCTCGAGCTTCATAGTAGGTGTTAGACATTTGCCAAAACCGATTTGATTAGGTTTTGCTTGTGTGCCACGAAATTTCTTTCGGGGGAGCCTAATACCCCAACAGCCTTACGTCGTTGGGAGAGTTGCCATGCAATCTGCAAGCAGAGACGATGAGATTGTCCGATGTCGGGCAGATTATAAAGTGGCAAACGGAAAGGCAGCAATCTTTGCCTATCAAAATTTAGTTTATGCCAACACAGAATGGACTGGATACCGATAAGAGGGAAAAAGAAAGACTTTGCCTCTTATAACATTGTTACGTTGGGATAGGATAAAGCTGTTTAGTCGGCCATATTCTGTTTTTCTTCCATTGGGTTAGAGAGCCACTATGTACTCCTATGAAAATCCGATTTCGGGACATATTTTGACTATTTAACCGTACCCGATATTCTTTTCAGTTGTTTGCATAAAAACGGTTTAGTTTAGTTTTTCTCTCTTATATATAAATACTAAACTAAATTATATATACCCGCACGAGCAGTAAACTATACCGTCAAAAGCCAAGCGGGAAACACGAAAATCCGGAGGTTGCTCTAATCGAACAATCCGTTCACTAAATTAACCGCATCGTCTTTCTTCTGATTGATGATTCTGGCATACACCTGTGTCATTTTCACATCAGCATGACCGAGCAGTTTCGAGGTCGTGTAGAGGTCTGCACCGAGCGTCAGCATCATAATTGCGAACGTGTGCCGAAGACCATGCATCGTAATTTTCTTTCGGATATGCGGCAAATGTCTGCGATCTCCTGCAAATAGCTATTCAGACGTTGATTACTCGGAACCGGGAGCACGACGTTTTCGGTCTGACAAACGGGATGCTCTTTGTATTTCTCGATGATCTCCAACGCCGGAGGCAACAACGGAATAAGACACATATTGCGAGTCTTCTGCCTGCTTTTTCTGATCCAGAGCTGGCCGCGATTATCTTTGGACAAGTGCTCTGGAGTCAACAGCTTTACGTCGATATAGGATAGGCTCGTATAGCAACAGAATACGAAAATGTCACGGACAACGTCGAGCCTTTGGATAGTCATCTTCTTTTTGATAATCCGCTCTAATTCTTCCTTTGTCAGAAAGTCTTTCTCAACCGGGTCTTCGCGTAGTTTGTAATTCTCGAATGGGTTTCGCTTAATCCATTCGTTGACCAACGCGATCCGGACCACCTTCTTTAATGCTTTCAAATGCTTGACGGCCGAGTTGTGGATGCAACCTTTGGTGGTTTGCAAAAACACGTCGAAATCGGTTATAAATTGATAATTGACTTCGGAAATAGCGACATCTTTTCGGTGCAGTTGTCGCTGCATAAACTCGGACAAGTGCTTATATGTCGTCTCGTAACGGTCCGCTGTCTTTTGTGAAAACTCTTTGCCGACAAGAGCATTCATTTTTTTATTATGCTCATCAAACAGTTCGAGCAGCGTTTTCTGAGATGCTCCCATACCCAAAAAACGACGCTTGAGCAGGTCGGCGGTTATCTCTCGGCCGGACTGCTCTATCTCTTGGTGGATATTAAAAATGGTAGCTCGAACACCGGTTAGATAATTGTTTATTTCTTCAACGATGCTACCCTTGCCGTTTACTCGTTCTTTAGCCGAATCCCATTGCTCGGGTTTTACCTTGCGTTTTAACTGAAACTCCGCTCTGACACCATTCAGCGTGATTCGAGCGAGAATAGGCGTTTCTCCTAATTTACCGATTCTTGCTTTCTTAATGTAAAACAAAACCGCGAAAGTTTGTCTTTTCATGTCGCCTGATTTACTGTTTAAAGTTAATAAATCAAAGGCTGTTTAGCAAGACGCAAAACCCTGTTAATCTGTGATATAAACTCTAAATCGGGTACATTTTTTCGGTCACTTGAATTGTACCCGATTTAGCCCCCGTTGCAATACATAAAATTGCATTTTTCCCCTCGGGGAGATCAAATAAGAAACCCGATAAATCGCTGATTTATCGGGTTTTTCACTGATTTACTTTATTCGGTTTGCTCCTCAACTAGGACTTGAACCTAGGACCCCCTGATTAACAGTCAGGTGCTCTAACCAACTGAGCTATTGAGGAATATTCTGCGGAATGCTTCGAGAACGACTCTGCCGCATCTCCGTTTTGCGAGTGCAAATATATATCAAAATATTCATTCTCCCAAAGGTTCTTGCAAAAAAATGGCGAAAACGCTCGGACGAGTCGTCCGAACCATGCACGGGAAGCAGACGTTTTTCGCCCGGCGAACGACGGGTCGCCCCCCTGCCGAACGGATAAAAACAAGAAAGAAACAGGCGCTGCAACCTCTTGGTATCGTTAAGCCGGCACCAAATTTCGCTGACGTTCAAACGGAACTGTACGAACGTCTTCCTCGGAAGATTCGCCTGGCAAGTCCCGCTCCGATTCCGGAAACGTTATAACCGGCCACCGTATGCCGAAACGGGAGGAGAAACTGCAAAGATAAAGGGGTACAACATCCGCAACATAATTTTTATTGAAATGACGTTTCCGAATTACCCCGAACGGCCCGTCTCGCCGAAAACATTTTGACAACCATATACAATTTGCGCTATGTGAAAACAACTTCAAATTACCTATTGACGGCAACAAGGTCGCATGTAACGACTTACGTCATAACGAAACTCCGAAAAGAAAGACCTTATTGCCGGGCCGAGTAAGAGATAGGGCAAAAATTCTTTTAACAAAAACCTATCCTCCCTCGTCTTTTAAACAAATATTCGGCATCTACCGTTATCTCTTTCCGAATCAGACCTATAAGCAGACATAAGCTCTCGTAACTGTCGTGTATGCCTTATGCCTCAGCGTCGACAATTATTTTTTCATTCCGGCGAACATCTGTTCATGCAGAGAAAACTTCGCTTTGAGGTCGCGGTCTATCTTACTCTGTTCTGCCGAAACCGGAGGAACGTGATTCATGATAAACCGGGTCTTTCGGATCAGCCGGTTAACCATACCGACAAACTTATCGAACGCATGCCCGACCTGTTCGTCGGCAGGCAACATACTGTATCCCTTACCGAATATGTTGACCAAAAGTCCTTTCCGTTCCACCAGCAACTCATGTCGCAGTTCCGACACGAAGTCCATATAGTCCATATCCGCTTTCTTTACCGCCGCGATCAAATCGGCCGGTTTTTCATAATCCCCGAACTCCGCTCTGCTGAAATCTTCCAACCGAAACGCTGTCCATAGCCATTCGTGCTTTATGAGCTGCCCCGGTATAAATTCCGACACGATAGTCTCTTTGAGTCGCGTCCATTCGGCCGATCCGATCTCCATCCGTTCCATAAATCGTTGATTTTGCATCTCCGCAGATAGAAGGGGAATCGAACCCCCGCATGCTCCAAGCTATCTTTTAAAGCCACTCCATATGCCGGAGCCCTACCATGCCATGCCGGACCGAACCTCAACACTCCAAACCAAGCCTCGCCCCGCCTGACTGTGCCTGACCATATCCAGCCGTACCGCACCCAGCCCGAACGTGTCAAACCTTGCCTCTCTTCGCCACGCCTAACCGGACCCAGCCCCGCCATACCATAAGTATGATAAGATCAAAAATTCCGACGCGAAGGAATCATCGGCCTGCGGACAAGTTTTCCCCTATGGCAATACCGGCGGTCGCAAACAGATAACCACCGATTCATTGTTTTATTTCGATGGCTTTGAATCTACCGAATTTAGGCCTGTAATCGCAAATACCGACATACCGTCCTGCAAAATCCACGACATCTTTCAGTTCCCGCTCGTTCCAGCGGCTCTCTTCATACCATATATCCACATCGCAATGCCAGTCGCAGAATATCGGCCGACAACGCAAAATATTGGCACGCTGAACTTTCACAGTCCTGAAATCCCTGTATGCGTCCATTCGGAAAAGTTCTTCCGGAGGCAACGATTCATGCTCGAAATGAAAGACCGGATCGTCCGGAACGCTTACGGCCGCCTGAAACGCTTTACCCAGTTTCTTATCCTTTGCCGCAGCCAACATGGCGGCTTCGATACATTCGGCTTTCATGTAATAGCCTTTTCTCTCGGTGTGGTACAGACTTGCCATCCACTCGATCCTGGCCATTTCCATCAGATCATCATCCGTTTTCTTCCTTTTAGACGAGATGGCTTTCATTCGTTTTGTGTAGTCGTTAAACGGGTTGGCCATCTTGTCATCATGTTGCAATAACGGACTCACGCTTTCAAATCTGAATTTTAGTATTTTCATAACACTTAAACTTTAGAGTACAGCAACCAATAATCGCAAATTTAAAAGATTATTTCAAGGCGCTATGAACAAATAAATTATATTCTAATGCATCTTGAACGTATTTATCAAAATCAGATCATTTCAAATTGCAGCAGGGCACGGCCGGGAAACCGTTCGATGCGTCAGTTCCATACATGCCGGCCCGAGGCGCGAACGATACGTACGGAAGCTCTAAATCTGCAGGGAAAGGCCCGGACCGCCGTGCGCCGGCCGTAAATCGGGAGTTAATTCGTACTTTTACCAAAGCAAAACCGACGAATCATGCACAAGCTCCTCGTTCCGATTCTGCTAACGCTCGCGGCCGTATGCCGGCTGTACGGCGCGACGGAAAGCTACCCGGTCAGCGGTCGGGTGATCGACCGGCTGACACGGCAACCCGTGCCGTTCGCCGCCGTCGTCATCTCCGGACAGCCGGGCAAGGGGGCGATGGCAGACTCGGCAGGCAAATTCACGATCGCTCAGGTGAAGCCCGGCATATACCGGCTGTCGGCGTCGATGCTGGGCTATCGGAGCGCGCTCACTTCGGAATACATCGTTTCGGCCGGCACGCCGTTCATCGAAATAGAGCTCGAAAAAGAAGCGCAGGGAATCGAAACGGTCACGGTCATGCCCTCTCCCGTCCGCCGCACGGCGGAAAGTCCGGTCAGCGTCCGAACGATCGGGTTGCGCGAAATCGAGAAAAGCCCGGGTTCGAACCGCGACATCGCCCGCATCGTACGCTCCTATCCCGGAGTCTCGTTTTCGCCCGTAGGCTACCGCAACGACCTGATCGTGCGCGGAGGCGGGCCGTCGGAGAACCGCTTCTTCATGGACGGAATCGAGATACCCAACATCAATCACTTCGCAACTCAGGGAGCCTCCGGAGGCCCGGTGAGCCTCGTCAACTCGGATCTGATCCGCGAAATCGACTTCTATACGGGAGCTTTCCCCGCCGACCGGGCCGGAGCGCTGAGCTCGGTATTGGATTTCCGGCTCCGCGACGGCGATCCCGACCGTCAGCGGTTCAAGGCGACGCTCGGCGCCTCGGAGGTCGGCCTGAGCGGCAGCGGCCACATAGGAGAGAAAGCGACTTTTCTCTTTTCGGCCCGGCAATCCTACCTTCAGATGCTGTTCAAGCTGCTGGGCCTACCCTTCCTGCCGAACTACATCGACGCTCAGGCGAAAGTCAGAATCCGCTTCTCGCAACGCGACGAGCTGACCGTGCTGGCGCTGGCAGGCATCGACAATATGCGGCTCAATACGGACGAAAAGGGAGAGGAGACCGAATACCTGCTAAGCTATCTGCCCCGGCTTCGGCAGGAAACCTTCACCGTCGGCGCGTCGTACCGGCATTATGCCGGGCGGCACGCGCAGACCGTCACGCTGAGCCACTCCTATCTCAATAACCGGAACACGAAATACCTCGGCAACGACGAGTCGTCGGAGGACAATCTGACCCTGCGCCTGCGGGCCGTCGAGCAGAAAACGTCGCTGCGGGCCGAGAACCGCTCGCACCTCGGACGCTGGACGCTGCGCGAGGGCGTCGAGCTGAGCTACTCGCATTACACGAACCGTACTTTCCGACGCTTCTTCGCCGAACAGGCCGGCACGCTGAACTACCGCACGCGGCTCGGACTGACCGGCTGGGGAGCGTTCGTC
>ULRR01015676.1_pt1 | contig 10739 bp, 6 predicted proteins | sample 1955651 | NCBI WGS metagenome assembly ULRR01 (sample SAMEA4835688, study PRJEB28245) | human gut metagenome | biome: gut microbiome; material: fecal sample | place: Denmark | collected 2008
AATTTATCACTAACAAAAACTTGGTTATTATAAATATAGAAATATGCGTATTTTTCATAAAATATTCTGTACCTGCCAACTTGAGGTTTTTCAAAAAATCTATGTAAGAGTTCCTTGAACTGACGATCATAAATTAATTTTCTAAAAAGGCAATAATAATCACCGACACATTGATACTGAGTATTGATAAAATGACATAATTTGTGCGTTGGAATTTCTAAACAAAATCCTTTCAAAAGTATTTCAATCTCTTCATCCGAGCGATGTTGGAACATTAAATTTAGATTTTTATTGCAAACATCTTTTTTGATTGTTTGACTATCTGCGATAGTAATAACCCCATCATTTTCTTGAATCAACCCCTCTTGCTTTAAAAACAAAACAATAGTTTCGATTACAACTTCTTCTGATTCTGTGAACTGGACTAAATCAGCAAGTGTACAACTTTTCAATCTTCGACATAACTTTAGAACTTGGTCTTTCATTTAAAATTCCTTTCAATAATTGTTCGTCTATTTCTTTAAATTGGTTAGTTTGAGATAGTTTTTCAATTTTATTAATTAATTTGACTAACTGTCTGAATTGGTTTGTACGAGTTGCAAGATAATTAATAGCATCATCTGAAAAACTCAAATCCGTTAGTTCTTTTAAAATTACCTCAATATCTTCTTGATTAAAGGATTCAAATTTAAGTTTCTGAAATAACCTATCTTCAAAATGTTTAAATCTTGCAATCTTTTTATCTACCATTCCCATTCCGACAAGTACGATTGGTGTTGAAGTATTGTCTTGAATATCTCTCAATGACTCGATTACGTTCTTATTACCGATTAAATAATCAACCTCATCTATAATAATAATTTGAGGAGCAGATTTTAAATGTTTTAAAATCAAATTGTAATTATCTTGCATAAAAAATCGTGAGCGGTAGCCTAATTCCTCAACAATTGCTTTCATTAAAGCATTCTGAGTCATTTCGTTATTTGCTCGGACATAAATCGCATCGTTTCTTATTGCCCACCACATAATTGTGTGCGTTTTACCCAAGCCATGTTCACCATAAACGAGTGCAAGTTTTGGAATATTTGGCGGAAGTTTTTGCAAATTATCCATCAATGCTACAAACTTCTTGACGTTTTTTGTCCTAATAAATGTGTTGTTCATAATTTAGTCTCCATATAATAAATCGTACTGTTCGCTTTGTATAAATTTAGTAAGGAATTTTCTGTCTTCAGAATTGGTGCATCCATGGGTGATTAGCCATTCATATTTCTCAGCATCATTTGCAAAAATAGGTTTGTTCATTTGCTGTTCACGAGGCGTTTGTTTACGTTCTTTTTTAGGTTTTGGTTGTTCTTCTATCATTTCCAAAACTGGCTCCGGCTCGATTTCCAATAATGGAATTTCCTTCGTTTTGTAAAAAGCCTTAACCTTTTTCACTAATCTGCTTTTGATTTGTTGTTGCTTTTTGTACTGCTGATTGTATTCTTCCATATCTTTTACAGTTCCAAGAACCCTCGCCATCGGATGTACCTTTTGCACTCTGTATGCTACGCATAAAGGTTCACCTTTAGCAGAATAAACGTGGACTTTTGAAAGGTCGAATAAACTGTATCGGATATAGATTTTATCCCTGAGTCCGAGAATTGCATCGCTTCTGTAATGCATATTTAAGAAGGTAATTCCATGTTTATTAATAGTTCTGCCCTCAGTTTTCATCATCAAATAATCAAGAGCGGATTTATTAATATCTTGTCTTTGAACAGAATTTAATACCTCTTGAATACTTCTTGAACGAGCATTAGGACAAGGTTTTTGATTGTGAAATTCAAGCCAACAATTAATATATTTAATTGCCTCTTGTACCGTTGGAATCTTTCCGCCCGTTTGCTTTTGATGAATTTGGAAGTGGAGTTTTTCATTCCTATTCATCCAAGCAGGCTGATTTTCTATTGAAGTTCCAATATAACTTGGCATTAGTTTTTCAAACTCTTGAAACTCTAAAAAGAATCTCTCAATCGGTTTTGATCTTCCATTGTAAGGTTTAGCAAAAACGGAGTGGATACCTAAATTGGCATACACTCCGTTAAACCCCTCCTCATTAAAATCCGAATGTTGGAAGTATTTTGATTTAAAAGCCCTTCCGTTATCTTGATATACAACTTTTGGAATTAAACCGAGATTTAAAATAGCGTTTCTTAAAGCTGATGCAATACATTGAGTATTCTCTGTCATCATAATTTCATATCCGATTAATGCCGTTGATTTCCAATCTAAAAAACCAACGAGTGTTGCTCTCGTTGGCTTACCAGTGAATGGATTAATTACTTGAAAATTAAGAACGTGTCCGTCAGCAATTATTACATCCCCCACTTCAATTTTAGAAATATCTCTCTCGATGTAAGGCTCAACCTTATCGTGATAAGCCTTCATTCCCTCACGTTTTAATACCCATTCGGCATAATTATTATCTCTAAAATTTTCTGCGAATCTTTTAAAGGTAATACTGCTTGGCAAACTTTTCTCATCATATCCTCGTTTAATTAATATTTGTTTTGCCAAGCGAATTGCCGTATTAAAGCCGAATCTGTTTTGATGAAGTAATAAAGATAATAAAACCTTTTTCATATTTTCATCCAAAATGGTATTATACTCACCCTGTTTTGTAATTTTATATTGAGGAATTAAACTCTCTGCATTTCCGCTTTTTAAATACGTTTGAATATATCGTCTTAAAGTTCCGATTGAAATACTTCCCATAAACTCGTAAGCTTTTGGTAAATATAATCCTGTATTATATAACTCCAAAAACTCATGGTCTGCTTGATTTTGAGTCGGATATTTTTTTCGATGTTCAAGAGCAGCCTTAACAATATTTATTCTATGATTAGCGGTTTGTCTTGATTTATCTGTTACAACCGGCGGTTGATAATTTAATGGTACAAGTGCCGTTGATTTTGTTTCATTCTCACGAAGTTTTTGTTGTAATTCAGGCTCTAAAGTTGAAAACAATACCTCGTATGATATTCCGCCGTTAACCTTAATTTCTCTCGAAACATATTTGCTTTCGGGTTTATTGATTTCTAACCTGATTGAACGGGTGCTTTTTAACCCCTTAGCTTGTGCAATTTCTTTAATATTAATATATTCATTCTTCATAGCACAAACACCATAAATCGAAGTCGGAAGCATTGGAACACCACTTCCGAGTATTGTGTCTATTTCGTATCAATTAATAAAGGGGAACTTTTTCTTAAATTCTCTGTTACTTTTTCTTAAAATTGATGTTAATTTTCAGATTAAAATTTCAAATTACTCAAATTACTCACTTGCCCAAAATAATCAAACCATTTGACCCAAGCAAAAAAAGCCGAAAGATTAGGCTATTATTCAAAAAATAAGATTTGCCCAAAATAATCATACCATCTGCCCTGAGTAGAAAAAGAGTAAAGTGAGTAATTTCAGTTCACATGGTTTGATTATTTCCTACCCACGAAACTCGCTCACAAAGCCGATTGCCCGAAATAATCGCACCATCTGCCCCAGTCAGTTTACTCAGTTCGTTACAAGTTTACAGACCGTGTACCGCTTGAAGAGTTGTATAAGAAATACCATTTAACAAGTGATTTAATCATTCAAGATATTATGAAAACAAATTAATTAAAAAAGACATCCATTAAGGATGTCTTTTTTAATTTGGGCCCGGAGGGATTCGAACCCACGACCAAAGGATTATGAGTCCTCTGCGCTACCGCTGCGCCACAGGCCCGTGGCGATTGTTATTTTGTTGTCATGCTTTAGGCGCTGCGTTAGCGGGAAAACTCCGTTTCCGGCGCTACCTACCTCTCCTCGGAAGATAATTAATCTTCCTCGTCGGCAGAGTGCCACAGGCCCATGGCGATTATTATTCTGTTGTCACACCACCCGGGCTTTCAATATGGAACAGAAATGATAAATCCATCCTATTTACCCCGCCCGTGGCGTTACAAATCTTATACTACCAACTAAACACTAAAAAATCAAGTCGTTTTATTAAGTACTACAATACTCCATTTTCCTGCAACAACTCATAAAGCTGTACGTCACACTCATCAATAGCTTCAATAAGACTCTCCTGCTTCTGCTTTATCTTCTCCATTAAAGTCACAACGGCACTGCTGTCATAATTCTCTGACGCCCAATTCTCACAATATCCGCACACAATCTTTATCAAATCACTGTTTTCTAGTATAATATCCTGCACTCTTTTATAAATTTTTAAAATCTTTATGTACATATTTCACCTTTGCAATAAGGTTATAAACATAGTATAAACTATTATACAACTTTTTGCAAGCTTTTTTACAATGTTGCTATGTGCTATAAATTATAATAGAATTACAAATAGTTGATAATAAAGTTGCAATAAGGTTATAAATTAATGATAAAAGATAACAAACACAGATTTGTCATATTAATTGACAAAGAAAGCTACGAAAAATTTAGAAAATTAGCAGAAGAGCAGAACCGTTCAGCGTCTAATCTCGGAGCGATTGTTATTAAGGATTATATTAAAAACCACTCGTAAAATTATTTTTGTGCTACAATATTTATAGAAAAAGACTTGGATATATTGAGGGGTGGGCTAAACGTATCAGTTGGTAGTTTTGCTTACAGACTAGGAAGAAAGGTATAAAAAATGGCACAAGGGTATGACGCTAGTAATATACGTGTATTAGAAGGTTTGGAAGCTGTAAGAATGCGTCCCGGCATGTACATAGGTTCGACTTCACAAAGAGGTTTACACCACTGTATTTATGAGATTGTTGATAACTCTATCGATGAATCTCTCGCCGGATATTGTACAGAAATACACGTTACAATACACAAGGACAATAGCGTAACCGTTGAAGATAACGGCCGCGGCATACCTGTTGACATTAAACCTGAAACAGGAAAATCTGCTCTTGAAATTGTTCACACTGTACTTCACGCCGGCGGAAAGTTCGGTGACGGCGGCTACAAAGTATCAGGCGGACTTCACGGCGTTGGCGCTTCTGTTGTTAACGCGCTTTCTGAAAAAATGGTTGTAGAAGTTTCACGCGCAGGATACGTCTGGCGTCAATCTTATTTAAGAGGAGAACCTACAGGCCCTGTTGAAAAAACTGTGCCGACTACAAAAACCGGAACTAAATCAACTTTCTGGTTAGACCCTGAAATATTTACAGAAACCACTGAAATCGATGTTGATATAGTAGCTACACGCTTCAGAGAAATGGCTTTCCTCAACAAAGGACTTAAAATTATCCTCCATGACGAAAAGGATACAGGCAAAGATGAAACTTTCCACTATGAAGGAGGTATCGCAAGTTATGTTGCTTTCTTGAATCACAACAGAACTGTAATGTTTGATGAACCTATATACATGGAAAAAATCATCGACAAAATTAAAGTTGAAGTTGCAATGCAGTACACAGATTCCTACAACGAATCTATCCTCTCATTCGCCAACAACATCAACACCCATCAGGGCGGAACTCACTTAACAGGTTTCCGTAACGCTATTACACGTGTTCTAAACGATTACGCAAGAACAAATAAAATTCTTAAAGACTCTGAACAAAATCTTTCCGGTGACGATGTAAGAGAAGGTTTGACCGCTATTGTTTCAGTAAAAATCGAAAACCCTGAATTTGAAGGCCAGACAAAAGAAAAACTCGGCAACTCGGAAGTTATGCCTGCTGTTCAGGATGTTGTTAAAGAAAAATTACAGGAATGGCTCGAATTTAACCCGAAACTTGCAAAGCTTATTATTGAAAAAACACTTCAAGCTCAGAGAGCGCGTGAAGCTGCACGTAAGGCAAGAGAACTTACAAGAAGAAAATCTGTTCTTGAAAACTCTACACTTCCGGGTAAGCTCGCCGACTGTTCTAACAGAGAGCCGGAAAAATGCGAAATTTACATCGTTGAGGGTGATTCTGCAGGCGGTTCTGCAAAACAAGGCAGAAACAGAATGTTTCAGGCAATTTTGCCTTTGAGAGGTAAAATTCTTAACGTTGAAAAAGCAAGATTAGATAAAATTTATGCAAATAATGAAATTCAATCAATGGTACAAGCTTTTGGTATTACAATTAGCAAAAACGAAGAAGAATTTAACCTTGAAAAACTGCGTTATCACAAGATTATCATCATGACCGATGCTGATGTTGACGGCGCACATATCAGAACTCTGTTATTAACATTCTTCTTTAGATATGCTAAACCGCTTATTGAAAACGGCTATGTTTATATTGCTCAGCCGCCGTTGTTCAAAGTTACTCAAGGCAAGACTTCTGAATACCTTTATGACGAACACGCACTTGATAAAATGTTAAAAGAACGCGGTATTAAATCTTTGAGCTTGTCTGACAAGACAAAAACAAAAGTTAAATCCGGTGATGAACTGCTGACACTTTTATCTAATATGTCAACATTCTACAAATCTTACAACAACCCGATTTTGAACATCATTCCGGCTGTTGTTTTAAGAGGCTTAATACGTTCTGATGTTAAGCCGGAAGATTTTGAAGATCAGGCTAAAATGAATGAAGTTATCGCATATCTTTCACATTATTTGAAAGATCATGCTGAAAACTACAACATTGAAGAGGCTAAGAATTATGAAGTTTCTCTAAAATATAACCCTGAGAATGCAAAATATTCTATCCAGCTTGATTTGTTTGAAAATGAGCATGAATTTATTACTTCAAACATAATTAAGAGTAATGAGTTCAAGAGATTAAAAAATTCTTATCCTCTGATTCGTGATTTCTTGATTGAAGAAGAAAAAATGCTTATTCTTGAAACTGAAAACGGCGAAGTTGAGATTACCTCGTTTGAACAGCTCCAGAAGCTTGTTGATGACAGAGGTCAAAAAGGCTTAACAATTCAGCGTTTTAAAGGTCTTGGAGAAATGATGCCGCAGCAGTTATGGGAAACTACTATGGATCCTGAAACAAGAACTTTACTAAAAGTTAATATCGAGGATGCTATGATGTGCGACCAGCTGTTTGATATTCTTATGGGCGATAAGGTTGAGCCTAGAAGAGATTTCATCGAGTCAAATGCTGTTTATGCAACCAATATTGATACATAGTGAGGTTTAAATGAGAACTGTTATAATAGGCGGAGGAGCATGCGGAGCTAGCGCAGCTGCCAGAATCAGAAGGCTTGATGAATCTGCTGAAATTATTGTGCTGGAAAAAACCGGTGAAATTTCTATTGCAAATTGCGGGCTTCCATATTATACATCAGGTGTGATTAATGACAGAGAAAAAATGCTCGTTTCTTCACCTGAAAAATTTAGAGAATGGTTCAATATTAATGTTAAGTTAAATACAGAAGTTATAAATATTAATCCTGATGAAAAATTTGTAGAAACAGCAGATGGTGAAAAAATAAATTATGACAAGCTTGTACTTGCTCAGGGAGCAAAACCTTTTGTTCCGCCTATTGAGGGAATACCTGAGGAAAAAGTTTTTACTGTAAGAACATTATTTGATGCAGATAATATCAAAAGTTATATAAAGGAAAAAGGCGTTCGGAAAGCTATTGTAATTGGCGGCGGTTTTATTGGGGTCGAGATGGCAGAAAATCTCAATGAAATGGGATTAGAAACAACTCTAATTGAACAACAAAATCAAATTCTTGCACCTGTAGATTACGAAATCGCAGCATTTTTACACAATGAAATGCGTGATAGAGGTATTGAACTTGTATTATCTGATGGAGTTAAGAAGTTTAATGATAATAAAGTTATATTGAATTCTTCCAGAGAAATTGAATTCGATATTATCATTATGGCGATTGGCGTGCGTCCGGAGATTACACTTGCTAAAAACGCAGGTCTGGAAACGGCCAGAGGTATAATTGTTAATGAAAATTTACAGACTTCAAATCCTGACATTTACGCAGGCGGGGACGGGGTTGAAATCAAAGATTTTGTTACCGGAGAAAATACTCTAATACCGCTTGCAGGGCCTGCAAACAGACAGGGAAGAATTATTGCAGATAATATATGCGGAATAGAATCTGCATACAAAAATTCGCAGGGTACTTCAGTCCTAAAAGTTTTTGATTTAACTGCTGCAAGTGTTGGCAATAATGAAAAGCAGCTTAAATCTAAAAATATTCCTTATTGGAAGACCTTTGTATTCTCAAAAGACCATGCCGGCTATTATCCTGGAGCGGTAGAAGTTTTATATAAATTACTTTTTTCTCCCGATGGTAAAATTCTTGGTGCACAGGGAGTCGGCCTTGATGGTGTTGAAAAAAGAATTGATGTAATTTCCTCAATTATGAGAAATGGCGGTAAAATTCAGGAGCTTTTAGATAGCGAGCTCTGTTATGCACCTCCGTATTCTTCTGCGAAAGATGCAGTGAATATATTAGGTATGAATGCTGATAATATTTTGCGCGGACTTCTCAAACCTGCTTACTTTGAAGATTTGGAAAACAGCTATTTAATTGATGTAAGACAAAAAGAGATTTTTGAAATCAGCACAATTGAGGGTGCTGTAAATATTCCGATTGCTCAATTAAGAAATAGAATTAATGAAGTTCCGCGTGATAAGAAAGTAATATTGTTCTGTAATACAGGATATACCAGCTATAATGCTTCCCGAATTTTAATTCAGAATGGATTTAACAATGTTTATTCTTTATGCGGCGGAATTAGCTTGTACAAAGAACTTGTAAAAGATAAGAAAGGTATACTAACTATGCCGCAAAAAGTTGCAACACATGCAGCAGTGTCTAATTCTGCTGATGTAATTAAAGTTGATGCTTCTGGCCTGCAATGTCCGGGGCCGATTATGAAGGTTGCTTCTAAGATAGCAGAACTGAATGAAGGAAGCATTATTGAAGTTACTTCCACCGACAGAGGTTTTAAATCTGATATTGGTGCCTGGTGCAAAACGACAGGCAATTCTCTTTTGGATTTGAAAACAGAGAAAAAAGTTATTACAGCAGTCATTCGAAAAGACGGAAAGCCGGCTGTTATTGAGAAATCTTCGGGAAATGGACAGACTATTGTAGTATTTTCGAATGATTTAGACAAAGCGTTAGCAGCATTGATTATAGCAAACGGGGCTAAAGCTGCCGGCAAAGATGTCACATTATTTTTCACGTTCTGGGGGTTAAATATTTTAAGGAAACCTCAGAGCAGGGTTAAAAAAGGGATAATCGACAAAATGTTCGGGCTTATGATGCCGAAAGGCACTGAAAAACTTACCTTATCAAAAATGAATATGCTCGGAGCAGGTTCATTAATGATGAAGTGGGTTATGAAGCAGAAAAATGTTTCAACCTTAAATGAACTTTTAACTCAAGCTAGAGAAGCCGGCATTAAATTTATAGCTTGCAACATGTCAATGGATGTTATGGGAATAAAGCCGGAAGAACTTATTGACGGAGTTGAAATTGGCGGCGTTGCAAAATATATCGAAGAAAGCAGCTATTCTAACTCTAATTTGTTTATATAATTTGTGCTATAATTACTGGTATGAAAAGATTTGCAAAAAGAGCTTTTATCTGGAGCGGAGTAACCGTTTTAATACTTGCAGGAACAGCAGCAGCTTCCTATCTGTGGATTTTACCGGCCGTAGTATCAAGCAGCTGGGTCAACAACATTGTTACAAAAGAAACTAATAAATTTCTGGGAGCAGAATTAAAAATTACAAATCCTAAACTAAGCACAGGATTAAATCCAAAAATAGGATTCACACTCGCTGAACTTAGTTTATCTAAGAATAATAAAGAACTTTTAAATCTTAAAAACATCGACACAGCATTTTCTTTTCAGGATATTTTTGCCAAACGTCTGATTGTAGAGAGACTTCTTGCTGAAAATGTTTACGTAAACGCTTCCGGTCTGGTTGAGCTATTCCCGCAGCCAGAACAAAAAGAACAGAAAAAAAGCGACTTTAGAATTGATATTTTTTCAGCAGTTCTGGGTGTAAAAAATTGTCTAATAACATATGATACCTCTGATTTTGGAATAAAATTCGATGCAAAAAATGTTCTTCTTGACAGAACAAGAGCTGATGGTATTTACCCCCTGCATTTTGATTTTGACCTTGAGATGACAAAGGGCAAAGAAAAAATTACTGTTTCTGCTGATGACAAGGACAGAATTTACATGGGCGGAGGCGAGCTCCACATTGATAAATTCCCGATAGAAATCGACAGGTCTAATGTCATAATTGACGCTTTTGCCTCAAGAAAAACCGGAATGGAAATAAATATTGCATCAAAAAACTTCTCTGCGCGAGATATTTTTAACATAGTAACATCCAATATAATTATTCCAAACGGTAAGGAGCTTCTGGCGCCGATACTAGATGTTAAGGGAAGTGTAGATTTTAATCTGCATTTAGCTAAAAACACTATACGCGGTGATGTTAACGTAAACGAATCCGAATTTAAGATTAAAGATCTTCTAGGCATGCCTGTAAAAGTTACGCAGGGGCTGGTTGAAATTGGAAATACAACCATTACACTGAAAGATTTCAAAGGATTTTACAATAACAAAAAAGAAAACAGCCTTGTTATGTCGGGCAGTGTAAAGGATTACTGGAAAACATGCGATACTGAAATTGTTTCGGATATTTTTGTAAATGATGATTTCTTCAAGAATTATATTTCCAAAATGCTTGGTGCTCCGATTTCGCTTGTCGGTGACGCCGGCTCAAGGCTGACGCTCACATCGAAAAACGGCTCTT
>ULRR01007457.1_pt1 | contig 10642 bp, 8 predicted proteins | sample 1955651 | NCBI WGS metagenome assembly ULRR01 (sample SAMEA4835688, study PRJEB28245) | human gut metagenome | biome: gut microbiome; material: fecal sample | place: Denmark | collected 2008
AGTTTAATTGATGATTTTTCAGATAAGGATAGTCCTCTTAAAATAGCCATTTCTGTTGATATGATGGACACCGGCATTGATGTGCCGGAAGTTGTAAATTTGGTATTTGCAAAGCCGGTAAAATCCAAGGTTAAGTTTTGGCAGATGATCGGTCGCGGAACCAGATTATGCAAAGATTTGTTTGGTCGCGGAAAAGATAAATTATATTTTAAGATTTTTGATCATTGGCAAAATTTTGCTTATTTTGAGCAAGACGATAATAAAAAGAAGCAGATTAAAGCTCCTGAACAAAAGTCCTTAATGCAGAAGATTTTTGAAAATCGCATGGAAATATGCAAATTGGCGCAATGTCAACAAAATTCTGATATTCAGCAACAGATGGTTGACCAACTTTCAGATATGATTAACCAGTTGCCTGAAAATAGCATATCTGTAAAAGAAAAATGGAAAGAAAAGCGTTTTTTTGCTAAAAAAGAAAATCTGGATTTTACAAAAGCAGATACAGAAGTTCGCTTAAAGGCAGATTTAGCCAAATTGATGCAGTGGATTGATATTCAGGGTCATGCACCAAGTTTTCGCTTTGATAATTTGGTTACGAGCATAGAGAAGAGTATATTACAAAAGAAGCCTTGTGAAGATTTGCAACAAAAAATGATAGAAAAGGTTGCTTTGTTGCCGATAAATTTATATAAGGTTGCAGCAAAACAAGAAACTATAAATACGGTATTGTCGCCTGAGTTTTGGCAAAATGTAACCTTTGCGGGTTTGGAAGAAATACGTCAGGATTTGCGCGATTTGATGTATTTGGCAGAAGATGGCGGAAATCAGGTTTTGCCACCGAGAATTTTGAATATTTCGGAAGATGAAGGTCAAATTGTATTTGAGCGGGTGAAAAAGCTCTATCCTAAGGGATTAGACGCATATAAACGTCAAATTACCGATATTTTGCAGAATATCATAGATACTGAGCCGGTTATTCAAAAAATAAAATCAGGTCAAGGTCTAACCGGTAAAGACTTTGAGCAAATCCTGTCTTTGATTATGGTACAAAATCCGTCTTTAGATAAACAAACTTTGCAAGAATTTTTCCCATCTACGGAGAAATTGGAACAAGTTTTAATGACCATTTCAGGCATGGATGAGGCTTATATCAAAGCCAAATTTGCTGATTTTGTGCAAAAATATCATTTAACCGCAAGACAAAACCAATTTTTATCAATGTTGCAAAACCAGATTATCGCTAATAATGGCATAAATTTTGCAAGATTATATCAAGCCCCGTTTACATCGCTGGATAAAAACAGCATCGACGGCGTGTTTAGCAGTGTCCAAGCAGATGAACTGTTTGAGATTTTGGATAATTTTAAGATTGAAGAGACAAGAGCCGAATAATGACTTATCAAGAGTTTAAGCAAAAAGTAGATGTATTGTGGGAAAAATTTTGGACAGGCGGTATTACGAATCCGTTGTCAGTAATTGAGCAAATCACTTATTTGATTTTTTTGAAAATGCTTGATGAGCAAGAAGATAAAAAGGCTCGTACAGCTAAACTTACGCATAAACCTTACAAAACAAATTTTCCTAATTTCAAAATCAATCCTTTTGATAAAAATTCTCCCGAAATTAAAGGGGAAGACGTTCGTTGGCGTAATTTAAGACAAAAAAGCGGAGATGACTTATTAAATACTATGAGAGATAAAGTCTTTCCATTTTTGAAACAATGTGATTTTTCTAATACCAAAGCCGGAGCATATTTGAAAGATGCTTATTTATTGATTAACAAACCGTCTTTATTGAGTGCCGCTATCAATGATATTGACGATCTTCCTTTGGAACAAGATGATATTAAAGGCAATTTGTATGAATATCTGTTAAGCAAGCTTTCAACAGCCGGCATTAACGGACAATTCAGGACACCAAGACACATCATCAAGATGATTGTTGAATTGGTTGATCCTAAAAAAAATGAGCGTATCGCTGACCCAATGTGCGGCACCGCCGGTTTTTTGGTTGCGGCATTAAATCATATTTTGCAGAAAAACAGTTCCGCTTCAGGGCAAATAACCGATGATTACTATGCCGGTGATTTGCTTTCTGATGCCGATCGTAAATTTATGCAAAAGGAAATGTTTTATGGTTTTGACTTTGATGCCAGCATGTTACGTGTTGCTTCAATGAATATGATGCTTCATGGTATAGAAAACCCAAATATCTTTTATCAGGATGCTTTTTCGCAAAACTTTTATGAACGTAATCCGAAACAAGCTAAATCTTATTTTGATGTGATATTAGCCAATCCGCCGTTTAAAGGCTCTTTGGATTATGATGACGTTTCGTCTGATTTGTTGAGCAAGGTCAGAACCAAAAAGACCGAAGTTTTGGCTATTCCATTCTTTTTAAGACTTTTAAAATCAGGTGGCAGAGCCGGCATTATTGTTCCGGCCGGTATTCTGTCCACAGAAAATGAGGCTTATAAACAAGCCCGTAAGCTGTTGGTTGAATACAATCAGCTTGATGCGGTTATTACTATGCCTTCCGGTATGTTTAAGCCTTATGCCGGCGTGGCAACGGCGGTTTTGTTGTTTGCCAAAGGCGGAAATGCCGATAAAGTTTGGTTTTATGAAATGGAAAATTGCGGCTTCAGCCTTGATGATAAGCAAACACCGATAGATGATAATGATATTCCCGAGGTTATAGAGTTTTACAAAGATAAAAGAGAAAGCAAAAAGTCTTTTAACGTAAGCAAAGAAGAATTGGCTGCTCAAGATTATTCGTTATTGCCTTCTAAATACAAAGAAGTGGAATATAAGCCCCGTGTGTTTGAACATACCCCGCAAGAGTATGTACACATGATTATCGAATCAGAAAAGAAATCTTTAAAGATGTTAGAAAAACTGCAAAAAATGCTGGAGGTAAAACATGGTTAATCAATTACCTCAAGGCTGGAAAGAAGAAGAGTTAGGAAAATTAGTCGATATCTTTGATAACTTAAGAAAACCAGTAAGTTCAACAGAAAGGTTAGCAAGAATTAAAAATAAGGATAAATCTGAATTATATCCTTATTATGGTGCAACAGGTTTGGTCGATTATATTGATGGATATATATTTGACGGGGAATATTTACTTTTGGGGGAAGATGGCTGTCCTTTTTTAGATTCATTAAAAGATAAAGCCTATATTATTTCAGGAAAAACGTGGGTTAATAATCATGCTCATGTTTTACGGGCAAAAGAAAGTAAAACTTCAAATAAGTTCTTATTATATTATCTGAATAAATTCGATTATAATGGTATTGTTTCAGGCGCAACTCGTTTAAAGTTGAATCAAAATTCAATGAAAAAAATTCCGGTATATTATCCCACAGATAAAAATGAGCAGGATTATATTGTAAAAACTTTAGACGCAGTTGCAGAAATAATCAGATTGCATAAAGAAACCATCCAATTAACCAAAGACCTTATCCCCGCCATTTTCCACGAAATGTTTGGTGATCCTATCACCAACCCCAAAGGTTGGGAAATTACCACTTTAGGCAATCCTGATGTATGTACTTTACAATATGGATATACAGCGACAGCACAAGATAGTGGGAATACTAGATATATAAGAATTACAGATATTGGGAAAGATGGATATATTGATAATGGCAATAAGGCATGGTTAAACTACGATGATAAAATGGGTGATTATAAGTTATATCCTAAAGATATTTTAGTGGCAAGAACAGGAGCATCTTACGGAAAGACTCTCCTTTATAACAATGATTCTGATGCAATTTTTGCTTCATTTCTTATTCGGATTATATTTAATAAAAAGAAAATAATTCCAGAGTTTTATTGGGCTTATTCATTGACGGATTCATATTGGCAACAAGCCAACAGATTAGTTTCTGGTGTCGCCCAACCTCAATTTAATGGTAGTGCATTAAAACAGATTTTGTTAATGCTTCCTCCATGGTCTTTGCAAGAAGAATTTGCTAAAAAAGTTGAACAAATTAATAAGTATATTGTTGCTCAACAAGAGGAATTAGAGCATTTTGAAACTTTATTCCAATCTTTGTTACAAGAAGCCTTTACCGGTGTTTTAACTTGGAAATATCCAAGAAAGGAAAGCAATGACTGATATCTTATGATCGTTCACTTTATGAGTTTGCTCATCAATATAAAAATTTAAGGTTACCTAAAAAACTAGAACAATCTTTTCACGAACTAATCCAAAAGGTTGAAGAACAACTTCCTGCCGAACAATGTCGCACGAACGCGATAAATGCTGAGTTGATGAAAAAGATTGTACAGTCAATTAAGGGTAATAACTATATCGTCGATTTAGCTGCTGGTTTAGGTGGTTTGGTTTGGCAACTTGATCATATTGATTGCATTCAAGATATTAATAGCGATGTTTTAGAAGTAGCTGAATTTATAGCTCACCAAAACGAAAATTATAATGTTTCCGTACGGCTGTTAGATAGTATCAAAGAGCCTTTGCCCAATGAGGGAAAGGGTGTATTTTTGTTTGATCCACCTATGGGATTACAGAGAGAAAGACCGCAGGAATGGGAACAATTTGAAAAAAGTTCTAGAGTTGGAATGGCTGAAGCCGGATCTGCGATTGCCGGATACAATCTTCTGTCAATATTGGATATTGTTGGGAAAAACTATAAGAATACTTCTTCATATACAGAAATTCTATTTATTATTAACTTTTTACTCCGCGCAGCTGATGATGCATATTTTATTTGTTTGGTTCCAGAAACTTTTCTAACTAAAAATGAAAATGAATACAACAACCTAAGAGCCTATTTGATTAAAAATAGTTTGCTTGCGGTTATCAAACCTCCCGCATCTTCGGGTATTAATACTGTCGTATTGTATGGTCAAAAGAAACGAAAAAAAGATAATCAAGTAAAACTTATCACGACTAAGAAATATGATTACCAAGAAATAATTGATTATATTTTTGAAGATAAAGAGATTAAGAGCGAAGATATTAAATCAGATGTTCTTGATCCAACAGAAATCACAGAGCCGTATTTAATAAAAATGCCGGTTATTGTTAGTAGTAAGGGGTATGTATATATTCCTTCAGAAAAAGTTATTGGTGCAATAATTGAAAATGAAAATCTATTGAATGAAAAGAAAAAGCCAATTATTTCTAAGGAAATTTTACATCACAAAATATTTGTTGAAGAAAATAAAAAAGAAATTAAAGAAGATGCAAAAGTTTGGTGGGGAAACGCAAAAGAACCACAAAAGTTACGAGAGGAGTTAAAAAATCAAGATTATTCAGATTTTCAGTTATGTATTCAATTGTTTTCTTCTTTAGGTTGTTTTAGAAAAGAAGAAGCAAAACAGGAGTTTGATATTTCTTTGTTGAATACATTTATTGATATGTCTTGTTTTTGCACCCTACTTGCGTACGGGATTGTTAGAAAAGAAGAAAATAAATATATAATTGATACGCGTAAACCTGAACAACAAAATTTTACACTGGAAGCAGACGATATAAAAAAGGCTTATGATATATATCTCAAACCAGATAAAAAAGGAGAGGCTTTTGTTTTGTTGGCTTATACAGATGAGTTTGTGAAAAAAATTTATTTTGATTTATGTCGGTATTATATTTCAGGTAAAGATCAAAACTCCACAGAGATTTATTCTTCAAAAAGAGCAGACATTTTGAGAGCTTTGAAAATATTAGAAAAATTAGGCTTGGTTAGGACACAAACGACAAATGATCAATTCATTTATAGTCATTATGTGCCTCGTTATTATTTTGAGGGGAAATGGATATATGACTAATAATCAATTAACTAAAATAGAAATTGATAACTATAAGGCATTTAATGGCTTTGTTATGAGATTGTGTCCTCAGGAAGGGTTGAATCTGAATCTGTTAATTGGTCGAAATGGTTCCGGTAAAAGTTCTTTTTTAGATGCTTTAGCTGAAATTGCTTGTAATAATTTGACCTCTGCCCCTGATAAATCTGTTGATAATACAAGTTTTCAATATGGTCTAACGCTGAAATCGGGAGAGAATAAGCAGGAAATAAATAATATTCAGAAAACTGCAACCGGTTTATGGGATAAGGTTGTGCGTTTTTATACCGGTTATACTGAACGAGCATTTGAAGAAAAAAATCAAAATATAATTTCTGGAAATTCAGAAACCTTCAGAAAGGCTCTTTGGGCTTATTTGGCTGGTGGTTTCAATACTCAAGATGATAATTGGCATAAACTTATTAACTTGATTTTTAATAACAATTTCACAAAAGAGCCAATAAACACACTTAAAATCAAAGCGTTATGGATAGATACTATTAATATTATTACTAAAGAATCGCTTGATGATGGCGAAACAGAGGTATCTGATGTAAAAAAGCACGAATTACATCGTTTTGAATTAAATGATAATGAAATTATCAGTAATGATTGCTTATTAAATTCTTATGGAGCCAATATCATAGATATAGGTCAAATCTTGTTCAAAATGGAAGGAAACATTGGAGAACGAGCTAAGGATGAGATTGAAAAGCTCTTAAATTCAAATTCTAAAAAAGATATAGAAAAGATAGAACGTCTGCTTTCTGAAGTAGGTCCCGGTGAATATCGGTGGCGTTTACGAGCAAAACTTCAAGAATTAATGTCGCAGAAAAAAGTTACTGTCCCTGTATGTCCTTTGGTTAGAAAGAGACGAAAATATGCCTAAAGAGATTACACGGAGAGAAGCATTGTCTGTTATTAAGGCGCGTCTGTATCAGGTGTTTGACGATAACATTAAATCACTTAAAATTATTAAAGATAAAATTAAACGAGATTATGATAATTTTTTAGATCTCCAGAAATATGAAAATTATGCTGAAGATGAAGTTAAAGCGTTGAATGATTTAAGCCTAAATAAGATTTATAGTAGTATTGATTTTACAAAAAAACAAAAGGAAAAATTGAAAACAGATTTAAGTCTGAAGCAATGTTTTCGAAAATATTATTTTGGAACTGCTCCTCAAAGATGTTGTTTTTGTGGGCAATTGTTAGAAAAAATAGAAAAATCTATTGATGAAGATTATAATATATCAACGATTGAGCATATATTTCCTAAGGATAAATTTCCTCAGTATGCTCTATGTATCGACAATTGGGCACCTTGCTGTTCAGAATGTAACAGCTCTGTAAAAGGTGATAGTTTTTTTGAGAACAATCCAAGAAAAGAATTTTATGATGCTTTAATTCAACTTGGGATTAGTGGCAGTTTTGGAAAAGAACCTTTACAGATATGGAAAAACATTTCTTTTGATTTTTCCAAGATAAATGGGGAAATCTTAATTAAGAGCAAGCCTAAAGGGCAAAATAATAAAAAAGCATTTATGTTGCTGGATTTTTATGGCTTAAATAATCGTTATAAAGCTATTCAGCGGAGCTTTTACAACAATTTCTTTAATTTGGCAAAATATCATAATATTGAAGCTCCAGAAGCATTAGAGACTTTTCTTGAAAGTTGTCAAAATGCCAATATGCAGGAAATGGTATCAGACTTTTCTTTGAATAATCATCCTAAATTATGGCATGACTTTATTGATTATGTTCTGTATGATTATAATAATCTCACAGCCCTCTGGGAGGAAATCAAGGAATATAATAAATTAAAATATTATTGCTAATTATGTAAGTTTTATATAATCCCTGACGTTATTCGTCCGCACATTTTTTATTTCAAAAAATCTGTCACATATTGCCAAATTCTTTTATGTATATTTATATGTTTCGTTGAATATGTTGTCTATGTACAATAAAATAAAGAACTGCATGAAAACATTACAACAATCAAGTTCTCTCCGTGAGCAAAGTTCCGTTATGTCGTTTTGAACCGACATATTGACATAAGTATTGTGAGCCACTCTATTGCGGCATTTTATAACTCTATGTCTTTTTTTAATATCAACTTAATCCAATGCTGTAAATTATATTCGCCGTAATAAACTTTAAAATTCTCCATACTTTTACCTCAAACAACCAATAAGAACCGAAGATATTTATATCGTCATACAACACAAACATCAAGTAATGCTGCAAATGCACATCAATTTTACAATCATCCTGTTCCTACAATCTTCGGCAAGGCGATATCGTTATATTGACTTTAGCCGATTTCACGCATAGACTTTGGACAACGGAAGAAAACTACAACTGTTTGGCGCAGGAAGCGTTTATTTTCAGGAGGAATTTATGAAAAAAATCGGAATTATCGGAACAGGGATTTTCGGCACAGCCTTAGCTTTAACCGCGGCACGGGCGGGATGCGACGTTCTTTGCTGGGACCGCAATTCCGACGTCATCGACGCCATAAGCCAAAAACATCTCAATACCAAACATCTGCCGAACATCCCCCTGCCCGACGCCATAAAATCGACTTCCGAAATTGCCGAAGTTTTCGATTTTGCGGATATCGTTCTGCTGTCCGTATCGGCGCAGGCAACGCGCTCAGTCCTGCGGCAGATAAAACCCTTTATCAAAACAAACACCGTTATTGTTCTGTGTGCCAAAGGAATTGAAGCGGAAACAGGAAAAATGCTGTCGGAAATCGCCGAAGACGAAATTCCTGCGGCAACCATTGCCGTTCTATCCGGTCCGGGCTTTGCCGTTGACATTGCTCAGCGCAAACTGACGTCCGTAACCATTGCCTGCGCCAAAGACGGTCTTGCCGCACAGCTTACCGACATGCTTGCCACACCCTATTTTCGGCCATATACCACATCCGACATGATTTCACCGCAAATCGGCGGCAGCGTCAAAAATGTTATTGCCATCGCCTCCGGTGTTATTGAAGGTGCAGAATTCGGCGACGGCGCACGGGCAGCACTGATAACACGCGGACTTAACGAAATGGGCCGCTTCTCCAGTGCTCTCGGCGGCCCCCACAGCACCATGATGGGCATGTGCGGCCTCGGCGATCTGGTTTTGACCGCCGGCTGCTCCCAATCCAGAAATTTCAGTTTCGGATACGAAATCGGCATTCGCGGCGAGGCGCGAAAACTGATTGAAGAAAACACCCGCACCGTCGAAGGCATTTATACGGCTCAAGCCGTCGTAAGACGCGCCTGCGAACTGGGAATAGAAATGCCCATTTGCGAAGTGGTAAACAAAGTTCTGTTTGCGGGCATTTCCATAAAGTTGGCGATGGAGAGCCTTATGTCCCGCCCATATAAAGAAGAAGGCTTCTGACAAGCGAAAAAATTTCCGTTGCTTTCATTCGTTGTTTTATGATATAATTGTTATTATTAATTGTAAGGAGAAAAAAAATTAGTAAAGGATGGACTTATGTCGTTCTGACATGTATTTTTGAACTTCTTTGGATTTATGGTTTCAACGCGGCTGAAAGCTGGCCGCACTTTATTCTAATCGCGCTTATCATCGTTGCCGACTTTTATTTTCTGGAAAAAGCCTGCGAAACTATTCAGACCGGAACGGTCTACGCAATATTTTCGGCCGTCGGCACCGTCTGCACGGCGCTTATGGATACACTGATATTTAACGTTGAATTCACAATTGCAAAAGGCTTTTTCATTGCCTTGCTGATTGCCGGGGTTATCAGCCTGAAACTGGCCGAAAACGAAGAGACACCAGCCGAAAAGGAGTAAGCGAATGGGATGGATTTACGTTATTATTGCCGCAACGTTGGAAATTGCCGGCGTTGTCGGCCTGAAGATGTTCAGCCAGAAAAAGAATTTGGCCAATCTGCTTTTGTTTACCGGCGGTTTTGCCCTTTCATATCTTTTTCTGTACCTGTCGCTTGATTTTCTGGACATGAGCATCGCCTATGCGGTGTGGATGGGACTGGGAACCGCCGGCGCGGTAACCATTAATATGATTTTCTTCGGCGAAAGCCGCAGACTGTGCCGGATCGTGAGCGTCGGACTGATTATCATCGGCGTCGTCGGGCTCAAAATGGTTTCATAAAAATACAAATAAAAATTCAGAAAACCCACATTAGCTCTTGACTTAGAGTAAGCTCTAGAATTTATGATGTTACGCAGAATCGAATCTTACCACTAATATCAGGAGAAAAAGATGAGTTATCTGGACAACATCAATTCACCCGCAGACGTAAAAAAACTCAGCCTGAAAGAGCTTGAAGCGCTGGCGGAAGAAATCAGAAGCGCCGTGTTGAACCGCGACAGCAAAATCGGCGGACATGTCGGTCCCAATCTTGGCATCGTCGAAACAACCATTGCCCTGCATTACGTTTTTAACTCGCCGGAAGACAAGATTGTGTATGACGTTTCGCATCAGTCCTATCCGCATAAGATTCTGACGGGACGCAAAAACGGTTTTCTGACCGACGAAGGAATGCGGGAGATTTCCGGCTACACCAATCCCGCAGAAAGCGAGCACGACCATTTTATCGTCGGGCATACCTCCACTTCGGTCAGTCTGGCCTGCGGTCTGGCCAAAGCCCGCGACCTCAAAGGCGAAAAGCACAACGTCATCGCGGTTATCGGCGACGGTTCGCTTTCCGGCGGCGAAGCGCTCGAAGGTTTTGACAACGCTGCGGTTTTGAACAGCAACATTATCATTATCGTCAACGACAACGAAATGTCCATTGCCGAAAACCACGGCGGCCTGTACGGCAACCTGCGGCTGCTGCGCCA
>ULRR01012141.1_pt1 | contig 10551 bp, 10 predicted proteins | sample 1955651 | NCBI WGS metagenome assembly ULRR01 (sample SAMEA4835688, study PRJEB28245) | human gut metagenome | biome: gut microbiome; material: fecal sample | place: Denmark | collected 2008
GTTTCCTGTCTCTCCCCTCGTCCTCCATCCCGTAGAACTCCGGTCCCGGTTCCAGCAAGAGCGCCGTCCCGGTATCCTGCCCGTCCACCTTGGTACTGACCCAGCACCGCTTGAATCCTCCCTCGTATAGGTGATAAGTCCCGCCACCGGGTCCACTATGTAGAACTTCCCTTTCCTTATCTTATAGCAAACCACGAAATGCCATTGGTTCCAGTGCAGTATGCAGGGTAGGGGACATTCCTTTTCCAATTCCTCCACCGTGATCCGCACGCCCTGTGTTCGGAACCCGATCGCCTCCGCCGCCTCGCTGATACCGAGCATGGAGACCCCTTCCCGTGTGATGAAGGCTTTCTCCCGTAAGTTCTGGATCGAGTACACACGACCATAGAACTTGGCGATCATCCGAAGACAGGTGGGGCCGCAGTCCATGGAGTCCAGTTGGCGATATGTGGGGAAGGGTTTAAACATCCAAATTCACGATTTTCTTTATACACTCCTTAAAAGTAGCTAATCAGACGGATATATCAAACAAGTCCATGATTTCCATATCCTTGAACAATAGATCTTCTTGCTTATCTTCCGTGTACCAACAGGCTCAGCGTTGTCCTTCCAGCGTTACCAAGTCATATCCCAGAGAAAAAACTTCTATTGAACGGATTTTTTATTGCAAGAATGGACATTACACAAATCGAATCGATTCATTACTAATTCATAATTAGATATAGAGGGGCAAATGTATTTATATAAACAATCTTTACAAATAGGGACATCCTTTCTTGAAAGTCTCCATAAAGCTTTTTTGTCAAAAAGTTTATTAAAAATAAGATGCATATCATCTTGATTAATATTGCCAATCTTTTTTCGATTAAAAGATGTATATAAAGATCCATCATAATCAATTATTAACTTTCCCATAAAGCATGTATTTACATGTGTCTTATTATATATCTCTCGCATTGATAAATCAGAATTTAGAATATTACTTTTATTTAAAAACACATAATCATGAAAAAATAAATCATTGCCATCATAAAAAGGTAAAAAGATGGATTTATTGAACAATTCATTCTCTATAATATTTGATAATTCTTTCACTACTATGCTATATGTATAATCTATCCCTGTTTTTTTTATTTCTAAATCAAAGCTTTTTACAATATCAAAATCCAAACTTTCATCTATAAGAATATTTAGTTTACATGTTGATATATGCATTAAAGACAAATCCATTCCAATTAAATTGCGAATATTTACATAAAAAGTAATTTCACAATCTAACAATGCAAGTTTATTAATAAAATCCAAATCTGTAACATACTCCCATATATTTCCTCCCACTAATGAGATTGAAGAAATCCTATCAATAGAAATCTTTTCAATATAAACAAATATCGACTTTTTATCTACACATTTCAGGAATGAATTTTTCTTGCAAAATAAAAATTGATAATTATATTTACCACAACCACAACAATGATGTTTACAGTCTGAAGCGAGATAAATTTCCAAATTAATAATCTTGCTAAGCTCTATATATTCAATATTAAACTCATCCAAATTCGGTTTGGATATAATTGGAGGAGTCCCTTCTATGCTCAACAAATCACCGCTAAAGCTATTCCTTAACCAAGAAATAAAATCGATCCAATCCTTTCTATTTTGATATATATCCCATTCTATATCATTAATATATAGATTGTTTGATATTGCTTTTGCGAAAAAATTCACAATGCTTAACTCTTCAAATACTTCACTTTTATTTGTCAGAGTATTAAATAGCAATAATGAATCATTTGTCAAAGAGAGATATACGAATGGCTCTATATATAAATATTGCTTTTTTGACATACAAACAAGAATTTTAAAGACCCCAATAAAACCATATTTCATATAGGAATTTAATATATAAATTCCTATAATACAATTATTATTTTACTATAGAATGATCTTTATATGGTAGTTAATGATTTATTTAAGCTTCGCAACAACCAGAATAGGATTATCACCGGATTTTCTGTTTGCCAACTCATTTTGACTCGAAGAGATATTTTTGAATCGCCCCGATTGTTTCTCCAGATTATCTTCTGTCAATAGAGAAATTAATACATCTTGGTTTGAGGATGCCATCCAATAAGGGACGAAATCAGGACCTTGTGCCAGATCTTCCACGAATGCACCGGGTAATTCATTTCGCAGGTTGAAGCAAACCCCATCAGATTTATTTACCATCAGATTATGAAAGATGTTTTGATACGCATAGGTGATTAGCAAAATGCGATCACTCTCCACGATGTTTCGTACAGAAATCTGCTGCGCCAAATTTTGAGGATTCTTGAGGTCGTTTTTGCTACGTACCATCGGGCCTGTGTAAATCGTATATGCTGCTTCCAGCTGAAGAGGGGTCCGTACTTGATAAACTTGATCCAACAGAGGATTTTTATAATAAGATTTTCCTTTATAGCGATAAAAGAAAGGCAATTCAAACAACATCATATCCATTTGATTATCGGTAATCGTAGTTGGCAAAGACTGAACGATCTTCCCGTCTTTATCCGCAAGGAAAAGCTCTTTCACGTCGCTCTTGTTTTCGATCCGATTAAAGCGATTGTTGTAAAAGAGGAAATCTGCTCCTACTTTCTGAATCATCCAAGGTGATTCCTCGAAAGTGATTTTCCGTTGAAATTTTCCCTCGCATGTATATTGATACAGCGATTTGGTTTGCGGACTTATCAAATACACATTATTTGATAAGTCCGCATAAAAAGAGATAGCAGAAGGATATTCTTCCGGCCCATCTCCTTTATTACCTATTTTATTCAAAAACTTTCCAGACTTATCAAACCGAAAAAAAGAGCCGGTCTGCAAATCTCCCACAATGATAACATCCTTTCCATAATAGATTTGCAATTCTTCACTTAATAAAGACTCTGGAGTCGTTTCTAAAGAAATATATGTTACTTCTTTAGCCACTTTGCTGAGATTTACCTTTTGGTAATTCGTTTTATTCCCATAAAGATCAATTTTTTGCTGAGCATTTGATAAAGCTGCAATTAAAACGAAGATAACACTTAATATTATTCTCATACTATTTATAATTAATATTAATATTATTATTGATTGTTTTCTATATTAGTTAACAACATTGATAAAAAAGAAGAAAACTTTTTTTTATCCATATATTTATCACAATGATAATCGCCTTTTTTATCTTTATTTAATGTATAGATGCAATAAGTACACATTTCAGAGTAATAGCATTTTTTACATTCATCCATGATAAATCTTAAATTTCTATTATGAAAATCTGATATTTTTTTAAAGTCAATATTATTAACTTTACTATTTTTAAAAATGAAACCAAAATTAACATCAAAACTAATTTTCTCGCACGGCATTAATAAATAATCAGCCGTAATGAACAATTTCTTTTTTAATGGAACACATGTTCCTGTATAATTTCTTCTCCTTAATTTCGTTTCATTCTTTTCCGGGAAAGGGTAATTGTTATTAAATTTTAAAACTTCTTTATATAATTTGTATACTGTTTTATTTAACACAATATCATATTGACCTTTTACAGGGCGGAACATTCGTTCAAAATCATTGATTCTATCTTCATTTAAGTCAATACGATTTAAAGCTCCAATATTTACTCTATTTACTCCAAATTCTGATAAAAAATAATTTCTAATATCAAAGTCGCAATTTTTATCATGCAAAACAGATATGAAATGAACATTTTTTTTAAAATATTCAGGATAATTATTCTTTACAAACTCAATATTTCTATATATATCATTATATGTTTTTGTTTCATTTTTATATATTCTATAGCTATTAGATTGTTCATCCCCATCGATACTTATTGCTATTACAAAATCATTATCAACAAAATACTTTACTATTTCTTCCTTCAACAATGTAGCATTCGTGGTTAATCCAAACGTAAATTTTACATTATCTATTTTTTTAGGTTTCAAATAGCTTGTAATATTTTCTATTTCTTTAAATTTAAGGAGAGGCTCACCCCCATAATAGTTTATTCTAATTTCGTGTTTACTTATATTTGATTGGTGCCACATAATACACAAATAGTCTAAAACTTTTTTAATAACGTTCACATCAACGCTACCATATTTAAATGGATTTTTATATAGTTTACCATAAATACAATATACGCAGCTCAAATTGCAATTTTGAACCAGTTCTATTGCTAACTGTTCTGTATTTACAACAGCGTCAACAACATCTTTTTCTTTTATCTCATTTAGGAATACATTTTCTTTCTCAATACATGAAAATATTCCCAATTCAATATACAATTCCAACTTTCGGATATAATACTCTATTTCCTTCTTTGAATACATGGAAATATCAATTGAGTTATCACATATATCGCATTTATCAACAGTCATATACTGACCACTTTTACACAGGCAATAAAGAATTATCGGATGCAAATACAGGACACAACCCAATGATTGGGAAAAAACATAGTAATTTGCATTCCCTGTTTTAAATATAATACTTTTAAATTGATATGCTTTCATGTCAACCACTTTTTAAATGGAGGTGCAAAAAAACCTCATTCTACCATATAATATCAAAAAGCCAAATCGAGCTTACTTTTTCAACCAATTTGACATACTTCTATTTTGCAAAAAGCAACAAATGAAGCTTGTAGAAATTGACTTTTGACACCTCCGTTAATGCTTAGCGATGAGAATCATCCTCTAATACAGCATCACTCAAACCACTTGTAAAAGTAGTTCCACTACAAGAACAATTGTAGCTGGTACAGAAGGCTCCACCTTTCAATGAACCCAAATCCTTTTTTTGCAACTTCTTAGAGTTCACTTGCGTTAACTTTAAACGTCCTAACTGTTTCATTTGATAGATAATTAATTGTTAATAAATAAAGATTTATAGAGCAATTCCATTTTAATGGAATTATTTTCGGCATAATATTTGAGGTATGAATTCCTACTTTTATCAAACAGTATTCCTTCATTTTCACTATTCAAAAGATGGATTATTTTAGATGCCAAACTATCAGATGATACATATGCATTTCTATTTGAATAGTGTAATTTTACCTTCAATTCATTAGAAACGGCCATTTCATTTAGCCCTGTAGTGTCTGTTGTAATGAAGGGCAATCCAAACATCATCATTTCAATTGCTGTATAAGAACATTGTTCATGCATTGATGGCAATACTCCAATATCAGATATTTGATAGATGTCAAACAATTCATCACGTTCTAAATATCCAAAGAAAATCATTTTACTCCAAACTTTATCCCCTAACTTTAGGCAGGTCTGAAAATCTCCATCACCCACAATAAGTAAACGACAATTTGCAATTTCTTCTAATATTTTTTTAAATGATTCTATCAAGAAATTTATCCCCTTTATCCTATTAAGTCTTCCAACAAATAAAATTAACTTCTCTTCACTTCCAAACATATACTTATTCCTCAACAATATTCTTCTTGCACCAGACAATCGAATATATTCATCACTTACAAAATTTTTCAGAACGACTATCTTATCTTCATTTACATGATAATATTTTTCTATTACATTCTTCGTAAATTCAGACAAACATATTACGCAATCTGCACAATCATAAAATAGTTTTTCTCTCAAAAACGATTTATATATATTCCTATCTATTACGGGTAAATCTTCCGGATTCTTTTTTAATATATTTTCAATAAAATAATCCAAATTTCCATCCAGTGCAAAGCACCATTGTTGATAATGAACAGTTAAAACAATCTGAATATTTGGATATTCATTCTTTATCAATTGCGCTAAACATAAATCATCTACATAGTTAAAATGGCATATAACATTTTTTTGCCCGAAAGACACATTTGCCTTCAATAAATACCAACATAGTTTTTCATATACATCAGCATTTTGGTCAATTCTAGGTATTTCATGCAAATAAAAAAGACCCGTATAGGTCATCTTATACTCTGCCTCTTCTGAATACAATTTTATAATATTTACAGTCACATTTTTTGTCTGATTAAAAGAACGTGCAATTTGGGCTATATATACACCTATTCCATAATTAGATGCAACACACTCTCTGTCAAATATATAAACATGTATCATCGCATCATTGTTTTAAGTCCATAACCTGCACATCCATTCACTAAACCTAAATCCCAAGTAGAAAAATCTTTCGGCTCTATTTTTTCTGAAATTAGAGATAAAATATTTAACGAATCACAAACATTCATTTTTCCTGCAACATCTCTCCATTCAGATAGATAACTATGATCAAAAGGTACATCTTTTCCATTACATACCGAAAATTCCATCCTAGACTGGATATAATAATATATGCCCATCAAACCTGTTTCTAGACTCAAATCCTTCACTCGTCTCAAGTCTCTCTCCATTATTTTTTCATCAATATCTGCAAGTATCTCATTTGGATCCCCTTTCATAAATCCATTTTGAATCAAATAATTAATTCCCCAGCCTATACCGCACAAACCAAATTCCATGTTAATTGGCAATGCCTTAGAAATGTTGTTAGCAATATCTTCTAATAGTTTTTCCGCAAAATCATCATACATTTCTATACCCGTATACCTTGCATAATGAGCAAAGAATAAAACGACACCCGTTTTCCCATGAAACAAGCCTACATCATCTAAACTACAAGAATGAAGTATTAAATGATTTACTATACGATTTAATAATATATTCTGCTCAAAACTCATTTAAACCTGTTTTCCAAATCAATTTCAAAATATCATTCTCGCCATACCTATTTTTGCTCCTCTCTGAAATAGGATAAATACCTCTTGCTCCTAAATAAATTTCACAATCTGCATCAAATACATTATTAAGTAATATTTTAGAATCAATCTCTGCCAGCATGTCTTCTAGAGTTCCTACAATAAACTCTCTTCGGTGTAGATAGGTAATTCCCCATCCAATGCCACATAATCCATCAGCCAAGTCAAGAGATAAATTATCCGGCAGCTCCATTACAGACTCTAATATCTCATCCGCAAATTGTTCATATAAAGCGTCCCTACTATAACGGCTGTATTCATAAAATATAATAGCCATGCCTAACCTGCCATTATATAATCCAGGGCTTTCTAGGGTTTCTGTTTTTAGTACGCCATAACGGAGAAGATCCTTTAGGATGTCCTTGTATTGAATGAATAACTCTTTCATATCATTCATTAATTGTAAAATGAGAAATTCGTATCCCAACTGCCAAAAAAGTAATGAGAACAATATGCTTCCTTTATTTTTTCATGGAAAGAGGAGGTTTTTCCTTGATAGATATATGCTCCCATATCATTTTTCGTCACAGGCGTTACTTTTGAATAAGGGAAAAGAGTAACCTCGTATCTTTTCTTCAAGATATTAAACACCCGTGATATCATCAATGGGCCTGTTGTATGCATCACTTTTTGTACCGGATAGTCCCGTTGCATCGCATCAGTAATTTCTTTTAATATCTCTATCCATCCTCTGCATCCTGGCTCAGAAACCATAAATGCGTTTCCTATTAGAGTGGATATACCCGGGTAGAAATTATGTTGTGGAGGCTCCTCGCCAAATCCTATCATCACGTCTTTTAATAATGGTTCGATTGGCTTGAAACATTCCGTATCCAAATCCGTATAGACTCCCCCATATACATATAATATCATATAGCGAATCGTGTCCCAACGTTGTACATTGTATGGAAAACTTCTATACAAGGAAAGATACTCCGGAAAATGTTTTTCTACCAACTCATCCATTTCCTCTCCGTTCCAAAGGTGATATTCCCAATCTGGATTCTGCTCTCGCCAAGTTCTTGCCAAGATTTGTAAGCGGGTGGGCATACATGGTTCTGTACGCCCCTCCCAGACTTGATGTATGATTTTAGGGATTGCCATATGCTTTATTTAATCTCGAATTCCCCTACTAGCCATCCTAGCTTATGGGTCAAGACTACTTGGTATGCGCCTGTTTCTATCCCGTCCAATGGAATGTTGATAATATCTCCTGTTTCTCTGGAAAGTATATTCTCATACATTATATTACCTGCATGATCCATGATGCGGATCGTTAGATCATTCAATGCTTCCGTAAATTCTACGTTTAATACATTCCCTTCTATAAATAATGTAGGAGGTAACGCCGTAATGGAGCGATAACGTTCATCATCCCACCTCCCTTGGGTGGGGATATCATCTCCATAAGCAAATGTAACGGAGAGAAATGATCCTAAAAGGATACATAAGGCTAACAAAGGTGTTTTCATAACGCTATTTTTATTTATTAGTATTGAAACTTTGATTTTGTGTAGGTAAAGATCTGTGAAAAAGCAATAGGAAAATGAACAAATATTGAACAGAGCTTGATCAATGTAAGAAGGTTTGTTCAATATTTGTTCATTTTCATGACTAATTATATGTATAGTTCTATAATTCAGATATATGTTTATCTAAACTTTTGGCATTTCCTTCTTGGCCGGTTAACTTTTTGTATAATCTTTTTCGATACACGGAGGCATTTTCCAGATTGAGCAGGATTGCGATCGCCCCAGGCTTTACTCCTATTTTGATTAGGTAGCAGATCTTTTTCTCGGACTCGTTTAAGGGTGCAGACTTTTGTAAACCTATCGCGAAGTTAGGGAAACATGCTTCTACCGCAACGAAAAGCTTGTTCCAATCGTCGTTTGTTGGAGTCCAAGATATGGGGGAGCGAAACCGTTCATACAATCGTCCTATCTGTAATTGCGCTAATTTCTCCTTCCTTGTTTCCTCTTGGTTTCTTAAATTGGAATTCTCTGTTTTGAGGATGGACATGTCTTGCTCCAGACTTTCTTTGATATGGGACAATTTCTCCAGTTGTTTGCACTTTAGCTCTAGCTGTTCACTTGTCTCTTTTAGTTGTTTTTCATTTTTTTGAGTTAGTTGCTGCTCTTTTATTTTATGTTCCTGTATATCACGTTGCAAACTATTTCTGACAGAGGATAAATCTTTTATCTCTTGCTCTTTTTTAAGGATTTGTTTCTCATTGTCTTTTAATTGTCGCAATGCGTTTTTTCGCTCCTGCCTATAACGGATGAACGTGAAAATGCCTCCTACTAGCAGAGCAAGGCAGCCTATTATGGATAAAATATAAAAGAACTTCTGTTGGGAGGCGTAGAGCCGTGCTTCCCATAATTCCCGTTCGATTTCGTTATAAGAATAAAGTGCTTGTGTATTTCGTATGGATTCGGCCCGCTTTTCTATGGAATCCCGTAGCGGCTCGTATCTATTGGATAATGATGCGGCTAGCTCCCATTGCTTTTGAACGAAGGCGATTTCTTTTAACTGGAAAAGTCCTCCGGCACGTGTCTTAGGCAAAGGTGCGGAATCTGCGCATGCTTGTAGGTAGAAACGAGCTGAGTCAATTTGACAGTTTTTTTTATAAAGTTCACCAAGCACCAGGTATACGGGATATTTGGCTTGTGGTTTCACTATATTTTGTAAAGATGTCTGTAATAATCCATGTGCTTCTTCCAAGCGTTGTTCTTCTATATAAAGGCCGGCCAATTCCGTATAAACGGAAGGGAGGATGTTCTTTCCCATTAAGGCGATCGCTTTTTGGTTACAGATGATCGCACTGTCTTGATATCCCAGCATCAAGAAGGTTCGGCCTAAGTCCCGTAACGCAAATACTTGCCCCATTGAGTCTTTTAGCGTACGGAAATCCTCAACGGCCTTTTTCTGAAAGGGTAACGCTTTGTCGTAAACTGTTTGGTAGGTATAGAGCATACCTATATTATTATTGATTCTGCCGAGTAACGCATAGTCCTTAATCTGTTCCTCTTCTCTCAATGCCTTGAGATAATATTCCTGTGCCTTTAGGGGCTGATTTAAGTCTTGGTTGATCCGCCCCTTATAGAACCAAGCTTTCGCTTTTCGTTCCAGATCGTCTGTTTCCTCATAATAATCCGTTGCGATCGTGATCAGTGAGTCGGTTTCATGCTCCACAAAAGTCTTGTCTTCCGCTTCCGTCAGCAGCAAATAATAATGTGCCTTATCTTTTCGGGATAGGTTTTCTTTGTTCTCTATTTGTTCAAGGAGCATTAAGGCGCTATCCGGATGTTGGGGCATAAGGTTCTCTATTTTTCGGAAGTCTATGGTTTGATGGCCCATTCCATCGCAAGAGATCCATATAATAGGTATTAGAATTAACAGGAAAACAATGTTTTTCTTCATTTGTGTGTTATTTGTTGAGGGTAAAAATAATACAAAAAGACGAGAATATCTTGGCTGGAAATCCCGACTTTTTGGATCTATTTTTATTTCCATTACAAATATCTTGAATAACAGATGGTTACGCTAGAAGCAAGTCATCCGCTTATGGCTTGACAAGTGAATAACTAACGGCTTGTCAAGTGAATAACTAACGAGTAGGGGTAGCCGTCAGTTAACGGCTTGGGAAGTGATCAGTTATTCACTTGAGAAGCCTTTTCCCAGAGAATGACATGATACAGATTTACTTCACACGTAATTAACAATTAAAA
>ULRR01050713.1_pt1 | contig 10527 bp, 9 predicted proteins | sample 1955651 | NCBI WGS metagenome assembly ULRR01 (sample SAMEA4835688, study PRJEB28245) | human gut metagenome | biome: gut microbiome; material: fecal sample | place: Denmark | collected 2008
CCCCCTGTCCGGTTAAGCAGCAAATCATTCATTGGTACAGCAATTATTTTACCATATCCATAGCCTGGCTGGCAATTAGATTATGATTTTTTTGAACGGTGGGAAATTGTGTAAAAAATAAAGAAGCGCGGTTTTAAGAGGGTTTTGGGGATTTCGTGTCCATTGCGTTATATTGATTTTTTAAAGCTCACTTAATATTATATTTTTTTCACTCTGCACACGGATTCTGCGGAGCGGGTGATACTCTTTATATTTATCGCCGCCAAGACGGGAAGAAGGCTTAAAGCGGACGTTGGGCTTTATTTGCGGCCGGCATAAGCGAAAATACGCCTTGCTCCTAAAAATAGGCCGAGGAAGGCTCCCAGCTTTCATGTGCGGAGCAGTTAATTAATTGAAAGCGGCAATACTTGTTCACGAATTTTTAATTTTATTGGATATTGTAATTGATTTGCAAGTATGATAAAATAACAATGTTTGCGATTTTGCGTAAGTAAGCGAGGTATTATTTTGAATTATCTTTCAGAAAAAGCCAGGAGCATAGTCCCATATACTCCGGGAGAGCAGCCCAGGGATAAAAAATACATAAAAATAAATACCAACGAGAACCCTTATCCCATTTCGCCGGCGGCGGCCCAGGCGGCTCAGGCGGCTCTGGCTGACAGTCCGCTTTATCCCGACCCGGAGGCAATTCAGCTGAAGGAAGTCATAGCCCGGCGCGAGGGCCTGGATATAAGCCAGGTGTTCTGCTCTAACGGTTCTGACGAGGCTCTGGCGTTTTCTTTTATGGCCTTTTTTGATAAAAGCAAAAAGGTGTTGTTCCCTGATATAACCTACAGCTTTTACCCGGTTTATGCGCGCCTGTTTGGTATAGCGTATGAGACTGTGCCTCTGGATGAAAATTTTCAAATAGATGTAGATAAATATATGAAGGACAACGGAGGGATAATTTTTCCCAACCCCAACGCCCCGACTGGAATATTTTTGCCTCTGGTTAAAATAGAAGAGCTGCTGGAATATAATCTTGATAAAGCGGCTGTGATAGTGGACGAGGCTTATATAGCCTTTGGCGGAGAGAGTGCTGCCGGGCTGATTAATAAATATCCCAATCTGCTGGTTGTGCGTACCCTGAGCAAATCCCATTCCATGGCCGGGCTGCGCGTAGGCTACTGTCTGGGGAACTCAGCACTTATAGACGGTCTGAACAGAATTAAAAACTCCTTTAATTCTTATGTCGTAGACAGATGCGCTATGGCTGCCGCTGCCGCCGGATTGGCTGATGAGGAATACTATAATCAGACATCGCGTAAAATTATGGCGACCAGGGAGCGTGTAAGAAACCGGCTCTTAGAATTAGGCTTTAGTGTACTGCCCAGCGCCGCCAATTTTATATTTATTTCTCCTCCGGGACAGGATGCAAGGGGACTTTATTCCTTTTTGCGAGAGCATGGAGTGCTGGTAAGATATTTTGAAGGTGAAAGAGTAGATAAGTTTATCCGTGTGACTATAGGAACAGATGAACAGATGAACGAATTTCTGCGTATTGCTGAGTTATTTATAAACAATTAAAAGAAACGAGGTAAAAATTTATGCTAAGCGAAGATTATCTTATCGAACAGCTTAACGCTCCGACAAAGCAGGAGCGCCTTATGGCCATAACCGGCCTTAAGAAGCTTATGGACGATGGCTTCCTGGAGAAACCGGCCAGAGCCGAGGATATCAACAATCATATTCACACTACTTACTCCTTTTCTCCTTACAGCCCCTCTAAGGCAGTTTGGCGCGCCTATACTGCGGGGCTGTGCACGGCCGGAATAATGGATCATGATTCGGTGGGCGGCGCAGAGGAATTTATAGAGGCGGGCAAGATAGTGGATCTTCCTATTACTGTGGGCATGGAGATGCGCGTGGATTTTTCTAAAACGCCTCTTAACGGCCGAAGAATAAATAATCCGGACCAGGACAGCATTGCTTATATGGCAATTCACGGAATACCGCATACCCAGCTTAAGCGTGCGGCTGAGTTTATGCAGGAAAGCAGGAATAAGCGCAACATACGCAATGTTAAAATGGTAGAGGGCATAAATACCCGTTTCAGCAATGATGGATTAGAGCTGGATTTTGAAATGGATGTACAGCCCCTTTCCATGAGCCATTTAGGAGGAAGCATTACTGAACGTCATTTGTTGTTTGCGCTGGCTAAAAAGATGTGCGAGCGCTTTGGCCGGGGGCAGGCAGTAATAGATTATTTGACGGATACAATGGGAATAGAAGTAAGCGAGAAGCTGCGCGGTTATCTTTTGGATATAGCCAATCCTTTTTATGAATATGACCTTCTGGGTGCTTTAAAGAGCGATTTAAGCAGTATATATATAGATGCGGACGAAGAATGCATAGATGTTCGTGACGCCGTTGCTTTTGCGGATTCGATAGGGGCGATAAGCGCTTACGCTTATCTTGGCGATGTGGGGCACAGTGTTACCGGCGACAAACGTGCTCAGGCTTTTGAGGATTCGTATCTTGACCAGATTTTTGAGGCTATATCAGAGCTTGGGTTTAAAGCGGTTACATATATGCCGTCGCGCAATACTCCCCAGCAGCTTGAGAGACTGCGCGCGCTCTGCGAACAATATTCGCTGTTCCAGATAAGCGGAGAGGATATAAATTCTCCCAGGCAGCTGTTTATATGCAAGGCGCTTCAGAATCCGGCTTATCATAATCTGGTGGATTCAGCCTGGGCGCTTATAGGACACGAACAGGCGGCTACTAAGGATATAGAATTGGGCATGTTTTCCCAAAGCAGCATTAAAAAATACGGTTCCCTGGACGAAAGGATCAAGTTCTTTGGAAAGCTGGGCCGCAATCCTGAGCTTATTGAAAATCTTTGATAATATATTTATTTATGAATGCCCCGCCGCTTTTAAGCCGGCGGGGCATTTTATAAATAATAGGCGTACAGCTTATAACATTTTATAAAAAGCAACGCTGGAGAGGCGGAGGAGGACTTGTGATGCGGCCTAAGATAGAATACAGCCGCTTAGGGGGGGCGGCTGTATTCTGTCTGAGCCGCATAAACTGCAATTATTAAATTTTGCCTTATATAATCAGCGTACTGGCTGACCGAGTTAAATTTAAAAGTGAAAAAATAAATATTTGCTAAAATAATGATTGACAAAGCATAAACTTTCTTATATAATTGCAGAGTAATTCGCACCGCGTTATAAAAAGGCGGCTCAAAAAAGGTAATATGGCGGCATAAAAGGCTAAATGCCTTTGTCAATGGATGCTTGCTGGCGTAGCTCAATTGGCAGAGCAGCTGATTTGTAATCAGCAGGTTGCGGGTTCAAGTCCCATCGCCAGCTCCATTAATTAAAATATGGTGAGGTTCCCGAGCGGCCAAAGGGAGCAGACTGTAAATCTGCCGTCACTGACTTCGATGGTTCGAATCCATCCCTCACCACCAAAAGCCTCAAGGATGAAAGTTCTTGAGGCTTTTTCCCTTTTTCCTTCAAATTGTCCTTGAAAAGTAAGAAGCAATAGACACGAACAATATGTTATAATACTTAAATAAAGTCTCGACTTGAAATTTCCCCTAAAAGGAGCAGGAAAATGGAATGGACCGATTATGAAAAATTTTGGAATGAACTTTCCCGAATGGAAGAAGTCGATTATGACGATGAGATGATAAACCGACTCTTGAGGTTCAAAGCGATTCAATGCTATTTATCCGGCGTTCGCAAAATACTGGATGTAGGTGCAGCAACGGGTGCTTTTTCTATCCCGTTGGCACGAATGGGCTTTGATGTTGTTCATCTAGATTTATCCGATGAAATGATAAAGGCAGCGAAAGACAAAGCCGCAGACTTGACCAATATCCGTTTTATCAAACAGGATGCAGCTTGTCTTGATATGTTTGAGGAAAGCGAATTTGATTTGGTCTTGTGCTTCGACGGTGCAATTTCTTTCTCTGGGCACAAGGCAGGCAATGTAATTTCTGAAATTTGTCGAGTTGGCAGAAAGGTGATACTTTCTGTTTCCAGTAAAAGCTGTATGACAGCCACATGGTTAAACTACAGCCTTACCAAGTTGAATCGTATCCATCCGTCTGTAAAGGATATGATGAAAACTGGTTATTTCAACAAAGACAACTATGACGATGGCGGGGAACTGACTTCTATTGCCGAATTGAAAGCATATGACATTGACGAGTTGCGAGATGTTTTGAACAAAAATGGTATGAATGTTCTAGAATGCCGCAGCATTGGTAGCTTGACGCACCTCTATTTACTGCATCTTTATCGGCAGAACGCAGCCGATCGTGTACACGAGAAAATCAACGCAATTAGCACAGACAAAGATTTTCTCGAAATTTGCGACTATTACGATAAATTCGTTATGCCTAATGGCATGGGTAGCTTCAGACGAGCAGGAATATTTGCAGTTGCTGAAAAAATGTAAGTAAAAATCTAATTGAATAAAAAACAGCTTATTTTTTTAATTTGAAACCCAGGTTCTTTTATTTCAAGGGAATTCTTTATATATGGTATGGGGTGGCAGTATGAAGTACTTAGATACTAAACGATTATTATTAAGGCAGTGGAGCATTGAAGATATAGATGATTTCCATGAACTTATGAGCAGCCCAGCCTGTATCGTCGGCGGTTGGAAGCCATCTTCATGCAGGGAAGATTCATTGAATGTCTTAAAATCGTATATTGAAACGGACGGCATATTTGCTGTTATTTTAAAAGAAAGCGGGAAGGCTATCGGTTTTATCAAAATATATCCGGATAATAACAGAGGGCAATATTATACAAAAATGATTAATTATCTTTTGAATGAAAATTATTGGAACAATGGCTATATGACAGAAGCAGTTAAGTGTATGGTTAGTTATGCATTTGAAGAATTGAATGTTGATTTATTATCCGCTTTTACAACACCTCAAAATGCAAGGTCAAAATCAGTCCTTGAAAAAAGCGGTTTTATATATGAATTAACAATTAATAACGGTTATAAACGTTATGATAATGAAATATTTGATTCTGTTATTTATTCAATATTCAAGGAGGATTACTGTAAAAAATAAGGTAGTAATAATGGGCGGAGAGACCGTTTTAAAAAACTTGTGCCGGCTATTGAAGTACTCAATGAAATTTTGCAGCAACTAAAGGAAGAACAAAAAAATATGGAGAGCTGATAAAACCCAAGGAAGCAGCTAAGGAAAACTTCTTTCAGGCGCATTCTTCTGCTGATTCAGCATGGCGGCTAAATTGTCCATCTTTTCCAAGCGGCCGGCAATATATTTATTGATCGGCCTTTTTTATTTCATTAATGGCGGTTGTGGGAACTTTGGTTTTAAAATTAAGCAAATTTTCCCTTGAATTATAGTGTAAAATGCTTTATAATATACACATAATTATTTTTATGGGGTTTTATTTGTCAGTTACCCCATGGGTTTCGCGCACGGGTTTTGCGTTTAAAAGCCGCTGCCATTCGGGCTTGTAAATGTAATAATTGTGTGCGGGCCGGCGGAGAATTTGGGGAAACAATATAAATTGTCCGCGCTGGGGTAAAATATAAAAAGGAAGGGTTGTTGTATGGAGCGTCTTTTTAAACTAAAGCAGAATGGAACTACAATCGGAAGAGAGATCATTGCCGGATTAACCACGTTTTTCGCCATGGCGTATATTATTGTGGTAAATCCGAATATGCTGTCTCAAACTGGCATGGAGTGGGGAGCGGTTTTCCTTGCAACCATAATAGCGGCCGTAATAGGTACGCTTATAATGGGCTTGGTAGCTAATGTGCCTTATGCGCAGGCGCCTGGTATGGGACTGAATTCCTTCTTCACCTTTACAGTCTGCTTCGGCCTGGGCTTTACATGGCAGCAGGCATTGTCTATGGTATTTATCTGCGGCTTGATAAATATTCTTATTACTGTCACAAAGCTGCGCAAGTATATTATTAAAGCTATCCCCCGCAGCTTGCAAAATGCTATTGGAGGCGGCATTGGTATTTTTGTGGCCTATATTGGGCTGCTGAATATAGGCATTATTGATTTCAGCGCAGGAGTTCCCTCATTGGCTACTTTAAACCAGGCTTCGCTCTGGCTGTTCCTTATCGGCCTGGCTCTGACTGTTATTTTGCTTGTCTGCAAGGTTAAGGGCGCCATTCTTATTGGTATTGTTGCAACGGCGCTTATCGGGATTCCCATGGGAGTTACGGCTACGGGCGATACTATAAGCTTTACCGAAGCCTGCAGCCAGCTGCCCCAGACTTTCGGCGCAATCTTTACCAGCGAGGGTCTCGGCTCTCTCTTTACCGACCTTTCAAGGCTTCCTCTGGTGCTGATAACTATTTTTTCTTTCAGCCTTTCGGATACCTTTGACACAATCGGTACCTTTATAGGAACTGGCCGCCGCACGGGCATTTTCAGCGACGAGGACGAGCAGGCCATGAATACTGCGCCCGGATTTAAATCCAAGATGGACAAGGCTTTGTTTGCAGACGCTACCGCTACTTCCATCGGAGCGATTTTCGGAACCTCTAATACCACTACTTATGTTGAGAGCGCCGCGGGTATAGGCGCTGGCGGACGTACCGGCCTTACCAGCGTGGTGGTTTCAATATGCTTTATAATCAGCGCGTTTTTAGCGACCTTTGTAAGCGCAATACCCTCGGCGGCTACGGCTCCTGCCCTGGTGGCTGTTGGTATTATGATGATGTCCTCCTTTAAGGAAATCAAATGGGACGATCTGGAGGAAGCTATCCCGGCCTTCTTCGCAGGTATATTTATGGCGCTTTGCTACAGCATTTCTTACGGTATTGCCGCGGGCTTTATCTTCTACTGCATTACAAAGATATGCAAAGGCAAGATCAAAGAGATTCATCCTATTATCTGGGTTGCTACGGCGCTGTTTATTCTTAATTTCGTGCTTCTGGCATTGCCTATGTTTAACAGCTGATCAGAATAATATTAGCGGAGGCGGGCGATATGCCCGCCTCCGTCTTTTTAAACCGGGTGCCCAAATATATTTCTTTGGCAGTATATAATAAGTAGGTGTAAAAATGATTTTTCAAAATATGGACCGCATAGTTTTTGCGGGAGATTCAATAACTGATATGTACAGCGCTCAGCCTGTGGGTGAAATAGGGGACGGCCTTGGCGCCGGTTATGTGCGTATAATTGACAGCATGCTTTCAGCGGTTTATCCTGAAATATCAGTTAGGATAACTAATTCAGGCGTAGGAGGAAATACCAGCCGGGATCTTCTGAACAGATGGGAAAGGGATGTGCTTTCGCTTAATCCTCAATGGGTGAGCGTTTGCATAGGCATAAATGATGCCTGGCGCCAGTTTGACGCGCCTGCATTTCCCGAAATGCCCGTTTATCCTGAGGAATATGAAAACAATCTGGATAAGATGCTCTCTTCTCTTGCCGGCAGGGTGAAGGGCGCGTTTGTTCTGGCGCCGTATTATATTGAAAGGGAAAAAAGCGAGCGCCTGCGGGCTAAAATGGATGAATACGGCGCCATCTGCAAAAGGCTTGCGGATAAATACGGTTGTATATTTATTGATGTGCAGGCGGCGTTTGACAGCTTTTTGGAATATAAGCATTCCACAGTTTTGGCAATAGATAGGATACATCCTAATCAAATCGGCGCGGTTATTATTGCTAGAGCCTTTCTTGCTCAATGCGGCTTTGATTTTTATAGGAAAAGTTAAAACTTTTGCTTGCTTTATTACGGCAACTGTGTTATTATAATAAAGCTTTCTGGAATAACATTTCAGAAAGCAGAATTGCGGATGTGGCGGAATTGGCAGACGCGCACGGTTCAGGTCCGTGTGAAAGCAATTTCATGCAGGTTCAAGTCCTGTCATCCGCACCAGTCCGAGTGTTCATATGGACACTCGGATTTTTTATTTTGCAAAGAGTCGTTATGAACATCGGTATCACGTTGCCGCAAGCTTCATATCGCTTGCGGAGATTTTTTTACAAAAGTCACCGGCACGCTCATTAGCTAAGGCCGGATAAGGAAGTATTTATGTAGTGGTACGGTGTAACTCAGTAAAATGGGTTACACCGTACCTTTTTGCCCTTATATATCCTCATTCCTGCCGAACATCTACCTTTCATATCATCAGCCCTTTCTTTGATTTTTTAGGGGGATTGAGGTTATTCCCTAAAGAGTAACGGCTTTGGATGCCGATGAAAGCGGAAACTGTTAATACAGTTCCCCTGCTTGTTGTGGTGGTATGAAAGCTCTCTATACCCGTTTCAATCTATCATTTACTGTTTTATCTGAATGTAGTTAGTACATGCCCCTGCTTTTTTTAACGCAAGACAATATGAGTAGTTGGATATGGAACAACTACTGCGTCATTGAATTTAAAGGTATATATGCTACAATATTAATAAACAAACTATATGGAGGGTTTTATAATGTATTTATCGGAAAATTTAAGGAAATATCGTATCATCAAGAATTTGACACAAGAGGATGTTGCTGAATATTTGGGGATTACAGCACAAAGTGTTTCTAAATGGGAACGAGGTGAATCTTATCCCGATATTACATTTCTGCCGGCTCTGGCAAATATATTTGAGACAAGTATAGATTTGCTTATCGGTATGGATACGATTCGGGCAGAGGAAACAAGGCTCAATATACATAATAAGGCGGTGACATATCAACGGCATGGAGATTATGATGCAGCCGAAAAGACATATAGAGATGCATTGCTGATATACCCAAATAAACCGGGAATGCTTCTTGGCCTGGCAAGTACATTGGCCTTAAAAGGAAATGTAAATGAAGCAATTGAACTAATGGAAAGAGGTTTGCCATTGTCCATCAATGAAAAACAAAAATCAACTATGCGAGCCACACTATGTTTTTTATATTTAAGAGCAGGACAGGAAGAAAAAGCAAATAGACTTGCATCAGAACTTCCGCATACAAGGGAATGCCGGGAAGTAATTCAGCCGCTTATCCAGCGAGGACTTGATCGTGCGGAGATAGATGAAAATATCAAAAATATCCTTCTTGGAGATGAGAGGACAATTTCGTGAAAATTGGAATATAAAGAAATAATAATTTTTGTAAACTCCAAGTAAGATTACAAAAGGAGTACAGCTTAACGAGTGTGAGATTTTTGGGCATAAAGAAAGACAGCGTAAAAAGCATTTCCGCCTTCTACGCTGTCTTTTCGTTTTTGTCGCGCCCATAAGTTGTTTTTCAATGCTGTTTTCAAAGTACATCCTTATCTGGCGTTAGTATTTTGCTCGTCTTTTTTTCTGCAAAAGGTCACGCTTGCTTCGGCTGCTTGCTTGTAAACGCGCTCACAACGCCTTTATTGCGCTACCAACCTTTTGCGGACGCGCCTGCGGCGCTTGGAGAGCTTTCAAATCCTATAATTTCACTCCGACCAAAGCATTCAAACCCGAACCTTTTACCAATCGGTGAAACGTTCGGGTTTGTTGTTTTATAAAAAAAGTTAAATAAGTTTTTGTTTGTGGCAGTATAGGAGGCCTCTTATGTACTGCCATCGTTCTTTCAATATAAGATTGAAAGAACTTTTTAAAATGAAAAAATACAGAAAAATAGGATTTACATTTTATCAACCTTATCATATAACGCTCGGATTAGCATTGCGACCTCGTTAGTAAAACCGAAAGTATGAACTAATTCGTATGTATATCTATCGTTATAGTTGCCAGTATCAACGTTACCGCCGCAACTGCTTTGGCAAGTTGTTCCGCTCATAACTATACGAATAAAATTGCATACCTTCAACTGCAAAAGCGGAAGTGTTCTCATCGAGTGTCATTACCCATGCAGTTTGTTCTACAGGTTGTTTCTCATCGTTTGCTGAAAGAACTATAATTCTGTCTTGGCTAAGACCAATGGCGGCTACGCCTCGGTCAGCTGCAGCTTGCGCTTCCTGCATAGTGCAGGACTTCCAACCCATATAGTTATCAGTTTTGATAGTTTCATAAACAGTCTTAACATAACCTTGCGGCAATGCAACGCCCATATTGTCAAATATAGCCCTTGCAGTACTAATGGAATCTCCTGTCTGTTCGTGTTTCAATGTATTTTCTATTACATTATTATACTGTTTCTTGTTCATTTTTTATTATACCTCCTTTACCACATATTTTCAATAACCTTTTGATCCTTGGCATATACGTCTTCTACTCCAATAAGATCAAAGGCAGTAGCGCCGCAAGACCAAAGGTGCATATGCTATGCTTTTGAAAACCGCCATATAGAGTATAAAATGCCCTTTTATTTCCCGACTATTGGGCAGTATGCCGGCTTGCTTGAGAGGTCGGGATTCAAAGTGCTGCACATGTCGCTGTTTGTCAGAATGACGCCGTTGAAAGGTCCGAATGAATTGGCAGACTGGATAAAAATGTTTATAAAAAAACCTTTGAAGATATACCAGAAGAAGAAAAAACATCATTATCAAACAAACGGTACCCTAAATTGGCAAGGGGATACACGCCTCCAGCGGTCTGAT
>ULRR01044774.1_pt1 | contig 10522 bp, 9 predicted proteins | sample 1955651 | NCBI WGS metagenome assembly ULRR01 (sample SAMEA4835688, study PRJEB28245) | human gut metagenome | biome: gut microbiome; material: fecal sample | place: Denmark | collected 2008
AAAACGGAGTAGATAAGTAATTTCGGGAGAAAAAGTCCATCCATAATAAGCAATAATGTTCTGATAAGGAATGGCTACCAACAGGAAAATGAAATGTGTCCGTAAATAACGTCCTTTGTGTTTCGCCAGAAAAAATTCCAATACAAAATCGAAAAGAAACCAAATGCAAATCCACAACTGGGTTTTCATATAAGACGACTGTGTATAAAAAGGAATTCCCTTAAAAGTATCTACCGAGATACTAATTACGAGAAAAAGAGACATCACCAATATAATAATGTGGAGAATGCCATAAATGCCCTTTTTCCCTAAGATAAAATCTGAAAGTGCTGATTTCATAACTACTTAGTTTATAATAAAATGATTCGTATGTAATTTATAATGCTTAGAAACAATCGGAGAAAGCGATTGTTTTGAAACAGACAAATTGAGATTGGCAAAAGAGCAGTTTATCGATGTTAATTAACGAACTTTGAAAGAGATTGCTGAAACATCTCACGCTAAATGTTGTTATAAGACTGACTTTAAAATATTTTTCACTTAAAACCTTAACTTATGGCAAATATTAAAAATGCAGTGAAGCTAGGCGTGTTTACCCTAGCTATCATGAACGTTACAGCGGTAGTATCCTTACGTGGACTGCCAGCCGAGGCCGTATACGGAATGAGTTCGGCCTTCTACTATCTTTTCGCAGCGATTGTCTTCCTGATCCCGACATCGCTCGTTGCAGCCGAACTGGCGGCAATGTTTCAGGATAAACAGGGTGGTGTATTCCGGTGGGTAGGCGAAGCCTACGGCAAAAAGTTGGGATTCCTCGCTATCTGGGTGCAATGGATTGAAAGTACAATCTGGTATCCGACAGTATTGACATTCGGCGCCGTATCCATTGCCTTCATCGGAATGAATGACGTACACGATATGTCACTGGCAAACAACAAGTATTATACGCTTATCGTAGTGCTTGTCATTTACTGGCTGGCTACTTTCATTTCATTGAAAGGTATGAGCTGGGTCGGTAAGGTTGCCAAAATCGGTGGTATGGTAGGTACAATTATCCCGGCTGCTCTGCTGATTATCCTAGGAATCATTTACCTGGCAACCGGAGGACAGTCCAATATGGATTTCCATAGTAGCTTCTTCCCCGACTTCACAAACTTCGACAATGTCGTTCTCGCTGCTAGTATCTTCTTGTTTTATGCCGGTATGGAAATGGGTGGTATCCACGTAAAAGACGTGGAAAATCCTTCCAAAAACTATCCGAAAGCCGTATTTATCGGTGCACTTATCACAGTTCTCATCTTCGTTTTGGGTACGTTTGCACTAGGTGTTATCATTCCTGCCAAAGACATCAACCTTACCCAAAGTTTGCTTGTTGGCTTTGACAACTACTTTAAATACATCCACGCTTCCTGGTTATCACCGATCATTGCTATTGCTCTGGCATTCGGAGTATTAGCCGGTGTATTGACATGGGTTGCCGGTCCATCAAAAGGTATATTTGCTGTAGGTAAGGCCGGTTATATGCCTCCGTTCTTCCAGAAGACAAACAAACTGGGTGTACAAAAAAATATCCTGTTCGTGCAAGGTCTTGCTGTAACAGTACTGAGCTTACTGTTCGTCGTTATGCCTTCTGTACAGAGTTTTTATCAGATTTTGTCACAGCTGACAGTTATTCTTTACCTTATTATGTACCTATTGATGTTCTCTGGAGCTATCGCATTGCGGTATAAGATGAAGAAACTGAACCGTCCGTTCCGTATCGGTAAGTCCGGTAACGGTTTGATGTGGTTCGTCGGTGGTCTTGGTTTCTGTGGTTCGTTACTTGCCTTCATCCTCAGCTTTATCCCGCCTAGCCAGATTTCAACCGGTAGCAATACCGTTTGGTTCTCTGTATTGATTATCGGTGCAATCATCGTAGTTGTTGCCCCGTTCATCATCTATGCGTCCAAGAAACCGTCTTGGGTAGATCCGAATTCCAATTTCGAACCTTTCCACTGGGAAGTACAGGCTCAACCTGCTACTGCAAGTCCGAGTGTTACCAAGCCAAGCACAACCGCTTCCGGTCCGAGTTCATCAAACAGCTCTGCTCCTTCGAGCGGAAGTTCTGCATCAACCAGCACGTCTCTGGGAAGCGGAGACAAAGATAAGGATACGCCTAAGTCATAAAGACTAAGTGTTCATTCTACCTAAAAAAAGTAAAGAGTGCCAAAAACTAATAATAACTTCACTTCTCCTTCTTTAAGAAGGGGAATAAAGATTACGACTGCTTTTTGGCACTCTTTACTTATTTTCATTAATTTCTTCCGATGTTGCCTTCAACGGCAACACGAACCAGAAAGTAGAACCTTCGTTCATTTCAGATTCCAGACCGACTCTCCCACCCAGACTGCAGACAATCGTTTGTGAAAGTGTCAATCCTAATCCTGCCCCCTGCACCTCACGATCCAACTTTATGAAGTAGATTTGTTAATACCCAAATAATACGCTGATGCTCGGAGGGCATCATTATCAGTTGCAATCGCGACTCACAGACCAAAGCTACCACAGAATTATTCGCCAGCTTCATGGCAAATACACCGCAGTGCAGCAGGTCTCCGATTCTTCGTATCACGCTCTCCGCAGGTATGGGAAGACCATCTTGACCAAACAGCATTTACCTGCAAAAAAATAAGAAAAGCCAGTAAAATAGCAATTACAACAAAAGCAGTCCCATAGTTACACATTTTATATTTGTTTGAATGTTTTAGTGTGTAAAATTATAAAATATACGGTCTTGCATTTGAGTACATATTTATCCCCTAAAAAGAAATCCAGGTTTTCATAGTATTATTATTTAGTAAAAAATTCCCTTCAAGTTATTGCGGTATTAAAAAATATACTTATCTTTGCACCCGCAAACGAGAAAGGTGCCATAGCTCAGTTGGTAGAGCAAAGGACTGAAAATCCTTGTGTCCCCGGTTCGATTCCTGGTGGCACCACTTTCTTAAGCAATCGGAATGTAGCGCAGTTGGTAGCGCACTACGTTCGGGACGTAGGGGTCGGGCGTTCGAGTCGCCTCATTCCGACAAGGTAAAGGGTAGCTTTCTGGAATACAGCAAGTTACCCTTTATTATTTTTAGGCTGTCGGGACGTAACCGGAACAGCCGGACTGAAATCTATCAACCTATTATATCATGAAGAACAGATTCTACATTTTGACGGCAACAGCACTCTCTTTGCTGTGTTTCAGTTGCACAAAGACTCAAGTGGCTCATTCTGAGAATGAGAAGACAATCACTCCGCCTATCATGGGTTGGAGTTCCTGGAATGCTTTCCGAGTAGATATTAGTGAAGACATTATTAAACATCAGGCCGACCTTATGGTAGAAAAAGGTTTGAAGGATGCGGGCTACCACTATATCAACGTAGACGATGGCTTCTTCGGCAAACGTGACGACAACGGAATCATGTTCACCAACGAGAAACGTTTCCCGAGCGGAATGAAACCGGTTGCCGACCACATACACAGTCTCGGCATGAAAGCGGGAATCTATACGGATGCAGGCAATAACACTTGTGGTTCTATCTGGGACAACGACCTTGCAGGAGTAGGCGCAGGTATCTATGGGCACGAACCTCAAGACGCCCAGCTATACTTTGGCGACTGGGGCTTCGACTTTATCAAAATAGACTATTGTGGAGGCGATGTCCTCGGACTGGACGAGGAAGAACGTTATACTTCTATCCGCAACAGCATTGACAAAGTAAACAAAAACGTTTCCGTCAACATCTGCCGCTGGGCTTTCCCCGGTACCTGGGCAAAAGATGTGGCAACTTCCTGGCGCATCAGTGGAGATATCAATGCACATTGGGGATCACTGAAATATGTAGTCAGAAAGAATCTTTATCTATCTGCCTATGCCGGAAACGGACATTACAACGATATGGATATGATGGTGATCGGATTCCGTGACAATAGCAAAGTAGGCGGAAAAGGACTTACTCCGACAGAAGAAGAAGCTCATTTCGGTTTATGGTGTATCATGAGTTCGCCTCTCCTAATCGGCTGCAATCTGGAAAACCTGCCGGATTCTTCACTCCAATTACTTACAAACAAGGAATTGATCGCACTCAACCAAGACCCGTTAGGATTGCAGGCGTATGTGGCACAGCATGAAAATGAAGGTTATGTACTGGTGAAAGATATTGAGCAAAAACGCGGCAATGTACGTGCCGTTGCACTTTACAATCCTTCGGATACGTTATGCAGCTTCTCTGTACCGTTTACCTCACTCGAATTTGGTGGAAACGTGAAAGTACGCGATTTAGCAAGACAAAATGACTTGGGAAATTTCTCCGATGTATTTGAACGAACACTGCCTCCTCACAGCGCTATGTTCCTCCGCATGGAAGGAGAAACGCGTCTGGAGCCTACATTATATGAAGCCGAATGGGCATACTTACCTCTATTCAATGATTTGGGTAAAAATCCTAAAGGCATTATTTATGCTCATGACAAGGATGCTTCCGGTAAGATGAAAATTGGATTCCTCGGCGGAAAACCGGAAAACTATGCAGAATGGCGGGAAGTATATAGTACAGACGGCGGACGCTACCAGATGACTATCCAATATTCACACGGCAAAGGACGACAGCTGGAAGTTGATATCAATGGCGTCATCACTAAGATTGCCGCATTGGGGGAAGATGAGAAACATAGTCAAATCACAATTCCCGTTGAATTGAAGGCCGGTTACAATACGATCCGAATGGGCAATAGTTATAACTGGGCACCGGATATCGACTGCTTCACATTAACCAAAGTATTATAATACAGTATATAAAAAAGAGCAAAGATGAGACAAGTTCACTTTTGCTCTTTTTTATTTCAGACATATAATCACTCCATTACCGTCACACAAGCTTTTCCGGTTAAAAATACATTTAACTTGGAATCATTTTTCTCAGGAATCCAGATCATACGCTCACACTCTCCTTTTTGAAGTTGTACATTTGCATAATGTGCGGTTAAATATTCCGTACCGATATGGCATTTTTCAACATTTACAGACCAATTACCCATCATACCCAGATTCAAATACAGATTATTAATAGTCCCACTCTGAAAATCCACATTCCCGCCACTCCTGATGACTTGCAAAGCTGCAAAATCACAAGAATCGACCACAATAGAATTAGACGTATCAATGGACAAAGAATCCTTTTCCAAATGTTTGAATCCTATGTTCTGCGAATTAATATCATTTATAATACACTCCACATCTTGCGTCATATCCAATCGCATGTCTCCTATATTCATTCCCATAAATTTGGATTTCTTAAACTCCTGCGGAAGTTGATCCAGCGAATAGTCCAAAAGGATTTTCAACGTGTCCCCCATAACGGTCATTTTCAGATAGTCATTTACCTTCTTCGAGCAAGAAAACAGATTCTTCCCTTCTTTTGAAGGCTGCACTTCCAGAAGAGAATTCGCCAGCCAGACGTTACGTTCTGGCGTATACAGCCTTGTTTGAGTCAGCCAGACCACCCGGCAAGCCGGCACTTCTTTGGTTATCTGCTCTCCTTGCAAATTCAGTTGATTGGAAATGTATGGCCTTCCTAAACAAAAAATCATAAACATTCCGCCTACCAGCACACAAAGTCCGGCTACAAAAAGTCCTATTAATATATAAGTTGTACGTTTCATAATATTTATTTTACTGTTCTTTTTTACAAAATTCCCGGTACATATCCGTGATCTCCTTTATAGGAATATCCAGTGTCTTGATTTGGCGGAAGAAGTAATCCAGTTCTTCCTTCAAAAAAGTATTCTTCCTCAGTGAATGAATCAATTCTCTCGCACCGGTGGCGACAAAATAACCAATACCGCGTTTATTATAAATAATATTCTGTGACTGGAGATAATCGAATGAGCGCATTACCGTATTGGCGTTTACTTCCACAATAGTAGCATATTCTCTGACAGAGGGAATACGTTCCTCCTCAGCAAACTGTCCCAGAAGTATCTCATCACAGATTCTATCTGCAATCTGTAAATAAATAGCTTTACTTTCTTTAAAATTCATAGTCTAAAGTATTACATACGTTGAACGATCTCAGACTCCTTGAAACGGAAATAAGCGAGCGTCCAATTTACGAATGCAAAAAGCATAAAGCCCACAGTTACCATGACAGTAACCTGTTCCTTCGTTATTGAAGAAAAAATATAACCATAATCTTTACTGCTTCCGCTAAATAACATATCCCCCACCAACATTCCGACCAATACGTAAATTAAAACAATTATCGTAACAGAAACAAATGTTTTAAGAAACGAATTTTTCGGCCATACAGAACTGCCCAATACAAACAATGACTGTACAAAGCAATAGATAGAAAGCACCAGTGTCAACTCATACGTTTTGTGGAACAAGTACCACCGTTTCCCGCTACCTACCAAATCTCCCAGATTGACAGGAAGTATCACTTCTTTTACGTCCGGATAGATAAGCGAATAAACCAATACCCGTGTATAATCAGCCAGTTCAAAGGTAATGAAAAAAACAACCAACAGGACAACAGTTGATACCAACCAACGAGAAAAGAACTTCTCAAAAGGAGTGGCCGGTGTCATTAATGCAGACAGCCTGTTTGTCTTGCTTTTCATCTTCTCCATTGTCAGCGACCCGCTTAAACAACCAAATCCGAATAGAAACCAAAGAAAAGCTATTAATATAAATCCCCAGGCAGGATCGGCCTCCATATGACGTTCGAGAAAACGAACCGAATCGTGAGTACGATATGCAAAATATCCGTTCCAGACCAAACAACAGTCATCACCCCATAAAGCAATACAATACGAAGTACATTCGACTTCCAACTCTCCACCATTTCCTTGCGGCAAAGATTCATAAAACGAGGCAAACTAAAAAAAGTATCTTTTATCATCGTCTTTTATTTTTGAGTTTGAAACAATCGGGCCATCTCCTCGGGAGCAGCCAGTGTAGCATTAAAAAGAAGTTCCAGATTTATGTCCGATTCTTCCTTCTCTTTATTAGGAAGGATCAGGTAATTACCCTGAATAGTAGGAATGGCAAAAAGAGCTGTCTGCGCCAGTTCGCGATCATCACTCTCTACAAAGAAAAGCTTTTCGCAGATACTACTTGTCGATTCGTCCAGCAGTACACGGCTTTCATCCATAATCAGTACATGATCGAGCACCTTGTCAATATCACGAACCTGATGTGTGGAAATCACAATCGTCTTATCATCCGACATCCCCGATGCGATAAACTTACGGAACTGGCTTTTTCCGGGAATATCCAATCCGTTCGTCGGTTCGTCCATGAGCAAAAGCGAAGTATTCGTTGCCAGTGCAAAGCTCATAAATACTTTTTTCTTCTGGCCCATAGAAAGCGAACCGAGGTTGATATCCATATCCATTTCAAAGTAATGAAGATACTTAATCATATCCTCCTTGCTGAAACGGGGATAAAAAGAACTGTTCAACTCAATATAGCTGACTAAAGATACAGGAGGCAGTTCAAATTCTTCAGGCACTAGAAACATATCCTGCAAAGTTACCGGCAACCGGCGGCGTACATCCGTATCGTGAAACATTACCTTGCCACCTTTAGGAGTCAGCAGACCGGACATCAGATAAAGGAGAGTGGACTTTCCGGCACCATTCTTCCCCAGCAATCCATATACCCTGCCCGATTCGAACGCGAGAGAGAAGTCGTGCAGTACAACACGCTTCGATTTACGATAAGTAAATGAGAGGTTTTCTACTGTAATCATAGCATTTTCTTTTGATTATCAATTGCATTTTAGTGTATTAGTATAATAGCACACTGCAAATGTAGACAATCTTTTCAATATTCCAATAGAAAAGCAAAAAAAAGTGTAAAAAAAGGAGGAGCTAAGATCACTCTCCACTCCTCCTGTCACGACAAACAACTAAAATTATTCACTATTTGATGCCGTCCAATGCCCTTTTAGCAGTAGCATTAGCGGGGTCTATAGCCAGAATTTTACTCCAGTACTCCTTGGATTTCTCCTTATTGGCTTTTGCTTCCGCTTTCAATGTGGGGTTTTCAATAGCCAACAAATAATAATATCCGAGATAACTGTAACACTCTACCAACGCCGAATTGTAATGAGGGTCGTTCTTGCTCTCCAACAATGCGGCTACTTCTTCATAGAAAGGTTTCGCCAATCCCTGCGTTGTTTCGGGGTCGAGTGCAGAATTTGCACGTGCTCTCCAAAAATTGCCTAAATAGCTATCTGGAGCGGCCTCTGAAATCACTTGGAAAACAGAATCGGCAGACATCAGTGCCTGCTTACGTTCTTCAGCATTGATAGTCAACGAATCGGGTTGCGTACCTGCACCATAATAAAGTCTGCCCAACTGGAACTGCAAATCAGGAGTCTGCTTTTCCTTTTCGAGAGACGAGTAATATTTATGATATGCACCGATCGCTTTTTTATAATCATTTTTCTGCTCGTAAGCAGAGGAAATATTCTTATACAAATCCGTCTTTGTCGGATCCAGTTCCACAGCCTTCTCATATTGGCCGACAGCTTCATCATATTTCTTCAGTTCTTCCAGCAAATGTCCGTAATACATATAGTCCAAATAAGAATAATCCGCCTTATCACATTCATTAAAGAAAACGTCCGCCGCCTTCAATGCTTCTTCAAAGCGTTTCAAGTCCGTATTATTATACATCGCCAAACGGTTGAATGCCGCATGACGCGGGTTCTTTTTCAATCCCATATTAGCCACTTCAAGTGACTTCGCAAAATCATGATTCAAAAACAAGGCGAATGCATATTTCACCAGATCTTCTTCGTTAGCCGTCGGTCCCATTGCAAAACGGGAATAGGCATCGGCCGCCTTACTGAAATCATTCTTCAAATAATAAATCTCTGCTAATTTCTTGTCTATGGCTGTGTTGGACGGTTCAAGGGTCTTTAATTGATTCAGCTTTTCTATGGCCAGACCGGCATTTGCTGACTTATAAATATCAGCATATTTCAGATACGCAGGCGTGCAACGCGAATCAAAATAAATAGCTTCCTCATACTTCTGTGAAGCAAGACCTGCATTTTTCTGCTTGGCCGCAATATCCCCTTCCAGCACGGAAGCCAAAGCAGACTTGCCATTCGCTTTTTTAGCAAGAGCAGCGTACATTTGTGCTTCGGACAACTTGTCGGCCTGCAAATAAGCTTCGCCGATAGCTGTCAAAAGTTCCACATTCTTTTTATTTTTTCCTTTTATCAGTTGTTCAGCTTGCTCGGCAGCTTGCGCCGGATCCGACTGAATAGTTTCTTTCAACTTTGCAACTTCCATCTGCCATTCGGCATCAGACGACTGTGCGTAGAGCGACCCAACTGCTATAAACGCTCCAGCTAAAAACATTTGTACTCGTTTCATGATAGTCTTAATTTTAGTTATTATTCGTCTTTCACATGGACAATACGCACCGGCTGAGTAGCCGGAACAAGTCCAGATTTTAATATAATCCGCTGCCCTTTATCGGATGTCATAAAAGAAGTGAATCCCCAAGGCAGCCCACTACGAGGATCATTCAGTAATGCATAAATCGATCTTGCCAACGGGTAGTTACCATAATACAGATAAGCCTGATAAGGTTTGTAGCTGTTAACAGGAGTCGCCACATCCTCGGCACTCACCGCCATAACCCTGATCTCCTGCCGGAAAGAAAGATTAGTCGTATCACTGCGGTCTCCCAACCAGTTTACTCCGATCACTCCCATTGCTCCGGGATTTTCCGCCACATAATTTATCACCTGTTGATTTGTCTTCAACGCACTTACATTGCCCGTAGACAAAGGTTTCCCGCCACAAACAGAATCTATTGCAAAACGCACGGTGCTAGAGTTTTTATTATCAAACACCACCTGAATATCCTTCAAACGGGAATTAGGGTTCACCGCTTTCCACTCTTTCACTTCTCCTGTCAGGATACGGCGAAAATTACACACACTTATCAAAGAATCCGGATTCGCACGGTTCACAATCAATGCCAGCCCGTCCGTAGCCAGCTTCATCTCCCGAGGATAGAACTTCCGGCTGTGAAACGAATTCATTTCTTCCTCGGTCAGTGTCCGGGTTGTAATAGCCAACCGGACACTGTCTTTCAGAAGTAAATTAATCGCCTCGACCTCAGTCGTGTAACGAGGGACAATTCCGGCCAATGGATACAGGCTTTCAAATACATCAATCTCTTCCTGTATTATGGGTTCGAAACTTTCATCCGCCGCAATAGCTATCACTCCAGACGAATAAGTATCCGTCGGTCCCTCCTTCGATTTAGAGCGGCAAGCACTTAATACCGCCAACAAAACGATTCCTATCAGCCAAAATTGTCTCTTCATCATCATATTATTGTAACCTGAACATTACCGGAACAGTAAATTTTACGCGCACCGCTTTTCCATTCTGCTTACCCGGGATCCACTTCGGCATACTTTTTACCACACGTACCGCTTCTTTATCCAGATAAGGGTCTACCCC
>ULRR01007780.1_pt1 | contig 10481 bp, 17 predicted proteins | sample 1955651 | NCBI WGS metagenome assembly ULRR01 (sample SAMEA4835688, study PRJEB28245) | human gut metagenome | biome: gut microbiome; material: fecal sample | place: Denmark | collected 2008
AGCCGGAGAACGCTTTCGTGGTAAGCTTCACGCGCGTAGACAAGATCGAAGCGTCGGTAGGCGGATATTTTTGCAAAATCGACAAAGAATCCATATATTTGTCGAAAGACGGGGGCGGCTCCCTCACCATTTCCGGCGATACAGTCACCATGAACGGCGGCGCAATCGGCGGCATGGTGATCCCGGACGCCATAACCAATGCCATGAATACCTTCGTGTCGGCGTTCAACAGCCATACACACGCCTATACATGGTCTGCGGCGGCCGGAGCAGATACTACGGCGCCCCCTACGGGAAGCGTATCGCCTTTCAAGGCGGAGGATTATACGAACGACAAAGTACAACAGTAATGAGCGACATTATTTTCGATCTGAAAAACAACGACATCGGCACCTCCAACGGCGATTTTGCCGTTGTGGTCGATCCGTCGATTCAGAACGCCACGCTCATGTTGCTGAAAAACCCCGTCAACATCCTGCAACCTCAGTTCGGCGTGGGGTTCGAGACCTTCGCCCTGAACGCGCGGCCCGATTACGTCTCCATGCTGGCCGCCACGGCCAAGCGGCAGGTTATAAAGGACGGCGCCGACTACTGCGACATCCGCATCACCGAGGGCGAGAACTTCGGCGAATACAGCGTCTCGGTAGATGCCCAATACCCCGTCGCAGAACCCGATCCCGATCTTATCATTTCCACACCCCCGCCGCCGGACAAAACACAACGCAATATCGAGGTGCGCATAGCCGTGCAAGTAGGCGGTGGTAATTTCGGGTATTTGTCGGATGTTGACATCAAGATCAACTATACGTTGCCGGATGGCACGCAGTCGGATTGGTTGTCGCCCACCTCGGTGGGGGAAATTCCGGATGATTCCGCGGCAGGCCATCATGATATATACATCTGGAACGGCGATAATGCGTCGCTCAAGCAGGTGACCATCAACGTTCAGGCCACCAAAACCGGGTATCATCTCACCTACTCGCCGTATTGGAATATCCAAGCCGGGAGCGATGACGTATACTTCGCAACATCCATCGTAATGCAAGCTGATTAGAGTATGGCAACTTACAAAGTAAAATCCGGTGATACGCTGATGGACGTGTGCTACAACACGACCGGATCACTGCGTGCCATCAACGACATAATGAACGCCAACGGCTTCGATACCTATACCCCGCAACTGGAGGCAGGTCGCATCATCGAGGTGCCGGACGTGGTATACAACAGCGAAGCCGTATCGGTGGCCGACGCGCGGCCGTTCAACAGTGCATCCCTGCCTTTCGACAACCTGAGCATGCAGATGGAACAGCTGGAATTTATGCTGGGCGATGTCGGCTCCATCATCTACACCTTTGACGGGTCAAAGATCGCGGGCAAATACCTTTCCCTGAATGCGAATAACAACAACGAAGGCTATGTGAACTGGGGCGACGGCACGCCTGTGGAGTATATCAAAAACAACGCGCCGTTTGGTCACAACTACGCCGCCGGAACCACCGGGGAGATTGTGGTAACGTTTCTTGGACGCACTGGGGCATTCTTTTTGAGTACTCAATCTGTCGATCAAGAAGCATTTAAGCAGTCCCTTATTAAAGTGGACATTACCAATGCCGACGCAGCATGCCCATCCGGAATGTGGAAAAATGCCTTTTGGGGTTGTAATTATCTGGTAGAAGTTGTGGGTTCTTTTGCTGGTAAGCCGAACATTAAAAATGCCAACTCCATGTTTATTAATACATGGAAGCTTAATACTATACCTCCCCAAATGTTCCGTGGGTGCCCTAATTTGGAAGATGTAACGTCAGCCTTTGGTTTTTCTTATAATATTCTCAATGCAGACTATATGTTTGCGGACTGTCCGAAATTAATCGAAGCTACGCAGGTATTTTCTTACGTGAAAGTCTCTTCGGCTGTATCAGCTTTTGAAAACTGCACCTCCCTAAAATCAGTTGTAAATTTATTTGCGAATTGTAAGCTATTAACGGACGTCACCAATGTTTTTAAGGGGTGTACGAATATTCAGTTGGCGTTACGTGTTTTTCAAAACTGCGCTGTTCTTAACCCGCCTGTTAACGTTTTTGACGATTGCAAAAAGGCTTACAGTTTTAAGGAATGTTATAATAACCTCCCCGCCGCTACCAATGAATCTCCCTATACTGTGGTCAACGGCCAGAAGGTTCATTTGTGGGAAAGAACCCCCGAATTAGGATTTGCGTTGCCTATCCAATACGACTTCTGTTTTACCGATTCCCCCAACTTTGCGGATTACGCCAACATTCCGGAAGCGTGGGGAGGGCCTCCGAAAACGGAAAACAACGTGAAGCTTCGCTGTTGGCCGATGATGGCCCAGATAGTGGCCGATCCCACTACGATGGCTGGTGTAGTGTACCTTAACGGCGAAATTCTCGGTTACAACGTCGTGGAAAAAGACACGTCGAATCGGCTCGTCATAGCCCTGCCGCTGCCTACCGCCATCACCAGCGTGGCCGGACTGTACGTGGTGTTCTATTCCGAGGACGATGCTATAATCGGCGGTTCGCTGGCGCTGGCAGATAACGTTGCGGCGCCGACGGAAGGGGCCATCTACGAAACCTACTACAATGCTAGCTACGGCAATAACCTGCCGCCGATCTACCCCGTATTCGCGCCGAATAACGACCTTACGCCGGGCATTATTAACTGCTATTTCCAGCCCACCTACAACGTCCATATCCCGTCGCTGGGGGACTTTGAGGTCTTAGGCTCCGAGGACGTTGCGGATGCGGTTGAAATAACCCCCCAGATCACCGAGCTGGGTTGGTCGTATTACCTGTCATCCGGAAGTGATCTGTGGATTGACATGCAACAAAAGCTGGATACCGAGCATGGCATACCTCTCTCGGCGCTCGCCGAGGATGGATGCACCCTCACGCTGTCCGTAGCAATCGAAGGCTACGTCATGACGGCGCCGGCGATCGAGTTCAACACCATGCGCGGCTCCATCATGCCGATTCTGGATTTCACGTACGTACCTTAATTTAATGAAATCTTTATGACCACTTATGAACAAATAGTAGCCAACATCGGCAAAACCATCTCGTCGCTCACGAGCACCAGCAATTCCGCCATCTGGCGCCGGCTGGCCGCCGTATTCGCCGAGACCATCAATACTGTTCTCCTGAATCAGTCCAATTCGGAGGTTGTGATCGAGACGGCCGCCCGAACGTTGCGGGTCATGGGGAAGCAGTACTACATCGACACGGCGCTGGCGTTCCAAACCGGCGACAACTTGGTGGTAGTCGATCCGTCCAAATACGCCTACGGCTACGAAACGGTCGATCCGGCCAAGCAGATCATCAAGCAGGTGGCCATTCGCGTGGATGCGCAGAAAAACGTCATCAACATGCACGTCTGCACGCAGGATGCGAACGGCAATAACGTGGCCCTCACGGCCGAGCAGCTGGCGGAGTTCTCAAACTACATGACCGCCAAATCGGCATTCGGCATCAGCATGATGATCTCGTCGCCGACTCCCAGCATCATAACCACCACCCAGCTCTTCATCCGCTATCTGGACACCTACTCGCTGTCCCAGATCAAGAACAGCGTGAAGGAAATCCTTATCACCACGCAAGGAACCCTGCTCGGCGACTCCCCGGTGTTCGTGAACGACATCGAAACCGCCCTCGCCAGCGTGCCGGGCGTGCGCGACGCCTACTTCGTGGGCATCACCTGCGACGGCGCCGAGCCTACCAACGGCATTCTGACGCCGGCATCCGGCTACTTCAATTTCAGCTCGGCACTGCAAAACCTGACTGACATCGTAGTATTTAATCCCATCCGGTAATGCTTCGACATCTATCCATACCGTGGCTTTTGTTCAACATCCTGCGTCCGCAGTATGCGCTCAACCACGACTCCAGTCCGACGCTGAACGTGTTCTACAAGTTCCTGTTTTGCTGTCTGGCGCCGCTGTTCCCGAAGATCGAATCATACGAGGCGTGGTGCAAGAAATACTATGCGCTGGCGGCCAACGACGGCAGCTGTATTTCCATCCAAGCCTACCTGAATGCCTACTACGGGGACTTCGGGGAGATAACTGTCACCACGGCGCCGGTTTTCGACACCTTCATGTTCCCGTACAGCTCCGATATGTCGCTGGGCACCCTGATGTTCCCCTATTCGGCCGACATGTCGAAGGGCGTGGAGTTCTACCAATACGGCAGCACGGCGAATGCCCCGGTCGTGACCATCCCCGCCGGGCTTAAAAACGCGGACGTCTATCCGGACTTTATCGCAGACCTGAACGCTCTTGTGGCCTATGGAATCCAATATTCAATAGTTGTAAATTAAACTCCCATGTCTCTCGCCTCTATCCTCAAAGACACGATTCTGCCTTACGTGAAAACCCTCGGTAACAACTGGTGGTTGGGATTCGTCGGCTACTTCGCTCCCATCGGGCCGCTGGTCCTTGTGATGGTATGTTTCATCATGACGGACTTCGTCATCGGCTGTCTGGCATCCTACAAACGGGTGACCGCCGCTGGGAAGCGCTGGTGCTTCTACTCCGACGCGGCGTGGCGCACGATCTACAAATTTGGCTTCTGCACAATGGCGGTCGCCGGATTGTATGTCATCGGGAATGACGTGCTGGGCGGGGACTTCGGCGCCGACCGGCTTCCCAATATTCTCTGCGCGATGGTATGTTTTACGGAGCTGTGGTCCTTTTGCGAAAACGCGGCCTATCTCTCTGGTTCGAAACTGTTCTTGTGGCTCCGGCAGTTCACCATCAACAAGGCGAAGCGCTGGGACGAGGACGTGGCCAAAGACATGGAGGACTTAATCAAAAAATAACGATATGAAAAGATCAGAATTGCTTGCCGAAGTTCAGAAAAACTTCAAGATAACAGAGCTGGTATGTCCTCATGTCTACCAGCGCGACGGCGAGAAGGCATGGCGGTATTTCTCCAATGAATTTCTCGAAACGCTCGTGGCCATCCGCAACATCCTCGGCCTTCCCATGACCATCAACAACTGGGTGGGCGGCGGTCAGTACAGCCAGCGGGGCCTGCGATGCAACATCTGCGATCTGGTGGCGTCGAAAACCCGCTCCGGCTTGCTGTATGTCTCGGCTCATATGCTCGCGCAGGGGTTCGACTTCTCCACTACCATCCCCTCTCACAACGTGCGGGAAATCCTCAAAAAAAACGCATCCAAACTTCCCTATCCTATCCGGCTGGAGAAAGACACCTCTTGGGTGCATGTCGATCTCTACCGCGTAGACGACAAGAAAAAAATCACCGAATTTAACGGTTAACCAACATGGCAACAATCAAGAAATTCATAGCCACTTCGAACGGCAACCGGGTGTTTGTATCGGACCTTGCCGCGATGGCCGACACTATCTTCGGCCTGATGGGCGCGTGGCCGTGCCCGATTCCCTACTGCATTTTGAAGGGAGTGATAGGCCCTCAAAACACCTCCCTGCGAATCAACAAGGGCGGCGGCGTGCTGATGTACGGCAAGTTTTTCCCAACCCCGAACGGCGACACCCTTTCTATCCCGAAGGGCAGCTATCTGTATGCCAAAGCCCAGAACGACACGGCAGAACCCCGAACCTCGTCCACGGGACAATCGTACTACCAGAACATCGTCTATTCTCTCATGGTAACTACAGCCAAGCAGACGGGAACATCGACCGACTACGAAGCCGAAACTGGCCTGTGGGAGATCGTGGACGGCGCGGTTACGGGAGCGATGGAAACCACGGCATGGATCGCCTACGTAAAATCCATCAGCACCTTGTGGCGCTGGGACTACATCGACAACAACCTGCCCGCAAACATCGTGCAGACGCAGGCAGTAGCCGATGCCGCCATCACTACTCCCAAGATGGCGCCCGGCTCCGTGACCAGCTCCATTTTGGCGCCCGGCTCCGTGACCAGCAGTAAAATGGCATTTACTGTCGGCATGCCCTATATACCCTCTTACCGGCCTACGATTGCAGACACCACCATTCACGCTACTCCGTGGGCATGGCTGGCGATCGAAGCGTCGGATCAGGCCCGCAACATAACCATTACCACGGAAACACCCCCGTCCTCCGAGGGGGCGCCTATCAAAATTGTGGTGAGCAACAAGACCAATTTCGGCCTTTCGCTGACCCTTACTCAGCCCAACAACACCACAACTTATCTTATAAATATCCCATCTCAAACCATCCTGATCGTAGACGGAGTGTGGATGGTAAGCTCGTATTCTTTCGTGACGTACGCCGGTAAAAACACGTACCCCTGATCTGTTATTCGAGCATATATGTAAAAATAGGGCCAAATGGCCCTATTTTCCTTTGTTATTTCGACGATCTCGGCCAGTACTTGGTGTATGCCCACAAGAGACCATACGCCACAAATACTGCTGCCATTGCGGCTACGATAACGTAACCCATCGTCTTACTGATAAGCGACAATGCGATCAGCACTATCGCGGCCCCGATCAGGGCAATCAAAGTCCACTTTTTCATCGTTTCTTTTTTTTATGGTTCTTATTGGTGACGGTATATTTGTATTCATCCGCCACGTCCGTTCCAAATTCCAATCTTCGCCTGAACTGAAAATCAAACAGCTCGTCGGCTCTACGGTGAAACTCCGCTTCTATGACTTTCCAGCTATAGTTGTATTCTTCCTCCTGCTCTTTCATTACCACCTGATTATATTGTAAGATACGCCTACTCCAATGTATGGGTAAAGCTTCATATCCTGCTTGAGTACCGCGCCGTAGCCTGCCTGCACTCCTATTCCCCACCGGGTCTTTCTAATCGGGCCTTGCACGACCTGCGTCTGTTGATTTACCTTCATCCAATCCAACTGCGGGTGGAGGTCTCCGATGGCCGGGCCGCTCACCTGCGCCGACCAATCCGGGCCGGAGTACGGTCGCGTCTCTACAGCTACCTGTAATTCAGTGCTATCCGGACCCACCTTTACGATCTTGGTTTCCGTCACTGTCACCGTATCGACCGGAGCAAACACCAGATTGGGGACCCGCACCGTTACCGAGCGGTAGGTGCTCGGCCCGGCTTGAGGCTTTTCGTAGTACACTGTCACTACCTGCTGGTCGATGATAGGGTCCGCCGGCCATAACCATCGACCCCCTACTACACCTACTACCAGCCCGATCAGAAGCGACACGGCAATTTTGAGAGCATTCATGGCTTTTTGGCTGGAAAATTCTCGGCGGTCGAATCTTTGACGACCTCCATTAATGCCTTCTCCACGGCTTTCTGAACCTCTTGGTCGAGGTCCACGGGCAGGCGTATTCTTCCTACCAATACGCAGAGCAGTGCAAATGTCTCCAGCGTCAACATGATGGCCAAGATGGCCACTGCAAATTCCAATTCATTTCCCATGTTATAGTTGTTTTCGATTTGTTATGGCTTCTGCCAGTATTCTCGTGAATGCGTCGCCCCCGAATCGCATGACCTCAAGTCCCCTTGACATGGGGGTGCATGTCAGAACAGCCCATCCGTCGGCCGCGGCCTGCGACATCTTTTCGTACTCCTTCCCCAACGCTACAGGGTTCGAGTGGCGCCCCCCTACGAAGTTACCCCCATTTACCTCAACTGCGATCATTAGGGGAATGCAGGCGTAGTCGAATCGCCAGCGACGGGGCGGATGGAACCGATACTCGGAAATCCACTCCAACCCGGTCGTCTGACGCAGTATTTGCAGGTATGCGTCCATCTACTCTTCCAGCAAGGTTTGGGCGGCAAACATGTAGTAATGCCTCAAGGTGCTGGCGATCTGGGTCAGGTCGTTCGATGCGGCGCCATCCCAAATCCCCTCCTTGTCGTTCTTGTTGATGATCTCGATGATCTCGGACAGCTCGTCACGGGTCTCGCGTACATAACGCCGCCAGTCGCCCAACGTTACCATGTCGGCCACCACGGAGGTTTCGATGAATCCCGACATGCTGTGCACCGGGACGCCGCCCAGCTGAACGATCAACTCGGCGACATTGTCGGCCGCTTCGTTGAGCTTTTTATACACCTCGTCGAAAAAAGGATGCCAGCTCTTGTAATGCTCTCCGTACAGCGTCCAATGACGACCGCGGACATTCTGAGTAGTGACGGCAATCGTCGCCAGCAATCGGTCCAAAATCTCAAATTCCATAATCTATGTTTTTAAAATGGTTCTTCGTCCACATCCTCGTGATGCGTCCACGGGTTTCTGGGTGCCTTCGTCTGCTGGGGTTGAGCGGTCTTGAGCCACGGCGCCCTACGCCCCTTGCCGATGAAAGCCGCCTCTCGGTGATTTCCTTTCCCCCAGTCTATTGCAATGAAGTACTCGTTTCCCCATTTGTCGGGTTCTTTCAGTTTCTGAATCTTGATGTTGATGGAACTGCCTATTCCGCCCCGACACCTGAACTCCTTAATGGCGTCATCCGGAATCATATCCAACCGCAGTTCTGCGATAATAACATCGTCTGCCATACGCAAATATAGTTAAAATGTTCGAAATTGTTCGGATCGCGTCGTGTCGGCGTCTGCCGTGTACTCTACCGTCCCATCCGTACTGTATAGCCGATCCCTGCCGGAATTGTCGGTCCTGACGATCCCTTCGAGCCGGCCGGAAGCATCCCGAATCTCACGTGATCCGTCGTTCCGAGTGCGGATGGTATGGGTCACCTTTCCCTTCGAATCCTTGATGGTGCGCACGTCCTGCGCATAGGCGCGCTTCACCCCGGTGAAGGCGATACACACCACTGAAATAAGTATGGCCAACAGCCACCATAGCACCCACGTAGGGCGCATTTCCCCTTGATTTTTCATTTTTCTGTCTTTTTTGTTTCTAATTCGGCAAGCAATGCATCCGCCATATTCACTGCTCCTACTACAGTCTCATTCATGCACCATGACTTAGTAGCTACAATACGAGCCGCCATCGCCATGCCAGCATATATCCGCCGCCAGTACTCCCGGTCAACTGGTAAGGAATTCTTACAAGTTGGGGTATCAACTGTCAAGTTTTCTTTGACAGTTGGGCCGTACTCTCCACGCGCCAACTTATATTCGTAGTCATCATCGCGCATCATAAGGTCCTTCTGGGTTGTTTCATAAGGTATTAATTCCCCGTTGTCGGTATAAAACTCCACGGATTCATACTGGCCCTCATTCAGTAGGGCCATGACTCTGCCTTCCGCTAATCCCTTATGGTCATAACATATAACTCTTGCGGTTTTCCCACTCCTTGTGCACACCGGCGCGCCTGCTTTGGCGGCCGCTAAGTCAAATTCACGCATAATTCTAATTATTTATATGTCCATATATAGCCTCCCGCAGTTTTTCTACGTCCTTTGAGGCATTCTCGTAGCGTAAAATCGCTATCATCGCATCATAAATAGATGGGTAGGTATAATGGGCCGGCGTAGGTGTATTTTTCCTTGCCTCACACCTCAGTCGGCGCAATAGTTTGGTTTTCATGCCTCATAGGGATTTGTGAGTAAATCGTAAACGCTGACGGCCAGCCCAGCCGGAATCAGGCCGCGGTAGTCGAGGTGCAGGCGGTGTAATAAGTCGTATTCCCCTATTGATAACTCATCATCGTCATACTCATACCATCCCGTTATGGGTGAATGTGGACTTGACACCAATACTCTCTCTTCGTCCAAATCGCAACACGTAAAACGGGTAAATTCTGGGTACTTGATTTTTGCCATCCTAAATATGGGGATAAACGGTTCCCCGTCGTTGTAACCCCGCTCGGTGATCTTCACATACAGATCGGACATCGGCCGAAGTATCGGCTTCCCCATGTTGTCAGGAAGATCAGGATAGTAAAATCCTTTAATCCATGCTCAAATGTTTATGAATCCTGATGGCTTAATACAGTGAAGTCGGTAGGGTAAATACCCTATTACGTCAGCAAGTGTAAGTTCTCGTTTCATCTTATCATTGGTTGTTTTATCTCAATGGTTTGTATTGTATGGTCTATTGTAGGAGGGTAATAGTCGATCGCCATTCCGTTCACCATGATGTCGAAATTTTCGACGCCCCTCTCTACCGCCCAGTCGTAAAGTTCTTTCGGTGTCATGGTTGGTCCTTGTATTTAATTTCCACACTGTTTATCTGTTCATCCGTGATATTGATTTGGTACTTATCCTGAAAGGCACATATCTTCCTCCCTATCTTGTAGTATTCGGCCAGCGTCAGCATGTCGTGACAGTATAAATATCCCCGGCAAATCCACATGATTGCCAACTCTTGGCGTCTTTCGACCGCCGTTTTCTCTTTTTTCATATCTCGTCTTATTCGTGAATCTCCCGCCAGCCGATGATTTCGCAACGGCCGCATGCGCCGCCATCTTCCGTAAACCAGCATCCAAATTCTGTGTCGTATGACGCAATAAAATATATTTTGGGCGACGTGCATACAATCACGGACTGTCGGGGCAACGGCAGCTCATCTTTCGGGTCGTGCCAGCGCGTCAGTAGTTCGTGTTCGCATT